>Ga0255338_1000618_pt1 | contig 98197 bp, 98 predicted proteins | sample MeOH1_35cm_T4_19_FD_203715 | JGI IMG/M metagenome (GOLD analysis project Ga0255338, IMG submission 203715) | Sandy soil microbial communities from University of British Columbia, Vancouver, Canada - MeOH1_35cm_T4_195 | ecosystem: Engineered > Artificial ecosystem > Sand microcosm > Unclassified ...
GGTCTATTCGGATGCCGATGCGCGCAGCCCGCATGTGCTGATGGCCGACGAGGCAGTCCGCCTCGGCCCGGCGCCGGCCAATGAGAGTTATCTCAAGGCGGAACTGATCCTGCTCGCCGCAAAGGAGACCGGCGCGGACTGCATCCATCCCGGCTACGGCTTCCTGTCCGAGCGCGAGAGCTTCGCCAGGGCGTGTGCGGAGGCGGGTATCGCCTTTGTCGGCCCGCCGCCGAACGCCATCGCCGCCATGGGCGACAAGATCGAGTCCAAGAAGCTGGCCAAGCAGGCCGGCGTCAACGTCGTGCCGGGTTTCCTCGGCGAGATCGACGATACCGAGCATGCGGTGCGGATCGCCTCGGACATTGGCTACCCCGTGATGATGAAGGCCTCGGCCGGCGGCGGCGGCAAGGGGATGCGGCTCGCCTATAGCGAGCAGGACGTCCGCGAAGGCTTCGAGGCGACCAAGCGCGAAGGGCTCGCCAGCTTCGGCGACGACCGCGTCTTCCTCGAGAAGTTCATCGAAAGCCCGCGTCATATCGAGGTCCAGGTGATGGGCGATCAGCATGGCAACATCGTCTATCTCGGCGAGCGCGAATGTTCGGTTCAGCGCCGCCACCAGAAGGTCGTGGAGGAGGCCCCGTCACCCTTCGTCACGCCCGAGATGCGCAGGGCGATGGGCGAGCAGGCGGTCGCGCTGGCCCGCGCGGTCGGCTATTATTCGGCCGGTACGGTCGAACTGATCGTCTCGGGCGCCGACACCTCGGGCAAGGGCTTCTACTTCCTCGAGATGAACACGCGGCTTCAGGTCGAACATCCCGTCACTGAATGCATCACCGGTCTCGATCTCGTCGAACTGATGATCCGCGTCGCCGCGGGTGAGCCGCTCGGCTTCAGCCAGGAGGATGTCACGCTCACCGGCTGGGCGATCGAGAACCGGGTCTATGCCGAGGATCCCTATCGCGGCTTCCTGCCCTCGATCGGTCGTCTCGTCCGCTACAACCCGCCCGAAGCGGTAGACGGCGTGCGCGTCGATGATGGCGTGCGCGAAGGCGGCGAAGTCTCGATGTTCTACGATCCGATGATCGCCAAGCTGATCACCTTTGCCGACACCCGCGAGGAAGCGATCGACCTCCAGATCGCGGCGCTCGACCGCTTCGAGATCGAGGGGCCGGGCAACAATATCGATTTTCTCTCGGCGCTGATGCAGCATCCCCGCTTCCGCGCGGGGGCGCTCACCACCGGCTTCATCGCCGAGGAATATCCGGACGGCTTCCACGGCGCCCCGGCGTCTCCCGAATTGCTGGAATGCCTTGCCGCGATCGCCGGCTTTGCCGCCACCGCCGAGGCGGATCGCGCGCGCAGGATTGACGGCCAGCTCGGCAAGCGGCTTCGCCCGCCGGCCGAATGGACCGTCAAGATCGGCGCTGCCGAGCATCATGTGTGCGTGTCGCCCGACGCGGTCACCGTCGACGACGAGCCGATCGACCTTGCGCTCGAATATACGCCGGGCGACCGGGTGATCGAGGCGGAAGTGGAGGGAGCTCCCTTCTCGGTCCGTATCGCGCGCACCCGCAGCGGTTTCAGGCTTACCACGCGGGGCGCCTCGCATGTCGCGCGCTGCCTGCCGGCGCATGTCGCGCCCTATGCGCAGCACCTGATCGAGAAGATCCCACCCGATCTGTCACGTTTCCTGCTGGCGCCGATGCCCGGCCTGCTGATGCGGCTTGATGTCGCCGCGGGCCAGAAGGTCGAGGCCGGCCAGCCGCTTGCGGTGGTGGAGGCGATGAAGATGGAGAATATTCTCCGCGCCGAAAAGGCCGGCACGGTCAAATCGATCAATGCCGCGCCGGGCGACAGCCTCGCCGTCGACGAGATCATTCTGGAGATGGAATAAGCGCTGACGGGACGAGGCGCAAAAAGCTCTTCCGGCGGCCTCGCCACTTACTAGTTGAGAAGGCAGGCGAAATTGCCGCACATGCGTGCCGCACAGGGGCACTGTACGCCATCGCATTGTCCCCGAAGTTACAAATTGCGACAATAAATCGATGGACCAAAATGGCCGCGCTGGCCATTTGAGCCCTATGTTTCGCTCGCGCATCCTTTTGTTGCTCACCGTCGCCCTGCCCCTCCAGGCATGCGTGGTCGGTCCGAACTATGCGCCGCCCGCGCCGGCGTCGCTGGGCGTGCCCGGGAGTTACGCCACGCCGGCGCCCGCAGCCCAGCCCGCTGATCTTTCGGCCTGGTGGACCAGTTTCAACGATCCCCTGCTGACCTCGATCGTCGATCGCGCCCGCAGCGGAAATCTCGATATCGCCCAGGCCGTCGCGCGGCTGCGCCAGGCTCGCGAGGCACTGGTCCAGGCCGGGGCCGGCCGTCTGCCGACAGTCTCCGGGTCGGCCGGCTATAATCGCGCACTGCTCGATAATGTCGGCAATCGCGACAATCTCTCGCTAGGCGCCGACGCGTCCTATCAGGTCGATCTGTTCGGCGGCGTCACGCGCGGCATCGAGGCATCGCGCGCTACCTATGCGGCAAGCGGCTTCGATCTCGCCACGGTGCAGACCTCGATCGCGGCCGAGGCAGCGCGCAACTATATCCTCGCGCGTCAGGCGCAGGCCAATCTCGCGATCGCGCGCAATTCGCTCGGCATTCAGGACGACAATCTCGAGATCAGCGGTTTCCGCGTCCAGGCCGGACTGGTCTCCTCGCTCGATGTCGAGCAGTCGCGAGCCCAGCGTGCCCAGACGGCAGCCACCATCCCGTCGCTCGAACAGAATTACCAGGCGGCGGTCAACCGGCTTGGAGTCCTGACCGGCCAGGCGCCCGGCGCGCTCAAGGCGGAACTCGAGGCAACTGCGCCGATCCCGGCCGGTCCGGACGCCATCGCGGTCGGCATTCCGGCCGACACCTTGCGCCAGCGCCCCGATGTCCGCGCGGCAGAGCGTCAGCTCGCCGCCGCGACCGCGCAGATCGGGGTGGCCAAGGCAAAGCTCTATCCGGCGCTCAACATCAGCGGCAACATCGGCACCGCGGCGGCGTCCTTTGGCGGCCTTGCCAGCGTCGTGACCGGCAGTCTGTTCGCCGGTCTCAGCCAGCTGATCTTCGATGGCGGGCGCACGCGGTCGCAGGTCCGGTCGCAGGAGGCCGCTGCCGAGGGCGCGTTCGCCAATTACAAGCAGGTGGTGCTGACCTCGCTCGAGGACGTCGAGAACGCGTTGACCGCGCTGCGCTCGGCCAGGGAGCGCCAGGCCCAGTTCGCGATCGCGCTCGATGCCGCCAACAATAGTGCGATCCTGTCGCGCAGCCAGTATCGCGCCGGCCTGACCGACATCACGACGCTCAACACCAATGAGAGCGCGCTGCTCTCGGCGCAGAATGGCCTGTCGAACGCGAAAGCCGATCGGGCGACCGCGCTCGTCCAGCTCTATCTGGCGCTTGGCGGCGGCTGGGACAGCAATATTGTCCCGCAAGCTCCCCAGGCACCGACACCCTAGGAACTCCGATGGCCGATCCGAACAGCAACGATCTCGACGATTTCCTCGGCGTGAAGCCGACGCCCGCCTGGCATCGCTACGTCAAATGGGCGTTGGTCGGGGTCGGTGTGATCCTGCTCCTGTTGCTGGCGAAGAGCTGGTTCGCCGGCAGCGCCAAGACAGAATATGCGACTGAGCAGGTCGCGCGCGGCTCGCTGTCGGTGACCGTCTCCGCGACCGGCAAGCTGGCCCCGACCAACCAGGTCCAAGTCGGCTCCGAGCTGTCCGGGCTCGTCACCAAGGTGGTGGTCGATGTCAATGATCGCGTCGTTGCCGGGCAGCCGCTGGCGCTCGTCGATCCCTCGCGCTTCCAGGATACGGTCAACCAGAGCAAGGCCGCGCTCGACGCGGCCATTGCCACCGTCGGCCAGAATCAGGCGACGCTCGCCCAGTCCAACGCCCAGCTCGCGCGCCTGCAGGAGGTCAGCCGGCTGTCCGGCGGCCGCGTGCCCGCCAAGACCGAGATGGAGCAGGCGATTGCGGATCGCGACCGTGCGGTCGCCAATCTCCGCGCAGCCCAGGCGAATGTCGTGTCGGCGCGCGCCACCCTGTCGTCGAATGCCACGCAGCTCACCAAGACGGTGATCCGCTCGCCGGTCAACGGCGTCGTCCTCGCCCGCCAGATCGAGCCTGGCCAGACCGTCGCCGCCTCGTTCAGCACGCCGACCTTGTTCGTCATTGCCGAGGATCTGTCGGCGATGAAGCTGGAGGTGGCGATCGACGAAGCCGATGTCGGCTCGGTCAAACAGGGCCAGCAGGCCACCTTCACGGTCGATGCCTTTCCCGGCAAGACCTTTCCCGCGTCGATCACGCGGGTCGATCTCGGCTCGAACCTGAGTGCGCAGTCGACGACCACGACCACCAGCAGCACCACTGCCCAGGTCGTCTCCTACGGCGCCACGCTCACCGTCGCCAATGCCGATCAGCAGCTCCGCCCGGGGATGACCGCGACCGCTGACATCGTGACGACGTCGCGGAACAACGTCCTGCTCGTTCCCAACGCGGCGCTGCGCTTCAAGCCGGCCACGACGGCCACGCCCAGCGCCACCGCCACCAGCGGCGGGATCGCCGGCGCGCTGATGCCACGGCGGCCCGGTCGACGCAGTGCCGCGGACGCGAGTGACGCGGCGGGTGGGAAAGGCGCGGCCCGCGGCAAGCAGACCGTCTATATCAAGGACGAAACCGGCCAGCCCAAGGCAGTGCAGATCACGACCGGCGTGACCAACGGCACGATGACCGAGGTGACCGGCGGGGATCTTAAGCCGGGCGACCAGATCATCACCGGCCAGCTTTCCGGCACCGGCACCGCCGCCAGCGGGCAGCGCAGGCGCTCGTCGGGTGGTGGTGCGAGCAGCGGGCAGCGCGGTGGCCAGTAACGCGGCAGGGCCGGTTGCGATGGGCGATCGCGTGGCGGCGGGCGCCGTGCCGATCATCAGCCTGCGCGGCGTCACCAAGGATTATGGCGAGGGCGCGACGGCATTCCAGGCGCTGAAGGGTATCGATCTCGACATTGCCCAGGGCGATTTCGTCGCGGTGATGGGCGCATCGGGCTCGGGCAAGTCGACCACGATGAACATCATCGGCTGTCTCGACGTGCCGAGTGCCGGCACCTTCCTGTTCCGCGGCCACCATGTCGAGACGCTCGATCGCGATCAGCGCGCGTTGCTGCGCCGCAAATATCTCGGCTTCGTCTTCCAGGGCTTCAACCTTCTCGCGCGGACCTCGGCGCTGGAGAATGTCGAACTGCCCCTGCTGTATCGCGGCGATCCCAAGAAGGAGCGGCGCGACGCGGCGATGGCGGCGCTGGCCAAGGTCGGGCTCGACAAATGGTGGGATCACACCCCCGCCGAGCTCTCCGGCGGCCAGCAGCAGCGCGTGGCGATCGCCCGTGCGATCGTGACGGCGCCCGACGTGCTGCTCGCGGACGAGCCGACCGGCAACCTCGATTCGGAGCGTTCGGTCGAGATCATGGAACTGCTGGCCGGGCTGAACCGGGAGAGCGGCATCACCGTGATGATGGTCACGCACGAGCCCGACATGGCGCAGTTCGCCCGCACCATCGTCCATTTCAAGGACGGGCTGGTCGAGCGCGTCGATACCCAGCATGCGCGCGGCGAGAAGGTGACCTGAGATGTTCGGCACCACGCTTCTCCTCGCGATCCGCTCGATCCTGCGCCACAAGCTGCGGTCGTTCCTGACGACGCTCGGGATCATCATCGGCGTCGGTGCGGTCGTGACCATGGTGACGCTCGGTCAGGCGACGACCGCGGCCGTGCAGAAATCCATCTCCTCGCTTGGCACCAACGTACTGCAGATCCGCCCGGGCCAGGGCTTCGGCCGCGGCGGCGGCGGCCCGCGCCCGCCCGATTTCAAGCCGGAAGACGTGGATGCGATTGCGCATCAGATCGCCGGCGTCACCGCGGTCGCCCCGCAGGCCCAGTCCTCCGCCACCGCAATCTACGAGGGCGCGAACTGGTCGACCACGATCAATGGCACCACGCTCGCCTATTTCGATGTCCAGCCCTGGCCGCTGGCCGCCGGGCGCAGCTTCTCGACCACCGAAGAGCAGGCCGGCAAGGGCGTCTGCATCATCGGCAACACCGTCTACACCAATCTCTATCATGGCGGTCAGGCGGTCGGAACGCGGATGCGCATCGGCGGTATCTCCTGCGATGTGATCGGCGTCCTCTCGGCGCGCGGCCAGGCCGGCTTCGGCGGCGATCAGGACGATGTGGTGATCATGCCGATCAAGGCGGTGCAGCGCCGCTTCACCGGCAGCCGCGACATCCGTCTGATGCTGGTCGGTGTCGATCAGGCCTATTCGACCGCCACCGTCCAGTCCGGGATCGAAAGCCTGCTGCGCGAGCGCCGCAACATCACCGGCAGCAAGGACGATGATTTCAACGTCTTCGACACCAAGCAGATTTCCGACACGCTGAGCGCCACCACCACCCTGCTTACCAGCATCGTCACCGCGGTCGCGGCAATTTCGCTGCTGGTCGGCGGCATCGGCATCATGAACATCATGCTCGTGTCGGTTACCGAGCGCACGCGGGAGATCGGCATTCGCCTCGCGATCGGCGCAGTCGCGCGCGAGGTGCTGCTCCAGTTCCTCGTCGAGGCGGTGGCGCTGTCCTGCCTCGGCGGCCTGATCGGGCTCGTGGTGGCGCAGTTCGCGATCCTCGGCCTGGCGCCGCTGATGCAGGTCAGCTGGATCTTCGTGCCCGAGATCAACGTCCTTGCCTTTGGGATCTCGGCGGTCATCGGCGTGGTGTTCGGCTATTTCCCCGCCCGCCGCGCCGCCTCGCTCAACCCGATCGACGCGCTGCGGCACGAATAGCCGCCGGCCCCGATCGGGGCCGGCTTCAATCGGGCAAGGCTTCGACGAAGGTGCGCACGACGCTTGCCGAATTGACGGAGGCGAGCGTCATGAAGGTCGTTTCCTGGTTCGCATCGGCATCGCCGCCGGCCAGGTCGGAGAGGCTGCGGAACACGATGAACGGCACCGAATTGGCATAGGCGACATGCGCCACTGCCGCGCTCTCCATGTCGAGGACATTGGCCTTCAGGGTCGAGAACAGATATTCGCGATACTCGGCATTGTCCGCAAAGGCCGTGCCGCTCACGCCGCCTCCGCCGACCACGACCTTCGGCGCATAGGCGAGGCAGCGCGCCGGCAGGGATGCGGGAATGCAGCGGTCAAGCGGGGCCTTGTCCGCCACCTGCCGCGCAACCGCCAGCAGCCCGGCATCGGCATTGAACCAGCGGTGCCGTGTCGCCGGTTCGCTGGCGTTGCCGACGCGCACGGCGCGCGGAAACATCATGCCGTAATTGGGCAGCGCGTCGGCGTCCTGCCGCTCGGGCGGGGTCCAGCCCGAGGCGGTCTTCCGCGCGAGCGACACTTCCATATATTGGTTCCAGCGTTCCGGCGCGACCACGTCGCCGATATCGAGCCCGGGATCGACCCCGCCGGCGATCCCGGAAAAGACGATGCGCTTCACGGTGAAGCGATCGAGCAGCAACTGGGTGTTCATCGCTGCATTCACCATGCTGACGCCGCTTTGCATCAGCACGACCGGCTTACCCTGCATCGTGCCGGTCAGGATCAGCAAGCCGTTCAGGCGATGCTCGACCGGCTCGGACACGGCGCCGACCAATGCGCCCCATTCCGGGGGAAAGGCGGTCATCACGGCGGTCCGCGGTTTGGTATCCAGCTTCTGCGCAGAAGCCGTGGCGGGCACGAGGCCGAGCACGATGAGCGGGAGAAGGCGCATCAACGACCGGATGGCGTCACGGGAAAGCAGGGTAATCATGCCGACCTCTTGTCATGGGCAGATGATGGGGGCGTGAGCGGGCCACGCCCCCTTGAGTCGCTCGATCAGAATTCGACCTTGGCGCCGACCCGCAGGCCCCAGAGCGAGTAGCGCGACTGGTTGTCGACCGCCGGGTTGGCGAAGCTCGAATAATGGTACTTGGCGCAGCTGTTGGTACCGACGGCAACGCATGAGACGTTCACGACCGGCGCGAGATAGGGGAACGCGACCTGTCGGAGCGATCCCCAATCCTTGTTGATGAAGTTCAGCACATTCTCCATGTCGGCGAACAGCTTGAACTTTGCCCCTAGCGGCAGCGGGATTTCCTGGTCGACATGCAGGTCGACCTTGAACCAGCTCGGCGCGCGCTGCGTGTTTTTGGGCAGCACCTTGCCACGGTATTTGCTCAGGCCATTGGCATCGATGAATGCGTTGAGCGCTATCAGCGTCGGATCGGTTGCGAGGTTGTCGACGACGGCATCGTTCGCCGCGAGCGGTACGTAGAGCAGGTAGCGATTGGCGCTGCCGGCGGTACCGAATACGCTCGAATGGCCGTTCACCACGCTCGGATCGTTCATCGTGATGCTGTACGGAATGCCCGACCGCAGCTCGCCGAACAGGCTGAAGCGCGTCTTGTTGTCCCCGAAGAACGCGTGGTCATAATCGATGCTGAACTTCCAGCTGTTGCGGATCTGGTAGATCGATGTGCCGTACGCAGCCTTGTTGGGGTCGACCACGGCGTTCTGGCCATAGGTGCCCGAGGCAGTGGTGCCGTTCATCGAGCTGACGTCGGTCACGTCCTGAAACGTGTAGCTGCCCCCGATCGTCAGGCCCCAGTCCCAGCCCTTGTCGAACCGCGCGACCGTGACGAGCGAATGGCCCTTCTGCGTGTTGGTCAGGAGCAGGTCGGTATTGGAGTTGGTGATGGGCAGGCCGGTCGTCGGATTCAGCAGGGTGGCGGCGGCATATCGCGGCCGGCCATCGGGCAGCGTCCCGTTCGCAACGAGCCGCAGGTCGTAATAGATCGGCGCATTGTTGACGAAGCCGTAATAGAGGTCGCCGCCGAAGTTCCAGCCTGATCCCAGGAAGCCGAGGCTGGCCTTGTAGTCAGCGGAAAGGGTCGCCTTCCAGGTGGATTCCATCTCGTAATGCGGGTCCATGGCGTTGACATTGGCCACGGAGATCGAGCCGACATTGGTGCGCAGATAGTCGGTTACGAGGCTGCTGAAGCTCTTCCCCGTCACGCCGTTGAGTGCCGCATTGCAGATTGCTGCCGTCGGCGCGGTGCAACTGCCGTCGCGATTGCGCGAGATGGTGATGGAGTTCTGGTAGACGCCCGCGACCGAGAAGCTGTTGCCCAGGAAAACGTCCGGCGATCCGCCCGCAAACAGGCCGAATCCGCCGCGCACCCGCAGGCGACTGGACGGATTCCAGGTCGCCGCGATGCGTGGCTGGGGCACCACCTTACCCTCGATCACCGAGGTATTGGCGAAGCCGTAGCGTTGCAGGAAATACTGGTTCGTCGGCGGACGGTTCTTCATGCCGTAGAGATCGACGCGCGTTCCGGCGGTGATGCTGACGGTCGGGGTCGGATCCCAGCTGCCCTGCAGGCCGAAAGTATATTGGTCATATTTGAAGCTGGCGAGCACATCGTTGATGTTGCCGCTGGTCGAACCGGCGAGGGTGAGTGTGCTGGCCCGCTTCGCCTGGAAGTCCGCGACGGAGTCGAAATAATAGGTGCCGTAGGCGTCCGACGTGAAGGCATTGGCCACGTCATAATGTTCATAGGCTGCGGTCAGCTTCATCGACACCGCGCCCAGTTCCCAGCGCGCGGCGATGTCCGCGCCATATTGCTGGGTGCGCACATAGTTGAAGTGGCGGAAACGATCCGGACCGAAATAGAGCTTGGCAGTGCCGGGCGCGCAGGCCTGGCTGTCGGTATTCACCCCAGTACTGGTCGACGAGGCTGGGTTGGTCGGATCGGCCGCCTGCGAGACGGTGTCGAGGCAGACCTGCACCTGGCTGAACGGGATCGCCCCGAACGGCACCGGCGTGAGATCGTACTTGCGGAAATTGCCGCGGAGCTCGGTGTGGAAATTGTCGCCCCAGTCGGAATTCAGCTGGCCGACATAGGAGGAGACCTTTTCCGGGCGCTTGTAGTTGTTCGAGCCGAGCGCAAGCGCCGGGGTGGTGGTCGATGTCGAGGAGAAGCCGGCCGTCGAGCTGTTGGCGCTGTCGTTATGGATATAGGTGAAGGAGAAGCGTTGCCCGTCGGTAATGTTCCAGTCGACCTTGGCGGTATATTTCTCGTCCGTCTCGAGCGTCGAGGACTGCACGCCGAGCGTGTCATAGCTGTAGGTCGTGTTCGCGATCGACGTGATGTTGGCGATCTGGGCATCGGTCAGGTTGGGCACGACGTTCGGGAAACCCGCGGTGCCGATGTTGATCGGCGTTCCTTCCGCCAGATGCTCATACGACAGGGCAATGAACAGCTTGTCCTTGATGATCGGTCCCGAGAGGAAGCCGCCGTAATTCTTGCTCTCGAAGTCCAGGTTCACGATGCCTGTCTTGTTGGCGATGCCGGGGCGCGTCTTGCTGCCGGTCAGCCCGTCGCTGCTGTAGCTGTAAAAGCCCGATCCGGTGATCTTGTTGGTGCCCGAGCGGAGCACGAGGTTGATCGCGCCGCCCTGGAAGTCGCCCTCGCTGATGTCGAACGGTGCGATCTTCACGGAAAGCTGCTCGATCGCGTCGAGCGGCACCGGGCCGCGCGCCGTCGGCAGGCCGCCGACGTTCAGGCCGAACGTGTCGGAAAAGCGCAGGCCGTCGACCGAGAATTTGTTGAGCCGCGCATTCTGGCCTGCGATCATCACGCCGCGGCTCTGCGCCGGATCGATGGTCGCGAACGGGTCGCGCCGCACGATGTCGCGGATGTCGCGCGTTATCGAGGCGACACCTTCGATCTGCTGGCGGCCCAGCGCCGTGCCTGGTCCGGAGGACAGGTCGACCGCGCCGCTCTTCGCCGCGGTCACCACGATGTCGCCGCCGCTCGCCTCGAGTGCGATCGGCAGGCGCAAGGGCTGGCCGGCGGTCAGTTCGATGTCGGTCACGGTGGTATCGACAAAGCCGCCCGCCACCACCTTGACCGTGAACGGTCCGCCGATCCGCAGGCCCGAAGCACTGAAGCTGCCGTCCGCGCCGGTTGTCGTGGTCGATGTCGTGCCCGAAGGCACATGGGTTACGGTAATCTCGGCGCCCGAGACGGGCGCATCGCCGGCGGTGACGGTGCCGCGGATCGACGATGTGGTTTCTTGCGCATAGGCGCTGGACGCGACGCAGATGGCGATCGCGCAGGCGCTCGCGTGAAGCAGATGACGCATTGAATTACCCCCTTTTTGATTGTCTCCGGCAGCGTGCTTTTTGCATCGCCGCCGGGCCGGCCCCCTGCCGTGCTTATGGAGACGACACGGGATGATCCCTTGTCGGCCCGCCGGGGACCGTGTCGCGATAGCGGCTCCAGTTGCCGGCGAGTTCGGTGACGATCGGCAAGCCGATCAGAAAGGCTGCGTCGAGCGACGGCTGCAGCGCTGAAAGCCCTTTGGCCTCAGCAGCCAGGCTTTCCGCTGCGCCGGTACCCGCCGGCGGCACGCTGAAATTGCTCGCCGTGCGCAGCACGAGCAGCCGGTCGGGATCGGCCCGCCCGATCCGGCCCAGCGCGGCGAGGGCGTTGATGACGCCGGTGTCCTCCATCGCGGTGACGAGGAATTGGTCCTTGCCGCCGGTCCAGTAATCGACCCATTTCTCGACATGGCTATTGAGCAGGGCGCCGTGCCAGAAGGTCTGGCCGCTCGCTTCGGCGCCGCGCAGCACCAGCGGTGCCTGTTGCGCGGCCGGATAGGCGCGATAGGCCGCCCGGATCGTCCTGAGCGCCGGCTGGTCGGGGATCGTGATGGCGCCGGTGCGGGCAAAGGCCCAGTCGCGCAGCCCCTTGTTGAGCGGGAACAGGTTGTAGCGCGCATCGCCATGCTCGCCCTGGTACGGCGCCGATCGGTCGCGCGGGAACATCCCCGTGGTCCAGCCCTTCGGCGCCTCGCGCGGATCGATGGCATAGCCGTAATCGGTATCGACGACATCGCCGACCCACACGGCCGAGCCGACGGGCGTCCGGTTCGGGTCGGCCCCCGCGATCGCTGCGATCATCCAATAGGCGTGCGTCAGGTCGAACCGGGGGTCCTGGCCCAATGCCATGGTTGAGGTGGCGGCACGGTTGGTGCCGATCCCGGTCGACAGCAACAGCACATGGCTGGCCGGATCATAGCGCAGGTGACGATAGCCTGCCGGAAAGGGCAGGATGTCCGGCGTGATCGTGGCCCAGGCCTGAAATTCACCCGCCCGGTCGCCGCTATCGTCGCCGATTTCGAACGCCGTGACGATGACGACGCGGACTTCGAGCGGATCGGCAGCGGTCGCCGGTGTGAGCGGCAGCAGCGCCAGGAAACTGATCAGGAGCAGGCGACGGAGTATGCGCAATCAACGGCCCTCGGTATGACGTGGGCCTCTCCTGTGTATCCCGTGCTCCCCGGGATTGTGACACGATGCTATCAGCTTTCCGGCAGCCCGCAAGGCCGGTCATCAATGGCTACGCCCTCGGCTCGACTGTCCGACGGTTCACACCAGGGCGCGCAGGCGCTCCAGGTCTTCGGGCGTGTCGATGTCGATCAACTCGGCGGGGGAGGTGACGACGTGCTTGCCCGACCGCACCAGGTCGCGCGCGCCGGCGTCTCCGTCCAGATTCAGCAGGAAGTCGAACTGGCCGGCGGCGAACAAGGCGGGAGGGCAGGGGTAAACGCCGTTGCTCGACGCAACCACCGCATCGGCTGAATCCGCGGCGTCGAGCAGACGATAGACATGCGTCGCCGTCACGCGGGGCATGTCGGCGAGCGCGATCAGCACGGCCTGCGCGCCGTCCTGCTTCGCGCATTCGACGCCGAGCTTTACCGAACGCGACATGCCGATCGAAGGATCGTCGTTATGGATGACGCGGTAGCCCCGGCCGGCAAAGTCCAGGTCGGTGCCGTTCTTGACGACGAACCGGTCCTGGAACGGAATGTCCTCGAACGCAGTGACGACATGCAGCGCGAGGGGCTGGCCGAGAAATTTCTGCTCCAGCTTGTCGAGATCGCCGAACCGCTTCGATCGTCCGGCGGCCAGCAGGATCAACACTGTCTTCTCGGCAAAAATCACGATCGGCGCTTCCCATTGTCTGCGTTGAAGGCGCCCACCATCGCTGCCGCGATCGACAGCGCGATCTCGCCCGGCCCGATCGCACCGATATCCAGCCCGACCGGCGCGTCGATCCGGTCGAGCGCCGCTTCACCAACCCCTTGCGCCGCCAGCCGTTCCCGGCGTGCTGCATGGCTGCGACGTGAACCCAGCGCGCCGACATAGGCGGTGGGCGCGGCAAGCGCGGCGATCAGCGCCGGATCGTCGATCTTGGTGTCGTGGCTGAGCGTCACCACCGCCGTTGCCGGCCCGGGCGCATAGGCGGCCACCGCCTCGTCCGGCCAGCGATCGTCGAGCGTTACGCCGGGGAAGCGCTCTTCGGTCAGGAAGCGCGCGCGGGGATCGATCACCACTGTCTCGATACCGAGTTGGCGCGCGAGTCCCGCCAGCGCCTGCGCGATCTGCACCGCGCCGATGATCAGCAGGCGGCGCGGCGGATCATAGCGGTTGAGGAAGGCGGAGCCCGTCTCCAGCGGGCGCAGGTCGCTGTGTCCGGTCTCGAGATTGGTCGACACCGTCAGTGCCTTGCCCGCCGCGCGCGCTTCGCTGATGCGGTCGAACAGTTCGGGATCGAATCCCTCGGCTGAGACCGGCTGGACCATCACCGCGATTTCGCCGCCGCACGGGAGGCCGACTTCCCACGCGGCGGCATCCGCCACGCCGTAATTCTTCACCTGGAACGGCGCACCGGCGATGACCTCGGCGGCGGTCGCGAGAATGTCGCTCTCGACGCACCCGCCCGAAACCGATCCCTCGAACCGGCCATCGGCGTTGACCAGCATATGGCTGCCGCGCGGCCGCGGTGCCGATCCCCAGGTCGAAACCACGGTGGCGATCGCCATCGGCGCGCCCTTCCAGCTCTGTGCTGCGGCAAGGACGGTATCGTTATCGGCCACGCGTTTCTCCGGCGCTTGCATCGGGTCTGGGGTTCATACCGGTGGCAGCCCCGCCAGCACCTTGTCCAGTGTCATCGGGAAGTCTCGGACGCGGACGCCGCAGGCATTGTACACGGCATTGGTCACTGCCGCGCCGGCGCCGGAAATCGTCAGTTCCCCCAGGCCCTTCACGCCGATCGGGTTGGCGTGCCGGTCGATATCCTCGATGAAATGCACGTCGAGGTGCGGCACATCGGCATGCACCGGTACATGATATTCGCCAAGATCATGGTTCACGAAGTGGCCAGTCCTCAGGTCCAGTTCCAGGCCCTCCATCAGGGCATAGCCGATACCCCAGATCATCCCGCCGATCGCCTGGCTGCGCGCGGTCTTGGCGTTGAGGATGCGTCCCGCCTCGAACACGCCGAGCATGCGCCGCACCCGGACTGCGCCCGTCACCGCGTTGACCGCGACCTCGGCGAACTGCGCGCCGTGCGCCGCCTGGCTGAAGTTGCGCGCGTTGCTGCCCTGGCTGATCTTGCCGGTCGCCACCAGCGGCGCTTCGCCGACCAGGGCATCCAGCGCGACGCGGCGGTTGCCCGCGATGGCATGACCGTCCTTCAGCGTCATGTTCTCCGGGCTGGTATCCATGCGCCGTGCCAGTTCGGCGACGATGTCCTCGCAGGCGAGCGCAACGGATGATCCAGCGCTCGCGGCCCCGAACGACCCGCCCGATCCGGCGCCGGTCGGCAGGTCGCTGTCGCCGAGCTTCACGTCGACACATCGGACCGGCAGGCCCAGCGATTCCCCCGCGATCTGGGCGAGGATGGTGTAGGTGCCGGTGCCGATATCGGTCATGTCGGTCTCGATCGTCGCCCGCCCGTCGATGCCGAGCGTCACCCGGGCCTCGGAATCCACCAGCAGGTTGATGCGCACCGCGGCTGCCATGCCCATGCCGATCAGCCACTCCCCCTCGCGCACCGATCCGGGCGTCGCGCTGCGGCGCGCCCAGCCGAAGCGCCGCGCGCCCTCGTCGAGGCATTCGACCAGCCGGCGGGTGGAGAAGGGGGCCCCGGTCATCGGATCGACCGGTGGCTCGTTCAATTTGCGGAAGTCTACCGGGTCGCGGCCGAGCTTCTCGGCCAGTTCGTCGATCGCCGTCTCGAGCGCGAGCATGCCGACCGCTTCGCCCGGCGCGCGCACGGCGCCCGCCTGGACCATGTCGAGCGTCACCACCTTGTGGCTGAAATGCCGGACGGGCGCTGCGTAGAGCGGTATGGTGCCGAGCGCGACCGGTTCCATGAAGCCGCCGTCCGGTCCCTGGCTCACCACGCTGTCATGCCCGACGGCGGTCAGCCTGCCCTCGGCGTCGGCGGCGAGCCGGATGCGCTGGTGCGTATCGGTGCGGCGATAGACATTATGGAACAACTGGGCGCGCGCCATCGCGATCTTGACCGGCCGGCCGAGGCGCTCAGCGGCGATCGCCGCCATCACTGCCTCGGGACCGAGCATCTTCCCGCCGAATCCGCCGCCGATATAGGGCGAGACGATCCTGATATTGCCGGCATCGATCTTCAGCGCCCCGGCCAGGACGGATTTCGCCGCACCGAGAATCTGCAGGCTCGAATACAGGGTCAGCCTGCCGTCCTCCCACACCGCGATCGAAGCGTGCGGCTCCATCGCGGCATGGACCTGATGGGGTGTCGAATAGACCTGGTCGATACAGGCTGCCGCCTCGGCCATCGCTGCGTCGATATCGCCCTTGGCGATGTCCTGGAGCCGGGAATCCCTGGGCGGCCCGCTCGCATCGGCGACATGAGCGAGCGTGTCGAAGCGCCCTTCCTCCGGCGCGATCTCCACGCGCACTGCCCGCGCCGCTTCCCGCGCGGCTTCGAAACTGGTCGCGATCGCCGCACCCAGCACCTGGTCCCAATGATCGATCGCTTCATTGCCGCCGTGCGCCGGCACGAAGCCGGCGGCCTGGCGCGGAATGCGCGGATCGTCGATCACGATGTCGAGCACGCCGGGCAGGGCGCGCGCCGCCGCGCTGTCGAAGCCGATCACCTTGCCCTTCGCCGCGGGCGCGGTGATCAGATAGCCATAAGCGACATCGTCGCCGACCTGATGCTCATAGCCATAGGTGGCGGCGCCCATCACCTTGAGCACCCCCTCGACCCGGTCGAGGCCCTTGCCCAATATATCCTGCACCCCGCGCTCCAGCGCGAGGCCGGGGTGATCGGCATCCATCCTGAATTCAGTCATGCCGGATTTCCCGTCAGGTCGCGCAGGCAGGCGATCAGCACCCGGCGGGTCAGTGGAATCTTGAAGTCGTTCGAGCCCTGGCCCTTCGCCTCCGCGAGCAGCGCGTCGGCCGCCGTCTCGAACACTGCGGTCGACGGTGCCTGGCCGAGCAGCGCCGCCTCGACCCGCGCGTCGCGCCACGGCATCGGGCCGAGCCCGCCGAACGCCAGCGCGGCTGAGGCGATCTTCCCCTCTTCGACCGAGACGATGCCGGCCACCGAAACCAGCGCGAAGGCATAGGAGGCCCGGTCGCGCACCTTGCGATAGAGTTGCCTGCCGCGCGGCGGCGGCGGCAGCTCGACATGCGTGATCAGTTCGCCCGGCGCGAGCACCGTCTCGATCTGCGGTGTATCGCCGGGCAGGCGGTAGAAGTCGCCGATCGGAATGCGGCGGCGGTCGCCGTCCGGCTGCAGCGTCACGATCGTCGCGTCGAGTGCCCGCATCGCCACCGCCATGTCGCTCGGGTGCGTTGCGATGCACGCCGCGCTCGTGCCCAGCACGGCGAGGATCCGGTTGAAACCGCCTTGGGCGGCGCAGCCCGATCCCGGCACGCGCTTGTTGCACGGCATGGCGGTATCGTAGAAATAATAGCAGCGGGTGCGCTGAAGCAAATTGCCGCCGGTCGTCGCCTTGTTGCGCAGCTGCCCGGAAGCGCCCGCGAGCAGCGCGCGGCTGAGGACCGGATAGCCCCTGATCACGCGCGCGTCGGCGGCGAGATCGCTGTTCGGTACCAGCGCGCCGATCGTCAGCCCGCCATCGTCGCGCTCCTCGATCCGGGCGAGGTCGAGCCGGCTGATATCCACCAGCTTTTCCGGCGTCTCGATCTGCAGCTTCATCAGGTCGAGCAGGTTCGTGCCCCCCGCGATGAAGCGCCCGCCGGCCGCCACGGCGGCTTCCGGGCTGTCCGCTCTGCTATAGTCGAACATCTTCATGCGCTCGCCTCCGAGACGTCGCGAATTGCGTCGACGATGTTCGGATAGGCTGAGCAACGACAGAGATTGCCGCTCATCCGCTCGGAAATCTCCTCGTCGCTGAACTCGATCTCCGTGAGCGACGCGCTGACATGGCTCGGCCAGCCCTTCGCCACCTCGTCGAGCATGCCGACCGCCGAGCAGATCTGGCCCGGCGTGCAATAGCCGCACTGGAAGCCGTCATGCTTCACGAACGCCGCCTGCAACGGATGGAGATTCTCCGCGCTGCCCAGGCCTTCGATCGTCAAGATGTCATCATCCTGATGCATCACCGCGAGCGTCAGGCAGGAATTGATCCGCCGTCCGTTCACGAGCACGGTGCATGCACCGCACTGGCCATGGTCGCACCCCTTCTTGGTGCCGGTCAGGGCGAGATGCTCGCGCAGCAGGTCGAGCAGGGACGCGCGGATATCGGGTTCGGCTTCGCGGGCCTGGCCGTTGACGGTGAAGTGCATGGGGATCGCCCCTCCTGAGCTGAGTGGGGTAACGCATTTGGGAAGGATGGTTTCCGGGGATGGATAGCATATTGAAACTTTTTAGTCGTTCGTTGCGCAAGCGAAATTTCGTCGCGGGGCTGCTGGCGCTGGCGCCGGCCGGTGCGATCGGGCAGGCTGCACCGGTGACTCCGCTCTCGCCTCCCATCGTCATCGCGCATCGCGGCGTCAGCGGGATGCGGCCGGAACACACCATCGCATCCTACGCGTTGGCGATCGAGCAGGGCGCCGATTTCATCGAGCCCGATCTGGTGCTGACGAAGGATGACGTCTTCGTCGCGCGGCACGAGAACGACATCACCGAAACCACCGACGTCGCGAAGCATCCCGAATTCGCTGACCGCAAGGCAATCCGGGTGATCGACGGCGAAAAGCATGTCGGCTGGTTTACCGAGGATTTCACCCTCGCCGAGCTCAAGACGCTGCGGGCGAAGGAGCGTCTGCCGCTGCTCCGTCCCGACAATGCGAAGTTCGATGGCCAGTTCGAGGTGCCGACCCTTGCCGAGGTCATCGCGCTGGCCAAGGCGCATTCGGTCGGCGGCCGTGTCGTCGGCATCTATCCCGAGACCAAGCACCCGAGCTATTTCGCCTCGATCGGCAAGCCGATGGAGGCGCGGCTGGTCGCGCAGCTCGCGGCGGCGGGTTGGCACGATGCGAGCGCACCGGTGTTCATCCAGTCGTTCGAGGTGAACAACCTCAAGGCGCTGCACAAGCTGACCGGCATCCGCCTGATCCAGCTGATGGACGCGGCTGGCGCTCCGGCCGATGGCGCCGCGCCGAGCTATGCGGCGATGGCGACGCCCGAGGGGCTGAAGGCGGTGGCTGCCTATGCCTGGGGCATCGGCCCCAACAAGGACATGATCCGGAAGGGGGACGGCGCCCCCACCACACTGGTCGCGGACGCGCATGCCGCCGGCCTGCGGCTCCATCCCTGGACCTTCCGGGCGGAGAATTACTTCCTGCCCCCGTCGCTGCGCGTCGGCATCAATCCGCGCGGCCAGGGGCGCCTTGCCGACGAGATCAGGCGTTATCTCGATCTCGGCATCGATGGTTTCTTCACAGACTTCGCCTATATCGGTGTCGAAGCGCGGGCTGCCCGGACCGGGACGACAGCGCCCAACTGAAGAGAGGCCATGCCATGCGCAAGCTCCTGATGTCAGCCGCCGCCCTGCTTCCGCTGCTCGGCGGCGGCTGCGTCGCCAAGACGGCGTTCAACGTCGCCACCATGCCGGTCAAGGCAGTCGGCAAGACCGCCGACTGGGCCACCACGAGCCAGAGCGAGGCCGATCGCAACGCTGGCCGCAAGTTGCGCAAGGAAGACGAGAAGCGCGCCCGCGAGGCCAGGGCGGAAGAGAAGCGCCGCGACCGGGAGCGCCGCGAGAGCGATCGGGACTAGCCCCGGCCGGCGCCTTCCCGCGTCCGGTCATTCGCCGGCCAGTACCCCGGCGATCGCGAGCAGCACTTCCGGCCGTACCTGTACGCCGAGATGGCTGCTCCGCACCCGGATGCTCCGGCGCCCCGGTTCGTGACAGATCGCTCCGTTGACCAGTCCGTCGCTGGCGCTCCAGATCGCACTCGCCGGGACGGGCAGCGGCGCGGCCACTTCGTCGCGCAGCGCCTGCACGCGCGGGTCGTCGATCCGGTCGCCGGTCAGCCATTCGAATGCGCGCCACACATTGGTCGCGCGCGGGCTGCCGGCGAAGGGGGAACTGACCGTGATCACCTCGCGCACGAGATCGGGCACGCGGTGCGCCGCCATGCGCGCCATGATCCCGCCCAGGCTCACGCCGATCAGGGTCACGCGTTGCCCGGTGCGATCGTGGATCTCGCGGATTCGCGCAAACAGCTTCTCGCCTTCCGGCCCGATCGCGCGCGCGCCGAGATTGCGGCCCAGCCCCCAGCCATAGGCGCGATAGCCGAGCCGGTTGAGATAGCGCCGCATCGCGAAGTTGGAGCGATCGGAATTGATCAGGCCGGGCAGGATCAGGATCGGGCGGCCGTCGCCCTTCGGCCCCGTCGCCAGCCTCCCGCCGCCCCAGAGCAACTGCCCCAGTCCATAGGCGCCGCGCGGCACTTCCATTGCCCAGAGCAGCTTGGAGGGAGCCCTCGGCCCGGCGCCTCGCGCCCTCACCGGCCGAACCATCCGAGCACCGTCACCGGAAAGGGCGTCCAGGCGCCGATCCTGATGCCGGCATGGCGCAGGGCGTCGCCGGTCCAGGCGTTGCAGGTCTCGATCGCGCTGTAGCGGCCATGGGCGTCGTAAAAGACATCGTAATCCGCATAGCCGAACTGGTGCGCCGGGCGCCGGCCTTGCTCCGCGCGAAAGCTGGCGCGGATGAAGGCGGCGAGGCGGCGATACTCCTCGGGCCGCAGCACGATGGTGCGGATATCCCCGTCCTCGTCGTCCCCGATGCGCGGCTCGGGGACATGGTCGACATGCATCACGCTGTGTTCGCTGCCGATCGCCGCGGAGAGCACCGTGCCCGGCCTGACATCCGCCCAGGTCGGCGTCTCGAGATAGAAGGCCCGGTCGCCCCAGCCGATCGCGAGATGGTCATAGCCGGCATAGCGCGGGTCGCGCAGGTCTTCGGGCCGCACAAGGTCGCGCCAGTCGATCCCTGCCGCCGCTACCGGCACTACGATCCCGGTATGGATGCCGTTGCTCTCGATATGGATGCGCACGCCGGTCGGGGCTTCCCGCCATCCGGCATTGGTCGGGATCGCCCCGCCGATCATGCCGGCCGCGCCATAGGCGAGGAGGATCGCGACGAGCCCGGACGCGACGGCGCCGGCAAGCCTGGCGCCGGTTCGGAGCGGTCGGATTTTCTGCTGCATCGCGACTGTGATATGGCATTTCCATGGCAGACGAAACGCATGTTCTGGAGCGCCCGCCAGAAGGCGCGGCGCCCGACTGGACGGTGCCGCAGGATTGGGCGCACTACACCGCCGAGGAACATGCGGTGTGGGACATGCTGTTCGAGCGCCAGGCCCGGCTCCTCCCGGGCCGCGCCTCCGAGGCCTGGCTGCGCGGCCTCGACGTGCTCAAGCTGTCCAGGTCCGGCATTCCCGATTTCGAGGAATTGTCCGAGCGGCTGATGCGTCTCACCGGCTGGCAGATCGTTGCGGTGCCCGGGCTCGTCCCCGATCATGTCTTCTTCGATCACATGGCCAATCGCCGCTTCGTGGCGGGCAATTTCATCCGCCGGCCCGACCAGCTCGATTATCTGCAGGAGCCGGACGTCTTCCACGACGTGTTCGGGCATGTCCCCATGCTCGCCGATCCGGTGTTCGCCGATTATCTCGCTGCCTATGGCCGGGGCGGGCAGCGCGCGCTCGAACTGGGCGCGCTCGCGCATCTCTCGCGGCTCTACTGGTACACCGTCGAGTTCGGGTTGGTCGCCGAGCCCGCGGGCCTGCGCATCTATGGCTCGGGCATCGTCTCGAGCTTCGCCGAGAGCCGCTTCGCGCTCGACGATCCCAGCCCCAACCGTATCGCCTTCGACATGAAGCGCGTGATGCGCACTGAATATCGGATCGACGATTTCCAGCAGAATTATTTCGTGATCCCCAGCTTCGAGGAATTGCTACGCGCTACGGTCGAGACCGATTTCGCGCCGCTCTATGCCGAGATCATGGCGCTGCCCGACGTGCCGGTCGGCGCCATCCTGCCTGAGGATCTCGTGATCACCCATGGCACCCAGGCTTATGCCCGCGAAAAGGCGGCGGCGCGCTAGACAGGTCTGCGCGCCGAAGCGGGCGGGGCAGGGGCTACCAGCTCCCGAATCCCGGCGTCTCGGCCTCTTTCCCGCTGTCGCGCACCGGGCGCCGCCACCCGAGCTTCTGCCGCTTGCGCAGCCGGAGCGTCGGCCAGTCGCCGATCTGGGTCCGCCCGGCGAGAAACAGCCCCTCGCGGCGATAGGCCCGCGCCACCGCTGCCGCCTGGGTGTCGAGCAGCCCGGCCAGCACCAGCGTCCCGCCCGGCGCCAGCGCCGCGCCGATTGCCGGGGCGAGCGCGATCAGCGGTCCGGCCAGGATATTGGCGACGATCAGGTCATAGGGCGCCCGCCGCGCGATCAGCGGATGATCGAGGCCCGAGGCGACCGCGAGCGCCACTGCGCCCATGCCCCGCCCGAGCGCCACGCCGTTGAGCACGGCATTCTCGGCCGTCACGTCGATCGAGGCCGGGTCGATGTCGGAGGCCGTCGCATAGGCGCGCGGCCAGAGATGCAGCGCGGCAAAGGCAAGCAGGCCGGTGCCGGTGCCGATATCGGCGATGTTGCGGAACACCGCGCCGCGCTGCTTCAGCCCGTCGAGCGTCACCAGGCAGCCGCTGGTCGTCTGGTGCTGCCCCGTACCGAAGGCGCGGCTCGCCTCGATCCGGAAGGCGCGCGCGCCTGGCGGCACCGGGCCGCGATTGGCTGCGGTATGGATATAGAAGCGCCCGGCATGGACGGGCTCGATCCCGGCCTGGCTCAGCGTGATCCAGTCCTGCTCGATCACGCGCTCGGGCTTCGCCTTGCTCGCCTTCGCGCTTGGCACCAGCGCGCGCACCACCGCCAGCGTCGCGGCATCGGGCTTGCCCTCGAAAAAGGCGTCGAGCCGCCAGCGCGTCGGATCGTCCTCGATTTCCTCGCTGGTCAGCAGCACCGGCGTCGGGTCGAGCGCGGCCAGCGCCGGGGCCTCGAAATCGATCGCCTCTGCTTCGGCGCGGGTGCAGGGCAGGGTCAGCTTCCAGCTTTCGCCCCCGTCAGCGGACATAGCTCGCCCCGTTCACGTCGATCACCGCGCCGGTCATCGAGGGCGGCGCATCCAGCGCCAGGAAGCGGGCTGCCTCGGCCACTTCCTCCGGCGCGGCGACGCGGCCCAGCGGGATATCGGCGAGAATCCTGTCGCCGCCGCGGCTGGTCAGGTAATCCTCGGCCATGCCGGTCATGGTGAAGCCCGGGCACACCGCGAACGCCAGGATGCCCTGCGCCGCATAGCCGCGTGCGATCGACTTGGTCATGGCGACCATGCCCGCCTTGGAGGCCGCATAATGCCAGTGCGCCGGCGAATCGCCGCGATAGGCGGCGCGGCTCGCGATGTTCACGATGCGGCCGCCGCCGGAATCCCGGTTCGCGCGGCGCTCCTGCCAGTGCAGCACGGCCATCCGGCACAGTTCGGCGGCCGCGGTCAGGTTGATCCGCATCGTCCGTTCCCAGTCGGCGCTCCATTCCTCGGCCGGCCGGTCGATCGGATTCGCCTCGAAGATGCCGGCATTGTTGATCAGCACGTCGATCCGCCCGTCGAGCCGTTCGAGCGCGCCCTGCCACAGCGCCTGGGGGGCGGCGGGATCGGCGAAGTCGGCGGGGATGCCGCTGGTGATGCCGTGCCCGACAAGGTTGATGCCGGGCCGGTCGAGCGCGACGGCGATCGCCGCCCCGATCCCGCGGCTGCTGCCGGTGAGGAGAATATTGGTCATGGCCCGCGCATAGCGCCTGCCGCCCGCGTCCGTCACCCCCGCTCCGGCGCCCGGCCGGTCGCTACGCCGCCACGCTCGCCGAGAAGGTGTCCGCCGCGCCCTTGAGGCCGCTCAGCCGGTCGTCGATCTCGCCGAAGTCGCGCCCCAGCGTGTCGATCTCGCTCGCGACGCCCTCGGTATCCTCGCGGATCGTCGCGATGGTGTTGGCCATCGAATCGGCGGCAAGCGCCGTCTCGTCCACGGCGGCGGTGATGGCGGTGACGGTCTTGGCCTGGGCTTCCATCGCCGTGCGGATGCGGTTGGCGCTGTCCTGCACTTCCCCGACCGTCGTCTTGATCGACGCGTTGGTGCTGACGGTCGAGCGCGTGGCGTGCTGGATCGCGGCGATCTTGGCGGCGATGTCGTCGGTGGCGCGCGCCGTCTGGCTCGCCAGCGACTTCACTTCCTGGGCGACGACGGCGAAGCCGCGCCCGGCGTCGCCCGCCCGTGCCGCCTCGATCGTGGCATTGAGCGCGAGCAGGTTGGTCTGCCCGGCAATGTCGCGGATCAGGCCGAGGATCGATTCGATCGACTGGGCATGGTCGGACAGCGCCTCGGACATGCCGACAGCCTCGCCCGCCTGGCCCGACGCCCGGGTCGCGATCTCGGCCGCTGCCTCCACTTCGCTGCGCGCGTCCTCGATCGCGCGGATCAGGCCCGCCGCGGTGCGGGCCGCGTCGCGCATCGCCACGGCGGATTGCTCGGCGGCGGCGGCGACTTCGGAGGTCTTGCCGAGCATCCCGCGTGCCGATGCCGAGGCGCGCTGGGCCTGGACGCGGATGCGGTTGCCGAGCGAGGCGGTGCCTTCGATCGAGCGGGCGATGCTTTCGCTGAACTGCGCGGAGCGATTGCGGCGCTCCTCCCGGGCGCGCTCGACGTCGCGTGCGCCGAGATGCGAGGCCATGATGTCCGCCTCGACCAGCCCGAGTCGCTGGATCACATCGGCGAGCAGGCACAGGCGCCCGTGGTCGTCGCCCAGTCTTTCCTCGATCACCGCAAGCGTCCGGCTGTGCGCGAAGCTCAGCGACGCGAGCAGCGCCGGCAGCGGCACATTGGCCTTGTGCGATCCGGCGGCATGGCGCGAGGCCATCGCCATCCAGGTGTCGTCGAGCGGATGCGCATATTTGATATGCGTATAATGCGCGCTCTTCGCGATCTGTCCGGCAAGCCGATCGGCGTCGTAGAAGGGGCGGAGATGCGCTGCCGCCGACAGCGAGAGATAATGTTCCCAGAAGGCGCTCGCGATCGCCTGCTCCCGGCCTTCGATCAGCCGCGCGATCTCGATCGTGGCCGGGCCGATCGCCCCGTCCCAGTCATAATCGGCAACCCGCTGTGCGACCGGGCGCGCCGCGCCGCTCCATCCGCCCAGGGTCTTTGCGCTGTCGTGCGCCATCCTCGGTCATCCTCCTGTTGCTCATGCAGCAACCTTGGCGACGAACTCGCCTGCGCTGTTCTTGAGCGTACCAAGCCTACCATCCAGTGAATCGAATCCCTGGCCGACGCGCTCGATCTCCGAGGCGACGGTTTCGGTATCCTCGCGGATCGCGGCAATCGTGTTCGACATGGAATCGGCGGCAAGCGCGGTTTCGTCGACCGCGGCGGTGATCGCGGTCACGGTCTGCGCCTGCGCTTCCATCGCGAAGCGGATGCGGTTCGCGCTCTCCTGCACTTCGGCGACGGTGGCCTTGATCGAGGCGTTGGTGTCGACGGTCGATCGCGTCGCTGACTGGATCGCGGCGATCTTGGCGGCGATGTCGTCGGTGGCGCGTGCCGTCTGGTTGGCGAGGCTCTTCACTTCCTGCGCGACCACGGCGAAGCCGCGCCCGGCATCCCCCGCGCGCGCCGCCTCGATCGTGGCGTTGAGCGCGAGCAGGTTGGTCTGCCCGGCAATGTCGCGGATCAGGCCGAGGATCGATTCGATCGATTGCGCATGGTCGGACAGCGTTTCGGACATGCCGACCGCGAGACCCGCCTGGCTCGAGGCGCGCGTCGCGATCTCGGCGGCTGCCTCCACTTCGGTGCGGGCGTCCTCGATCGCCCGGATCAGGCCGGCGGCGGTCTGCGCCGCCTCGCGCATCGCGACGGCGGATTGTTCGGCGGCGGCGGCGACCTCGGAGGTCTTGCCCAGCATCCCGCGCGCCGAGGTGGAGGTGCGCACGGACTGGCCGCGCAGTGCGCTCGATTCCTGCGTCGCGCTCTCGACCATCTGCGCGATGCCGTCGCGGAATTCGGCGGCGAGCCGGTCGCGCCCGGCCTGGGCGAGGTGTTCGCGATAGGCATTGTAGACGGCGACGGTGATCTCGCCTTCCAGCGCGGAGAGGCGCATCAGCGTGTCGACCAGCACCGGCAGCCGCGTGTCGTCGCGATCGACCTTGCGCGTGAGCACACCGAGCGCGACCCGGTCGCTGGCGTTGATCATCGACAGCAGCGCGAGCGGCGAGACGTCGCCGACATAGGCGGCGGCGACCGAGCGCTCGATCGATTCGATCCAGGCGCGGCCGGTCGTGTCGAGGAAGCGGTTCTTCAGGAACACGCAGCCGACATCGATCATCTTCTCGGTCTCGTGCGGCGCCCAGATGCGCTCGTCGGCGAAGCAGCGCAGCCATTGCTGCCAATATCCTTCGGAGATGGAGCGGATTTCCGGCTCGATCACGCTCCAGGCTTCCCGGCTCGCGCTCGCCAGCGACCCGTCGAAATCGAAGACTCGCAGTCTCGCGGAGAGGTCCACCTTGGCGGCAATCGTGCCGGGGGCGGGCAAGTCACTGGGGGTCAAGGGCGAAACTCCGTGTCTGGCGATCCTCCGCCTCGAGGCGGTTCGCAACGGAGCTAGCGGGATTTGGTTAAGGGGCGGTTAGGGACGGGGCGGACGGTACCTCCGCAAGGCAATACTCGCGCGACTGGGCCCGCCTCATCTCGACGCTAAAGGTCCTGACGTCCCAAGCGCCCTCCCTCGATTCAACCCCGCGCCAAGCCCCGTCACCCTCGTCCCATGAAACGAGGACGCCCCACGCGCTACGAACCCGGGTTCGCCCGGAAGGCCCGCTCCTTCTGCCGCCTCGGCGTCGACAATGCCGGGCTGGCCGAGTTTTTCTCGGTCAGTCCCGCCACGCTCTATCGCTGGCTGGATAAATATCCCGATTTCGGCCTCGCCGTGGCGATCGGCCGGGGCGAATATCAGGGGCTCGCGGCGCCGAGTCTGTACCGGCGCGCCCTCGGCTATACCTATCGCGCCACCCGCGTCTACCGCGCCAACAGCCCCGCCCCGGTCCAGGCGGACTATGATCATCGCGTCCTCGCTGATCCGAAGGTCGCCTTGCGCTGGCTGCGCCTGCGGCGCCCCGAAGACTGGCGCCCCGCCGCGGCCCCGCCTGCCGCTCGCTCGCCGGACGTCGCCGCGAGCCCCGCGCCGGAAGAAGCCTGACCAACTCGATTCGCCCGGCGCGCGCGCCGCCCGAACACTGCCAGTCCCCGCAATCGATTCTCATAAATCGGCAAATAGATGATTGCTATTATGATACCGCGCCGCGGCGCGAGGACTGCCGAATTTTCGCCAATCGGCGGTGGAACGTCATCGTATCAGTCGCATTGCTTCCGCCAGGCGCCCGCGACGGGCAAAAGTCGGGGCGGACGTGGGCTTGCACAATCGCCTCTTTACTGGTCGCGGCGGGCGCAACCCGTGACGTTTTACTTGGTTTGTCTTCGTGCCGGATCGCAGTCGCGTCGAACGCCCCTGGCCGATTCCCGTCGGGTCCTTCGATTCGCTGCGCCCGCCGATACCGCAGTCCCCCGGGCCGGGGCGCCGAGTTCGGCCCCGGCGGGGGGAGGGGTGTCCGCAACCCTTGCATCGTGCGCTTCGCGGACTAATACGGCGCCACTGTCCGTCCGAGAGGATTTCCGCCTTGGCTAGCCCACGCAATTCCGCCCGACCGATCTCGCCGCATCTTACGGCGTGGAAGTGGGGTGTCCACATGACCGTCTCGATCCTCCACCGCGTCACCGGTGACGGCCTGGCGACGGTCGGCGCGATCCTGCTCGTGTGGTGGCTGGCCGCGCTGGCCGCCGGCAAGCAGGCCTATGCGACCTTCACGGATGTCTTCACCTATGCGGACGGCCGGCTCAATCTGGTCGGCTATGTCATCGGCATCGGCCTGACCTTCTCGCTGTTCCAGCATATCGCGAGCGGCATCCGCCACCTCGTGATGGATACCGGCGCCGGCTTCGAGCTGAAGGGCAACCGGATCGGTGCCTGGCTGACCTTTGTCGCCTCGATCACGCTGACGGTCGTGTACTGGGCCTATCTGTTGGGGGGTAAGTAAGATGGGGAACGGCACGCAACTCGGCCGCGTCCGGGGCCTCGGCTCGGCCCGGGAGGGCTCGCATCACTGGTGGAACCAGCGGCTGACCGCCGGCTCCAACCTGTTCCTCATGCTCTGGCTGCTGATCTCGGTCGCCCGCCTGCCCGGCTATGATTTCGCCACGATCCATGCCTGGCTGGCCTCGGCCTGGGTCGCGATCCCGCTGATCCTGCTGATCGCGTCGGTCTTCTATCATTTCCGGCTCGGGCTGCAGGTGCTGATCGAGGATTACACCCATGCCGAGAGCCGGGTCGCCGCGCTGGTGGCGCTCAACTTCTTCACGGTCGCCACGTCGGCGATCGCGATCTTCTCGATCCTCAGGATCGCCCTTGCCGCCGGAGTCGCAGCCTGATGTCCGAAGCCTATAAGATCATCGACCACACCTATGACGCGGTGGTCGTGGGCGCCGGCGGCTCGGGCCTCCGCGCCACCATGGGCATCGCCGAGTCGGGCCTGAAGACGGCGTGCATCACCAAGGTGTTCCCGACGCGCAGCCACACGGTCGCAGCGCAGGGCGGCATCGCCGCCAGCCTCGGGAATATGGGCCCGGATCACTGGACCTGGCACATGTTCGATACCGTCAAGGGATCGGACTGGCTCGGCGACCAGGACGCGATCGAATATATGGTCCGCGAGGCGCCCGCCGCCGTCTATGAGCTCGAACATGCCGGCGTGCCGTTCAGCCGCACCGAGGCTGGCCGCATCTATCAGCGCCCGTTCGGCGGCATGATGCAGAATATGGGCGAGGGGCCGCCCGCCCAGCGCACCTGCGCCGCGGCCGATCGTACCGGCCACGCCATGCTCCACGCGCTCTACCAGCAGAGCCTGAAGTATGACGCGGATTTCTACATCGAATATTTCGCGCTCGATCTGATCATGGAGAACGGCCAGTGCCGCGGCGTCATCGCCCTGTGCATGGACGACGGATCGATCCACCGCTTCCGCAGCCATTCGGTCGTGCTCGCGACCGGCGGCTATGGCCGCACCTATTTCTCCGCGACCTCGGCGCACACCTGCACCGGTGACGGCGGCGGCATGGTGCTGCGTGCCGGCCTGCCGCTGCAGGACATGGAATTCGTCCAGTTCCACCCGACCGGCATCTACGGCGCGGGCGTGCTGATCACCGAGGGCGCGCGCGGCGAGGGCGGCTATCTCACCAACTCCGAGGGCGAGCGCTTCATGGAGCGCTATGCCCCGTCGGCGAAGGATCTCGCCTCGCGCGACGTCGTGTCACGCTCGATGGCGATGGAAATCCGCGAGGGGCGGGGCGTCGGCAAGGAGAAGGATCATATCTATCTCCATCTCGACCATATCGATCCCAAGGTGCTGCACGAGCGGCTGCCCGGCATCACCGAGACCGGCAAGATCTTCGCCGGCGTCGACCTGACCCGCCAGCCGCTGCCCGTCACCCCGACGGTGCATTACAATATGGGCGGCATCCCGACCAACTATCATGGCGAGGTCGTCCAGCTGAAGGACGGCAATCCGGACACGGTCGTCCCCGGCCTGTTCGCGGTCGGCGAGGCGGCGTGCGTGTCGGTGCACGGCGCCAACCGGCTCGGCTCCAACTCGCTGATCGATCTCGTGGTGTTCGGCCGCGCCACCGGCCTGCGCCTCAAGGAGACGCTGAAGCCGAACACGCCGCACAATCCGCTGCCCAAGGGCTCGGAGGAGCTGGCGCTCGGCCGGCTCGATCATTTCCGCAACGCGAAGGGCGGCTCGCCCACGGCCGAGGTGCGACTCGAGATGCAGCGCACCATGCAGAAGCATTGCGCGGTGTTCCGCTCGGACGAGCTGCTCAACGAGGGCGTCGGCAAGATCGCCAAGACCTATGAGCGGATGACCGACATCGGCATCAACGATCGCTCGCTGATCTGGAACACGGATCTGGTCGAGACGCTCGAGCTCGACAACCTGATCTCGCAGGCCGTCGTGACCATGAACTCCGCCGCCAACCGCAAGGAAAGCCGCGGCGCCCATGTCAACGAGGACTTCCCGGCGCGCGACGACGTCAACTGGATGAAGCACACCACCGCGACCTTCACCGGCTGGGGCGGTACCGGCGGCAAGGTCGATCTGGGCTTCCGCCCGGTGCACGATTACACGCTCACTGACGACATCGAGTATATCAAGCCGAAGAAGCGGGTTTACTGAAGATGCCGGCGGCAGGCTCGATCGGCCTGCCGCTGCTGCTCATGGTTGCGCTCGGCGGGCTGCAGTCGGGCGGCGGGGAGCCGTCGGGTGCGGGGCCGGGTGTCGCCGCACCGCCAGCAGCGCTCGGCGCCGACCCGTTCTACGCCAAATATGTCGACGCGGACGGCATTCCCGTCCTGTCCTCGGCCGCGGTGCCGGATCGGGCGCTGCTCGTGGCGAAGGCGATCGTCGAGGGCATGCTTGCCCACCGCCCCGATCTCGCCCGCGCGCTGGTCGCCGATCGGTACCGCATCGCGATCATGGCGCAGGACGAGGGCACGCTGGATCTCCCCGAGCAGCGCGGCTGGAAGAAGCCGGCGCGCGACGATCCCCGGCTCACGCGGTGCGAGCGCAAGCATTATGACGAGCGCATCGGCCGCCTGACCGATCGGGCCTATTGGAACGCCCGCGCCCGCGGCATGGCCGGGCGCCTGACCAGCGGCGCGGCCGAGGACCTGCTCGGCGAGCGCTCCTCGCGCTATTACGGCCAGACGATCTTCCTCCACGAATTCGCGCATGACGTGCTCGAGGCGATTCAACGTGTCGATCCGGCGCTCTATGCCGATGTCGCCCGCGCCTATGCGGCGGCGCTGAAGGCGGGGCGGTGGAAGGGGGAATATGCCGCGACCAATATCGGGGAATATTGGGCGGTGGGCAGCCAGTTCTGGTTCAACTCGAACCGGGTCGCGATCTTCGACGGGCGACAGGTCCTGTCCGATGCCGATCTCCGGGATTATGATCCGGCGCTCCATGCCGCGCTGGCCAGGGCCTATGGCGCCAGCCACCATCTCGCGGGCGATCCCTTCTACCTCAGCGACGCCCGCATTCCGCCGGGACCGCTGCCGGCCAACACCGCCGAGGTCTGCTGAAGGGAGCGAGCGCGGCCGAAGCTTGCAAAGGCGGGAACATCTGCGCCGTCGCGCGGTTACCGGCGCCATGACAGAATCCAAATATCCGCTTCTCGCAAAGCCGCATATCCGCCTGTCGGGCCCGGTCGATCAGTTCATGTATCAGAGCTTCCGCCAGCAGCTCGAGGCCTGCCCGGAGGATGGGGCACTCGTCATCGCGCTCACCACGCTCGGCGGCGATCCCGAGGTCGCGCGGACCATGGCGGACGATATCCGGCTGCTCGAGGATCATGACGGCCGCGAGATCCTGTTTCTCGGCAAGGTCGCGGTCTACTCCGCCGGCGCCACCTTCATGGCCGCCTTCCCGGTCGATCGCCGCTTCCTGACGCGCCACACGCGGCTGATGATCCACGAGCGGGTGATCTCGAAGCAGCTCAACATCAACGGTCCGCTGCGCATGTGCATCGCCAGCCTCAAGGCGACGCTGCACGAGATCGAGCATTCGATCCTGATCGAGGAGGAGGGCTTTCGCGATATCGTGAAGGGCAGCCGGGTCGATTTCGAGGAGTTGCGCGAAAAGGCGCCCTCCAACTGGTATATCGAGGCCGAGGAAGCCCGCGATCTCGGCCTGGTGCTCGACGTGATCTGACCGGAAGGTCGAGGGCGTCGCGGTGTGCCCCGGTCGCCCGTTTCAATCGAGCCGGTGCGCGCGCTACCCGGCGACGATGGTTCCCTGCACCCGATCTGCACACGCAATCCTCGCGATCGGCTTTGGACCCGGTATCGGGCGCCGCGGTACCCCGGCACCTCCTGACAGGGAGGTCTTCATGTCCGTTCGATCTGCGCCGGAGCGCGCGCCCGGGATCAAGTTGTTGCTGCCGCTGCTGATCGGCGCGCTGCTCACGATCCCGCTCTTCACCATCTATCTGCTGGTCTATGATCGCCAGAACCAGTCCACCACGGCCCAGGCCTCGATCGCGCAGGGCTGGGGCGGGCCGCAGGTGATCGCCGGGCCCGTGCTGGTCATTCCGTGGTCGAAGCAGGCCAGCGAAACCGTCACGCAGGACGGCAAGCAGGTCACCAGGACCAGCACCAGCTGGCATGAGCTCACGCTGTCGCCTGAGGCGACCGACGTGAAGACCGATCTCAAGCCCAGCCTGCGCCATCGCTCGATCTATGATGTCGTGGTGTTCGAGGCGCGCAATCAGGGGGCGGCGCGCTTCGCGCTGCCGGCCGATCTCCAGCGCTACGGGATCGCGCCGGAAGCGCTCGCGCTCGATCGCGCGCAGATCCGCTTCGGCATTAAGGATGCGCGCGGCCTGTTCGGGCCGCCGCCGGGGGTGTCGATCGACGGCCGCCCGGTCGTGCTGCAGCCCGGCAACGGCACGCGCGAGACGGGCGGCTCGGGCTTTTCGGCCTGGTTCGATGCCAGCGCGCTGCGCGCCCGTCCGGTCGGCGTCCGGTTCGATTATGCGGTGCGCGGCAACGGATCGCTCGCGCTCGTGCCGGGCGGTGGCGATACGCGCTGGCGTGTCGCTTCCTCCTGGGCCAGTCCGAGCTTCCAGGGCGGTTTCCTCCCGGTCGAGCGGACCGGCAACGCGTCCGGCTTCACTGCGACCTGGCGCGTCGGCAATCTCGCGCTCGGCAGCGCGCTCGTGGCTTCGGATCAGGCGGATGCCGCCCCGGCCGACCCCGACAATGCCTATCAAGGCCAGCGCCCGGCAGCCTCGGCCGACGATCACGAGGCCCGGGTCGATCTGCTGACTCCCGTCGACCTCTACAGCCAGGTCAACCGCTCGGTGAAATATGGCTTCCTGTTCATCGGCTTCACCTTCCTGGCCTTCCTCATGTTCGACCTGGTCGGCGGGGTCCGCGTCTCGGCGGTCGAATATGGCCTGGTCGGGTCGGGCCTGGTGCTGTTCTTCGTGATGCTGCTCGCCTTTGCCGAGGTGATCGGCTTCACCCCGGCCTATGGCGTCGCAGGCGCTGCGATCGTCGGCCTGCTTACTGCCTATTCAGCGGCGGTGCTCGGCAGCTGGCGACGCAGCCTCTTCATCGCCGGCCTGCTCGCCGCGCTCTACGGCGTGCTCTATATCCTGCTCAGCCTGGAGGATTTCTCGCTGCTGATCGGTTCGGTGATGGTCTTCTTCGCCCTCGCTGCAGTGATGTACCTCACCCGCGGGATCGACTGGGGCGGCGCGCCCCGGCCGGAACCGGTGGCCGAGTAATGCCCCGTCGTCCTCTCCCCGCTGGCGGGGAGGGGACGGCTCATTTGCGCCAGCGCAAATTCTCGCGGTTCAGCTCCGTCACCGACTTCACCCCCATCAGCTTCATGTCGCGCTCGATCTCGTCGTGCAGCCGGCCGAGGACCCGCTCGACGCCCGCCTGGCCTGCCGCCGCCAGCGCATAGAGATACATCCGCCCGCCCGAACAGGCCTTGGCGCCCACGCTCAGCGCCTTCAGCACATGGCTGCCGCGCCGGATCCCGCCGTCGCAGATCACGTCGATCCTGTCCCCGACCGCATCCACGATCTCGGCCAGCTGGTCGAACGGCGCGCGGCTGCCGTCCAGCTGGCGCCCGCCATGGTTCGACACCATGATCGCCGTCGCGCCGATATCGACCGCGCGCCTGGCGTCTTCGACCGACATGATCCCCTTCAGGCAGAACTCGCCGCCCCATTGCGCCCGCACGCCTTCGGCCGTCTTCCAGTCCATCGACGGGTCGAGCATCGTGTTGAAATAATCGGCGACCGACAGCGCGACATTGGTGCCCTCGGACACATGGTCCTTGAGGTTGGTCAGCTCGAACTTCTCGCGGAACAGATAGTCGAGCGTCCAGCGCGGATGCGTGGCGAAGCTGATCGCGGAAGACGGCGTCAGCCGCGGGGGCGAGCTGAAGCCGGTGCGCAGGCAGCGCTCGCGGTTGCCCGAGACGATCGTGTCGACGGTCAGCGCGATGCAGTCGAACCTGGCTTCCTTGCAGCGCTCGACCAGCGCGTGATTCAACCCCTTGTCCTTGTGGATATAGAGCTGGAACATCTTGGGGGTGGTGATCGTCCGGCCGATTTCCTCGATGCCGACGGTCGCGAGGCTGGAGATGCCGAAATAGGTCCCGAACTTTTCCGCCGCGCGCGCGACGCCGCGCTCGCCCTGCCAATGGAACAGTCGCTGCAGTGCGGTCGGCGACAGGAACAGCGGCATCGCGATCTTGCGGCCCATCACGGTGGTGCTCATGTCGATCGTCTCGACGCCCGCGAGCACCTTCGGCACCAGGTCGCATTCCTCGAACGCGGCGGTGTTGCGCGCCTTGGTCGCCTCGTCGTCCGCGGCCCCGTCGATATAGTGGAAGACGGGCCCCGGAAGGCGCTTGCGGGCGAGGGTCCGGAAATCCTCGACATTGTGGCACTCGCTCAGTCTCATTCCGTCCGGTTTCCTCTAGTCCGAAAAGCACTGCGTACGTGACGCGCTATAGGCTTGCACGCGCGCGCCGAAAGGCATAGCCGCTTCCGCGACGCACAATTTCGTTTCCGCTGGAGACTCCAGGCATGGCCGAATTCAGACTGCCCCCGAACAGCCGACCCAAAAAGGGCGGGAAGGTCCACAAGGCAGCAGCCGACGCTAAGCGCATCAAGAATTTCAAGATCTATCGGTACGATCCGGATTCGGGCGAGAACCCGCATTACGACACGTTCGAGATCGATCTCGACAATTGCGGCCCGATGGTGCTCGACGCGCTGATCAAGATGAAGTCCGATCAGGATTCGTCGCTCACTTTCCGCCGCTCGTGCCGCGAGGGGATCTGCGGTTCCTGCTCGATGAACATCGATGGCAAGAACGGCCTCGCCTGCACCACCGCGATCGAGGACGTGAAGGGCGATATCCGCATCACGCCGCTGCCGCACATGGACGTGATCAAGGACCTCGTCCCCGATTTCACGCATTTCTATGCGCAATATGCCTCGATCAAGCCGTGGCTGCAGACCGTCACGCCGGCCCCCGCGGGCGAGGAGCGGCTGCAGAGCCCGCAGGACCGCGAGAAGCTCGACGGTCTGTACGAGTGCATCCTGTGCGCCTGCTGCTCGACGGCGTGCCCCAGCTATTGGTGGAACAGCGACAAGTTCCTCGGCCCGGCGATCCTGTTGCAGGCCTATCGCTGGCTCGCCGACAGCCGCGACGAGATGACCGGCGAGCGGCTGGACGAGCTCGAGGATCCGTTCCGTCTCTATCGCTGCCACACGATCATGAACTGCGCGAACGTCTGCCCCAAGGGCCTCAACCCGGCCAAGGCAATCGCCGAGATCAAGAAGATGGAAGCCGAGCGGGTCGTTTGAGCTGCCGCACCTTCCAGTGACCGAAGCGAGTCCGCCCGCCACTTTCCTGTACGAGGAAGATCCCGATCACCCCGGCTGGATGCGCTGGGGCTTCACGGATCCGACGCGCTACAACAACTTTCTCGGCCCGATGCTCGTGAGGGTCGATGGCGGGGTGGCGCTCGTTCGCATGACGCCCGAGCGGCGCCATTCGAACCTGCGCGACAATGTTCATGGCGGCGCGCTGCTCGGCTTCATCGATGTCGCCCTGTTCGCCGCGGCGCGGGCGTTCGGGCTGATCACGGCCGGTTCCGCGGTCACGCTCGATCTGTCGGCGCAGTTCATCGGCGGCGGCCGGATCGGTGCGCCGCTCGAGGCGCGGGTCGAACTGCTCAAGGAAACCGGGCGCCTGCTCTTCATGCGCGGGCTCGTGGTGCAGGGCGAGGAGAAGGTGTCCAGCTTCTCCGGCACGATCCGCAAGTCGATGAAGGTCGCCGCGCCGCAGGGCGAGGCCTGAGCATTGCCCAACGTCCTTGCTCGTTACGAAGCGCTGGTTGCCGCGGGCGAACTGAAGCCCGATCCCGAACAGGCCGAGGCTGCCCGCCGGCTCGACGCCCTCGCGACTCAGCTCGAGGCGGCGCCGAAGCGCGGCAGCGTCCTCTGGCGGGCGCTCGGCAAGCGACCCGAGGCGCCGGCCGGCATCTACATGTGGGGCGGCGTCGGGCGCGGCAAGTCGATGCTGATGGACCTGTTCTTCGGCTGCGTGAACATGCGGCGGAAGCGGCGGATCCATTTCCTGGAATTCATGCTGGATGTCCATGCCCGGCTCCGCGTCGAGCGCGAGAAGGAGGTGGGCGATCCGATCCTGCCCGTCGCGGCCGCGCTCGCCGAAGAGGTGAAGGTGCTCGCGTTCGACGAGATCATGGTCACCAACAGCCCCGATGCGATGATCCTGTCGCGGCTCTTCACCGAATTGCTGCGCCACGGCGTCACGGTCGTGATGACCTCGAACCGGCCGCCGCGCGATCTCTACAAGGATGGGCTCAACCGCGAGCATTTCCTGCCCTTCATCGACCTGATCGAAAGCCGGATGCAGGTGCTCGCGCTCAATGGTCCGGTGGATTATCGCCGCGACCGGCTCGGCCAGGTCGAGACCTGGCTCGTCCCCAATGGGGCCACGGCCACCGCCGAGCTTTCCTCGGCCTTTTTCCGCCTCACCGATTATCCGCCCGAGGATCGCGAGCATGTACCCGCCGAGGACCTGCCGGTCGGCGGGGGGCGTACCATCCATGTGCCCAAGAGCCTGAAAGGCGTCGCGGTCTTCTCGTTCAAGCGCCTCTGCGGCGAGGCGCGCGGCGCGGCCGACTATCTCGCGATCGCGCGACGTTTCCACACCATCATCATCGTCGGCATTCCCCGGCTCGGGCCGGAGAACCGCAACGAGGCGGCGCGCTTCGTCAGCCTGATCGACGCGCTCTACGAGCACAAGGTGAAACTGCTCGCCGCCGCCGACGCGCAGCCCGGCGAACTGTACGAGAAGGGCGACGGCCGCTTCGAATTCGAGCGGACGATCAGCCGGCTCGAGGAGATGCGCTCGGAGGAATATCTCGAACAGGGCCACGGCGCGAACTGAGGATCGCCGCCAGCCAGCGCCGGGCTGTCGGTTCGACCACGACCGCAACGCCATAGGCCATCGCCAGCACGGTCAGCGCCGCCGCGAGCATCGCGGCCCAGCCCGGCACGCCGGCGTGACAGAGCAGGACGATGATCGCCGCGCCGATATTCTGATTCAACAGATAGAGCGGGTATGTCATCCGCCCGATCGTCGCGAGGCGCCCCGCGCCGATGGTTCTGGCCAGCGGGCGTTGCAGCAGATGTGCATTCGAGATCACGATGATGGCAATGCCGAAGGCCAGGATCGGGGCGGCCGGATTGGGATCGGCGCCGGCGACGTCGACCATGGTTTTCGTGCGGAACCAGATCTCGACCATGCCGGTCGCAACGGCGAGGGCAGCAAGAGCGATCCGGGTGGCCGTCGCACCGCGCGCCCGGATCGACCACAGGGCAATGCCGAGCGCGAAAAAGGCGCCGTGCGGCATGAGCAGCAGCTGGAACGGCGTCTTCGCTGCCTGGTCTGGAGAGAGGCCGGCCAGAATCGCGACTGTCCAATAGGCGGCGCTCAACAGGCCGATGCCCAGCCCCACCCGTTCGATCCGTGGCGCATTGTCACGCCCCTCGCGCAGCCACAGCGCGACGAACAGATAGAAGCAGAGCTCGATACCGAGCGTCCAATAGGCCGTGTCGATCTGGGCGCCGAAGGGGATGAAGAATATCGACCGCAGCCAGTGTATTCCGATCGCGCCGGGCGTCAGGGTCGAGCCGGCCAGCAGCACGAGTGCCGTCGCGCTCGCACAGACCCAGGCAGCCGGCGCCAGCCTCAGTGCGCGGCGACGAAGGAAGCTGGCCTGCCCGGCGGTCGCCGCCGACATGGCGATGACATAGCCCGAGACGATGAAGAAGATCTCGACTCCGACCCAGCCGAACCAGCCCAGCCCCGCTGCTCCACCCGGGAGCGAGAGGCCGGGATCGTAGAAGCGCGTGGCCGAGGAGGCGGCGAGCGGGAAGATCGCGAGATAATGAAAGGCGACGACCAGCGATGCGCTCGCGAACCGGACGCAATCGATCGCGAGGATCTGGGGCTTGGCGTTGGAATCCATCAGCGCGCCGACACTGCCAGCATCCGCTTAAGGAAGCGTTCGGCCGGGCTCGCGATCTGCCTGCCGTTGCGCTACGCTGGAGTCCTTCAGGAGAAGCGATCGATGCTCGTCACCACCACCGAGAATGTTCCCGGGCACGCCGTTCGGGCAACCCTCGGTCAGGTGTTCGGAGTCGTCGTCCGCAGCCGCGGTCTCGGCGGCAACATCGCCGCCGGCCTCCGGTCGCTCTTCGGTGGCGAGATTCCCGAATATACCCGGCTGGTCGAGGAGACCCGTCGACACGCGATCGATCGCCTCGTGGCGAACGCGGCGCTGATGGGGGCCAACGCGGTGGTGATGATGCGCTTCGACTCGGGCGAGATCGCGCAGTCGATGAATGAGGTGGTGGCCTATGGCACTGCCGTCATCCTCGATCCGGTGCCGGAGTGATGTTGCGTACTTTCCTGCTCGTCGCCGCGATGCTGTTCTTCACGGCGGCCGTGCTCGGCGCCGTGATGGATCCGGCGGTGTGGCCGACGCTGGTCGTTGCGACAATTATGCTCTGCGGTATTCTTTTCGAGCGCCGGCGCTATGGTGCTGCTCGGTCCGAGCCCGTCGAAGGCGGATGGCGTGAAACATCGGAGCGCTTCATCGATGATGCGAGCGGTCGGCCCGTAACTGTCTGGTATAACGATGCTACGGGAGAACGGCGCTATGTCGATCCGGAGGGTGGACAGCCTGGCTAAATGCGCTTGCGAAGCAATCGCAATAAGCTTCGTTAATTGCTGGCCTTTACTGGTTGCCCCGACATCAAAACGAGCCTAAGGCGCGTCGCGTTCGCCGCGCGCGCGGCTCTATAGCTCTATATTAGCTGAAAAGGACGAGACATGGCCCGCAAGAAGATCGCGCTGATCGGCGCTGGCAACATTGGCGGCACGCTCGCCCATCTGGCCGCGCTGAAGGGCCTTGGCGACATCGTCCTGTTCGACGTGGTCGAGGGTGTCCCGCAGGGCAAGGCGCTCGATCTCAGCCAGTGCAGCCCGGTCGAGGGCTTCGACGCCACGATCACCGGCACCAACGACTATGCCGATATCGCTGGCGCTGACGTCATCATCGTCACCGCCGGCGTCGCCCGCAAGCCGGGCATGAGCCGCGACGACCTGCTCGGCATCAACCTGAAGGTCATGAAGGCCGTCGGCGAGGGCATCGCCGCCAATGCGCCCGACGCCTTCGTCATCTGCATCACCAATCCGCTCGACGCGATGGTCTGGGCGCTGCGCGAATTCTCGGGCCTGCCGCACCAGAAGGTCGTCGGCATGGCCGGCGTCCTCGACAGCTCGCGCTTCAGCCACTTCCTCGCGGAAGAGTTCAAGGTCTCGGTCAAGGACGTCACCTCCTTCGTGCTCGGCGGTCATGGCGATACGATGGTTCCGGTGATCAGCTACTCGACCGTCTCGGGCATCCCGGTTCCCGACCTGATCGACATGGGCTTCTCGACTCAGGAGCGCATCGACGCGATCGTCGCGCGCACCCGCTCGGGCGGCGGCGAGATCGTCGCCCTGCTCAAGACCGGTTCGGCTTATTACGCACCCGCAACCTCGGCGATCTCGATGGCGGAGGCTTATCTCTACGATCAGAAGCGCCTGCTTCCGGCGGCCGTTCACCTCACCGGCCAATATGGTGTCGATAATCTCTATGTCGGCGTGCCGGTGATCATCGGTGCCGGCGGCGTCGAGAAGGTCGTCGAGATCAAGCTCGACGAGGAAGCCAAGAAGAATCTCGACGTCTCGGTCGAGGCGGTCAAGGAACTGCTGGTCGCCTGCAAGGCGATCGACGGAAGCTTGGCCTGACCTCTTTTGTGCTCCCGCGAAGGCGGGAGCACAGTCTGGGCCCCGCCTTCGCGGGGGAGTGGAATGGGCAGTGAAAGCTGCGAGAGATTGAAGCGACGAATCCGGACTGGGACGATCTGTTCGAGTCTTTGTTTTAGATCTGGGCTCCCGCCTTCGCGGGGGCGCTAGAAAGCGGGAACGACAAGAATATGGCAATCCTCGTCGACAAGAACACCAAGGTCATCACCCAGGGGATGACCGGCGAAACCGGCACCTTCCACACCCAGCAGGCGCTGGCCTATGGCACGCAGATGGTCGGCGGCGTCACGCCGGGCAAGGGTGGCACCACGCACATCGGCCTGCCGGTGTATGACACGGTTTCCGAGGCAGTCGCGAAGACCGGTGCCACTGCATCGGTCATCTATGTCCCGCCGCCCTTCGCTGCGGATTCGATCCTCGAGGCGATCGATGCCGGGGTCCCGCTGATCGTCACGATCACCGAAGGCATTCCGGTCCTCGACATGGTCAAGGTGAAGCGCGCCCTCTCCGGCTCCAGGTCGCGCCTGATCGGCCCGAACTGCCCGGGCGTGCTCACCCCCGGCGAGTGCAAGATCGGCATCATGCCCGGCAACATCTTCAAGAAGGGTTCGGTCGGCGTTGTAAGTCGCTCGGGCACGCTTACCTATGAGGCCGTTTTTCAGACGTCGAATGCAGGCCTCGGCCAGACGACCGCAGTCGGCATCGGCGGCGATCCGGTCAACGGCACGAACTTCATCGACGTGCTCGAACTGTTCCTCGCCGACGAAGCGACCAAGTCGATCATCATGATCGGCGAGATCGGTGGCTCGGCGGAAGAGGAAGCGGCGCAGTTCCTCCGCGACGAGGCGAAGCGTGGCCGTTCGAAGCCGATGGCTGGCTTCATCGCGGGCCGCACGGCGCCTCCCGGGCGCCGCATGGGCCATGCCGGGGCGATCGTCTCGGGCGGCCAGGGCGGCGCCGAGGACAAGATCGCCGCGATGGAAGCGGCAGGGATCAAGGTGGCGGACAGCCCGTCCGAACTGGGCACCACCTTGCTCGAAGTGTTGAAGGGTTAACCAAGTCCCGCTTCGGCGGGACCAAGCAGCATCACTCCCCAGGGATGCGCCGAGGAACAGCCGGATGGGCTACGAAGGCCAGGATTTTGCCGATATCGCCGGGGGCGTAAGCCCGGCGTTCATCGATGCGCTGTATGCGCGCTACAAGGTTTCGCCCGATACGGTCGAGCCCGGCTGGCGCGGTTTTTTCGAGGGGCTCGAGAACAGCGCGACCGGCCCCAGCTGGCGCCAGTCCAACTGGCCCCTGAGCACCACGGACGATCTGACCGCGGCGCTCGATCCGACTCAGATGGAGCCTGCCGCCAAGCCGGCAAAGGGCGGGGCCAAGGCGGCTCCGGCCCCCGCCGCTGCGCCGTCGCAGGACGAGATCGTTCGCGCCGCGGGCGATTCGATCCGCGCGATGATGCTGATCCGCACCTATCGGGTGCGCGGCCATCTCGCTGCCAATCTCGATCCGCTGGGCTTGTCCAAGCGTGAGATGCCGGCGGACCTCAAGACCGAATATCACGGCTTTTCGGATGCCGACCTGGATCGCCCGATCTATCTTGGCGGCTCGCTCGGCCTGCAATGGGCCACGGTCCGCGAGCTTGTCGACATCCTGCGCGCCAATTACTGCGGCAATGTCGGTCTCGAATATATGCACATCGCTGATGTGGAGGAGCGCCGCTTTCTCCAGGATCGGATGGAAGGCAAGGACAAGGCGATCGAATTCACGCCGATGGGCAAGAAGGCGATCCTCAACAAGGTGATCGAGGCCGAGCAGTGGGAGAAATTCTGCGGCCGGAAATATGTCGGCACCAAGCGCTTCGGGCTCGACGGTGGCGAGAGCATGATCCCCGCGCTTGAAAGCGTCATCAAATATGGCGGCCAGTTCGGCGTACGCGAGATCGTGTTCGGCATGGCGCATCGCGGCCGGCTGAACGTGCTGTCGAACGTGATGGCCAAGCCCTTCCGCGTGATCTTCCACGAATTCGGCGGCGGCTCGGACAATCCGGATGACGTCGCCGGTTCGGGCGACGTGAAATACCATCTCGGTACCTCGACCGACCGCGAGTTCGACGGGATCAGCGTCCATATGTCGCTGGTCGCCAACCCTTCGCACCTCGAGGCCGAGGATCCGGTCGTGCTCGGCAAGATCCGCGCGATCCAGACGATCGCGGGCGATCTGGCGGAACACAAGGCATCGCTTCCCGTGCTGATCCACGGCGACGCGGCCTTTGCCGGGCAGGGAATCGTCTGGGAGTGCCTCGGCTTCTCCGGCATCCGCGGTTACAATACCGGCGGCTGCATCCATTTCGTCATCAACAACCAGATCGGCTTCACGACGAGCCCGCAATTCGCGCGCTCCTCGCCCTATCCGTCGGATGTGGCCAAGGGCGTCCAGGCGCCGATCTTCCACGTCAATGGCGACGATCCCGAGGCGGTCACCTTCGCGACCAAGATGGCGATCGAGTTCCGTCAGCGCTTCCACCGCGACATCGTGATCGACATGTGGTGCTATCGCCGCTTCGGGCACAACGAGGGCGACGAGCCCAGCTTCACCCAGCCGCTGATGTACGATCGCATTCGCGCGCACCCGCCGGTCAGCGAGGTCTATGGCCAGAAGCTGATCGAGCAGAAGGTGATCGATCGCGCCTGGATCGACGAGAATATCGCGCAGTTCACGGCGTTGCTCGAAGGCGAGTTCGAGGCGGGGACGAGCTACAAGCCGAACAAGGCTGACTGGTTCGCTGGGCGCTGGTCCGGCCTGCACGCACCGGCCGACGCCGAAAGTGCGCGTCGCAACGTCGAAACGGGGGTCGAGACCAAGCTGTTCGATTCGATCGGCCGCACGCTCACCACGGTTCCCGAGAACCTGACGATCCACAAGACGCTCGGCCGCGTGATCGACGCCAAGCGCGAGATGTTCAAATCGGGCGACAATTTCGATTGGGCGACCGGTGAGGCGCTGGCCTTCGGAACCTTGCTGTCGGAGGGCTATGGCGTCCGTCTGTCGGGTCAGGATTCCGGCCGCGGCACGTTCAGCCAGCGCCATGCGGTGTGGATCGACCAGACTGACGAGCACAAATATCTGCCGCTTTCGCAGATCGAGCATGGCCGTTTCGAGGTGCTCGATAGCCCCCTGAGCGAATATGGGGTGCTCGGTTTCGAATATGGCTACGCGCTGGCCGACCCGAAGACGCTGGTCATCTGGGAAGCCCAGTTCGGTGACTTCATGAACGGTGCGCAGATCATGATCGATCAGTTCATCGCGTCGGGCGAGGCGAAGTGGCTGCGCGCCAACGGCCTCGTGATGCTGCTGCCGCATGGCTATGAAGGGCAGGGGCCGGAGCACAGCTCGGCCCGGCCCGAGCGCTTCCTGCAGCTGTGCGCGCAGGATAATATGCAGGTCGCGAACTGCACCACGCCGGCGAATTATTTCCACCTGCTGCGTCGGCAGATGCACCGGTCGTTCCGCAAGCCGCTGATCATCTTCACGCCCAAGTCGCTGTTGCGCCACAAGCGCGCGGTGTCGAAGGCTGCGGATTTCCAGGGTGACAGCCATTTCATGCGCATCCTGTCCGATCCTGCGGCGCCGGCCGACACGGAGGTGAAGCGCCTCGTGCTGTGCACCGGCAAGGTGTCGTACGATCTGATGGAGGCGCGGGATGCAGCGGGCGACAAGAACACGGCGATCGTGCGTCTCGAGCAACTCTATCCCTTCCCGGGCGAGCCGCTCGTCGTTCGCCTGAAAAAGATGGTGAACCTCGAAGAGGTGGTCTGGGCGCAGGAAGAGCCGAAGAACAACGGCGCCTGGAGTTTCGTCGAGCCCTTTATCGAGGACTGCCTGGTCCAGGCGGGCACCAGGGTAACGCGGGCTCATTATTCGGGTCGCGCCGCCTCGGCATCGCCCGCGACCGGCCTGATGAAGCGTCACCAGATGGAACAGGCCGCGCTCATCGCCGATGCGCTCGGCCACAATGTCCGTGAAGAAATCCGCCGCACGCGCAAATCATAAGTCCGCCCCGCGCGGAACGAGGAAGATACGATGGCAACCGAAGTCAAAGTCCCGACCCTGGGCGAATCGATCACCGAGGCGACGCTCGGCGAATGGCTGAAGCAGCCCGGCGATCCGGTGAAAGCCGATGAGCCGATCGCCAGCCTCGAGACTGACAAGGTCTCGGTGGAAGTGCCAAGCCCGGTCGATGGCGTGATGGGCGAGCAGGCCGTCAAGGTCGGTGACACCGTGCAGGTTGGCGCGATGATCGCGACGATCAACGCCGGCTCGGCGGCTGCGCCCGCGGCAGCGCCGCCTGCCGCCGCTGCGCCTGCACCGGTCGCTGCACCTGCAACCGACAGCCCCGCCGCGCTCTCGCCGTCGGTGCGCCGTGCCGTGCTGGAACATGGTGTGGACCCGGCAAAGGTCCAGGGTACCGGCAAGGACGGCCGCATCACCAAGGACGACGTTATCGCCGCTGCCGCGACGCCGGCTCCAGCACCGGCGCCTTCGCCCGAGCCGCAGCTCGCGCCGTCGGTTGCCGCGTCGACCGGTCGCAAGGAAGAGCGCGTGCGCATGACGCGCCTCCGCCAGACGATCGCGAAGCGCCTCAAGGAAGCGCAGAACACCGCGGCGATGCTCACCACCTTCAACGACGTCGACATGACGGCGGTGATGGAGGCGCGCGCGAAGTACAAGGATCTGTTCGAGAAGAAGCACGGCGTGCGGCTCGGCTTCATGGGCTTCTTCGCCAAGGCGGCCTGCCTTGCGCTGAAGGACGTGCCCAGCGTCAACGCCTCGATCGAGGGCGATGAGATCGTCTATCACGATTATGCCGATATCTCGGTCGCCGTGTCGGGTCCGGGCGGCCTCGTGGTGCCGGTCGTGCGCGACGCCGATCAGATGTCGGTCGCGCAGATCGAGCGCACCATCGGCGATTTCGGCAAGCGCGCCAAGGACGGCACGCTCAAGATGGAGGAGATGAAGGGCGGTACCTTCACCATCTCCAATGGCGGCGTGTTCGGCTCGCTGATGTCGACGCCGATCATCAACCCGCCCCAGGCGGCCGTGCTCGGCCTGCACCGCATCGAGGATCGTCCGGTCGTCCGCGACGGCCAGGTCGTGGTCCGCCCGATGATGTACCTCGCGCTCAGCTATGATCACCGGCTGATCGACGGTCGCGAAGCGGTAACGTTCCTCGTGGCGCTCAAGAACGCGATCGAGGATCCGACACGCATTTTGATCGACCTGTAAGCACAGCGCGATGGAGTGCCGCCTTTATCTCGAAGACGCCCCACGCGGGGCTGAATATACGCGAGAAGAAGTCGTCGACCTTGGCGGTCGGTGGGAAGCGATGAACTTCCTCCTGACGGGAAAACGGCAACCCGATGACTCTGTTGCTAGCTTGTTGGTGAAGGACTGGCCCGATCTTGACGGATCGGAAGCCGCGATCGTTGATGCGGAGGCGTTGGCTTCATTCAATGAATGGCTAGCGTCCCAGGCAGATGACGTTGTGCTCGGCCGCTTCGATCCGCTCGCGATGGCCGCAATGAATATCTACGGAGCGGCAGAGCTCCAATCTGATCCGGCACTCGCGCGTGAAAATCTGGCGCAAATCCTTACATCACTCCGGGCTTTCGCAGCTCGCGGCGCTCAGATTGGCAGCGCCGCGATCCGCGTGATCGTCTGAATTTCACTGGTTGGGAAAAACCATGGCTGACTATGATTTCGACGTCCTGGTAATCGGCTCCGGCCCGGGCGGCTATGTCGCGGCGATCCGCGCCGCGCAGCTCGGCCTGAAGACCGCCTGTGTCGAAAGCCGCGAGACCCTCGGTGGCACCTGCCTCAATGTCGGCTGCATTCCGTCCAAGGCGATGCTGCACGCGTCCGAGCTGTATGACGAGGCGGCGTCGGGCCGGCTCGCCAAGCTTGGCGTGAAGGTCGAGACCAGCCTCGATCTCGAGACGATGCACGCGCAGCGCAGGGACGCGGTCAAGCAGCTCACGGGCGGCATCGAGTTCCTGTTCAAGAAGAACAAGGTCGAATGGCTGAAGGGCCGCGCCGCCTTTACCGGCAAGGACAGCGTCAGGATCGGCGACCGCGAGGTCCGCGCGAAGAACATCGTCATCGCCACCGGTTCTTCGGTCACGCCGCTGCCCGGCGTGACGGTCGACCAGGCGGTGGTGGTCGATTCGACCGGCGCGCTCGAGCTGCCCAGGGTGCCGGAGCATCTCGTCGTCATCGGCGGCGGCGTGATCGGGCTCGAACTCGGCTCGGTCTGGAAGCGCCTCGGTGCCCGGGTCACGGTGGTCGAATTCCTCGATCAGATCCTGCCGGGCATGGACGGTGACGTCCGCAAGGAAGCCAACAAGATCTTCAGGAAGCAGGGGCTCGAGTTCAAGCTTTCCACCAAGGTTACCGGCGTTACCGTCGAGGGCGGCAAGGCAACGCTGACGCTCGAACCAGCGGCGGGCGGGGCCGCCGAGACGATCGAGGCCGATGCCGTGCTCGTCTCGATCGGCCGTCGTCCCAACACCGAGGGCCTTGGTCTCGAGGCGGCTGGCCTGGCGACCAACCAGCGCGGCCAGATCGAGACCGATCACAGCTTCCGCACCACGGTGTCCGGCATCTGGGCGATCGGTGACGTCATCCCCGGCCCGATGCTTGCGCACAAGGCCGAGGACGAGGGGATTGCCGTCGCGGAGAACATCGCGGGCCTCACCGGGATCGTGAACCACGAGGTGATCCCGAGTGTCGTCTACACCATGCCCGAGATTGCGGGCGTCGGCCTGACCGAGGAAGTGGCCCGGGAGCGCGGCGAGGTGAAGGTCGGCAAGTTCCCGATGGTCGCCAACTCGCGCGCCAAGACCAACCATGAGCCTGACGGCTTCGTGAAGGTGATCGCCGATGCGAAGACCGATCGGGTGCTCGGCGTGTGGATCATCGCGTCGGTCGCCGGCACGATGATCGCCGAGGCTGCGCTGGGCATGGAATTCGGCGCCACGTCCGAGGATATCGCCTATACCTGCCACGCCCATCCGACGCATTCGGAGGCGATCAAGGAGGCAGCGATGGCGGTGCGGGGCAAGCCCATCCACATCTGATTTCGCCCGCATCCGCTTTCGCAGCCCGGCACGGGTCGGGCCCGGACGAGAGCGGCGTCTGCGGCGCCCGAGGATCAGGCCTCGGCTGCCTCGGGGGCGTTCCGTTCGCGTCGCCGCGCGGCGGCCACCGCTTCGGCGATCGTCGTCCGGTACTGGACTTCGGGCCGCCGCCCGCCGTGCATCAGCAGCAGGCGGCGCACCGTCGGCCGCGCGCCCGAGACATAGACGAGCGCGCCGTGGCGATAGGCCTGGCGCGCGAAACCGGCGATCGTGGCGGCAGCGGTCGAATCGAGCACCGGTACGTTCGACACGTCGATGACATAGGCCCTCGGATGCTCGCCGATCCGGTCGAGCGCCGCCGCGACCGCGCCGGCCGCGCCGAAGAAGAAGGCGCCGGTGATGCGATAGACCAGGATATCCGGATCGGTCGCGAGCGCAGCGTCGTACGGCGTGCGCCCCTCGCTGTCCGCCCGGTCCTCGCCGCCCGCGAGCCCGGGCTGCTCGATTTCCACCGCCTGCGCCATGCGGTGCAGGAACAGCAGGGCGCCGAGGCCGAAGCCGACCAATATGCCTTCGGTCAGATCGCGGAAGATCACGAGCAGGAACGTCGCCAGCAGCACGACGGCATCGCCGCGCGACGTGCGCAGCAGGATGCCGAATTCATGCTTCTCGGCCATGTTCCAGGCCACCACGACCAGCACCGCGGCGAGCGAGGCGAGCGGTATGAGGCTCGCCAGCGGCGCTGCGATCAGCATGAAGGCGAGCAGGATCAGCGAATGGAGCATGCCGGCCACTGGCCCGTGTGCGCCGGCGCGGACATTGGTCGCGGTGCGGGCGATCGTGCCCGTCACGCAGATGCCGCCGAACAGCGCGGAGGCGATGTTCGCCGCGCCCTGCGCGACCAGTTCGCAATTGGAGCGATGGCGCCGGCCGGTCATGCTGTCGGCCACCACCGCCGACAAGAGGCTCTCGATCGAGCCCAGCAGCGCGAAGGACAGGGCGGCCGGCAGTATCGCCTCGATCCGCGCCAGCGACAGGCCGGGCAGGTGCGGCATCGGCAGCGACCGCGGGATCCCGCCGAACTTCGTCCCGATCGTTTCGACCGGCAGCCTGAGCAGCCATACGGCGACCGCGCCCAGCGCCACGGCGATGAGGAACCCCGGCCAGTGCGGGCGGAAGCGGCGCAGGAGCAGGATCGTCCCGACCGACAGGCCGGCGATCGCCACTGCGGTCGCGCTCATGGTGGGGAGTGCGCCGCCCAGCGCGGCGAGCTTTGGGAGCAATGGCCCCGGCTCGGCGCCGGTCAGCGTCAGGCCGAGGAGATCCTTGAGCTGGCTGGCGAAGATGATCACCGCAATGCCCGAGGTGAAGCCGACCGTCACGGGATAGGGGATATATTTGATGAAGGTGCCCAGTCGCAGCAGCCCGATCGCGAGCAGGATCACGCCCGACAGCAGCGTCGCGAGGATCAGTCCGTCCAGCCCGTGCTTGGCGACCGTCGCCGCGACGAGCACGATGAAGGCGCCGGCCGGCCCGCCGATCTGGAACCGGCTGCCGCCCAGCGCCGAGACGAAGAAGCCGCCGACGATCGCCGTGTAGAGCCCGCGGTCCGGCGTGACGCCGGAGGCGATCGCGATCGCCATCGACAGGGGCAGCGCAACGATCGCCACGGTGAGCCCGGCGACGGCATCGGCCTTGAGGTCGGCGAGGCGATAGCCTTCGCGCAGGACGGTGATGAGCTTGGGCGTGTAGAGATTGACGAAGCTGGTCCAGCCCGGGGCTGCGCGCGCGGTCATAGCTCCGCTCCGCCCGCCCGTCGCGCGGCGGGATCGCCGCCGGGGCCGGCCTGTCTGAGCCGGACGCCCCGGCCGCCATGGCGGCTTTCCATGCCCTCGCCGATCAGTTCGACCCCGGCACGCTCGAATGCCTCGACCACCTTGGTGAGCGTGTCGATCACGCCGCGGACGTTGCCCTCGCTGGCCTCCATGCGTTGGATGGTCGGTAGCGAGACGCCGGCAAGTTCCGCCAGCTGGCGCTGGTCGATGCCGGCAAGGGCGCGCGCGGCGCGCATCTGGGCGGGCGTGATCATGCAGCTACCCCTCAGTACGCTGCTTATGTATCATACATGGCTAGGAATGCACAGTATGGCAGTACTGGCATTTGCTATCGTAGCATCAATGTCGGGTCACCTTCGGCGCCGCTGGCCGGTCAGCCCGCCGCGCGAAAGCCCCAGGGGCCGGCCGGCTGAGGCCGCCGGGCGATCGTGGCGATGGCGATCGTCAGGACGGCGGCGGCCCCCGCCGCAAGCCACAGCGCGCGCGTGTCGAATGCGGCGAAGCAGCTGCCGCCCATCACCACGCCCGAGACGAAGCCGAGCCACAACAGCAGATAGCGCATCCAGACCCAGCGGTCGGCGTCGCCCATCAGCGCGCCGGCCAGCCGTTGCGCCATCCGCACCAGCGAGCCGGTCATATAGGTCAGGCCCACGCTCACTTCCCCGTCGCGCATGAACGCGCCGTTCTCGGCCCCCATCGCGGCCGCGAGCAGCAGCAGGGCCCGCGTGTCCTGGCGAGCCTCCGTGATCGCGGCGGCCAGGGTCAGCAGGATCGTCACCGCGATCATGACCGCGGCCTGTTGCTGGCGGGGCCAGCGTCGCGCGATCACCGTCGCGAGCATGACGCCGCTCACGAAACTCAGGATCAGCGCGCCGGCCATCCGTATCTCGCCCGACAGGCCCGCCGCGATCGCCACGCCGAGGCGGGTCGAATTACCGCTCATGAACGAGGCGAAGAAGCCGCCAAGGCTTGAATAGGCGAGCGCGTCGACGAACCCGGCCAGCGCGGCGAGGCAGACCGCAAGGGAAATCATGGAGGGATGAAGGCGTTGCATGGTTTCATGCCTATGTCGCAGCGGGCGGCGAGTCGCCAGACCCACGATGGCCGGACGCGCGCTTTCTCCGCCGAACCGGGCGCGGCGGGCCGTTCCAGGCATCGCGCAACGCAACCGCCCTCTACTCGCGCGCGGTCGTGTCGCGTACAAGAACCAATGCTTCCTCATGCTCCCTGGCAATTCGGATCGATCCTGCCCTGGCTCGATCTGTTCGGCATCGCCGTGTTCGCGACCACCGGGGCGCTGGCCGCGACCCGCCGCGCCCAGACCTTCGTCACCGCCGCCTTTTTCGCGCTGATCACCGGCGTCGGCGGCGGCAGCGTGCGCGACCTGCTGATCGGCGCGCCGGTCTTCTGGGTGCATGATCCGCTGGTGGCGGCGATCTGCCTCGCCATGGCTGCGCTCGTCTGGATGACGCCGCAGCATTGGTGGCAGGACAAGGCGCTCGACTGGCTCGATGCAGTCGGCCTCGCCGCCTATGCCGTCTTCGGTGCGGCCAAGGCACTCGCCTTCGGCGTGCCGCCGGTGCCCGCCGCGCTCATGGGGGTGATGAGCGCCTGTGTCGGCGGCATCATCCGCGACGTGCTGGCGGGCGAGCCTTCGATCCTGATGCGGCCTGAGCTCTATGTCACCGCCGCTGCCCTTGCGGCGGGGCTGCACGTCGCCCTGGTGGCGGCTGGTTTCCCCGGCTTCGCTGCGGCGATCGTCGCGACGGCCGCCGGCTTCGGCCTGCGGGCTGCGGCGATCCGCTGGCGGCTCGCGCTGCCGAGCTATCGCGGGCGGCGCTGACGCTGGCGGAAGAGGGGACGCTGCCACCGCGCCAGTGCGTCCGGCTGGGCCGCTGCCGGCCCGAGCTCATCCCCGCTTCAGGCCCTTCAGCACATTGCCTTCCGTCGAGAGATAATTGTGCCGGTAGTCGAAGCGCGGGCAGTCGCTGAAGATCAGCCAGTAATATTTCATCTGTTCCGACCACCAATAGCCCGGGCAGGCATCGTCGAACGCGCCCGGGGTGGTCACGTCGGTCAGCCCCGAATAGCCGTGCGGCGCCTTGTTGAAGCGCTTCATGTTGAGGAAGTGCGTGCGCGCGACATGGCGCCATTGCTCGTCCTGGTCGTGCAGCCACAGGGTGAAGGCGGCATCGGCGAGCTCCGGTCGCAGCGCATTGCTCTTCGCCCTGATCGACCAGTCGCTCGGATCGAATGCCTCGGGCAGCACGGGCCAGCGCTCCTGCGCCTTCACCCAGCCGCGCATCGCGGCCACGCCGGCGCCAGGCTTGCCGCCCTCGGCGAGCAGGCCCGGATAGAAAGCGGAAAGCTCGCTCTGGCGCAGGTTGAGCCGCTCGCCCGTCTCGAAATCGACATTGGCGAACCACAGGTCGCCCGTCGTGCGGTCGGCCAGATGCGCCAGGATGCCGGCGGTGCAGGTGCGATAGGCATCGCGCAGCCTTTTGTCCCCGGTGAGGACCCAACTGTCCCACAGATATTCGAAATAGCTGTCGGTCGGCGGCCCGATGGTGGCGCGGCGCGTCGCCCAGGCACCTGTCGTCACGTCGATCGTGTCGGCGATCAGGCCGATCCGCGATCGCCGTTCGTAGAGCGCGAGCATCGCCTTGATCGCGGCCTCGCCGAACCGCTTCTCGCCGGTCAGCGTCGATAGCGTCACGAGTTCCGGTCCCATCCCGCCGCCGATCTCGGCCGGAAAGCTCAGCGGATCGCGCGCCTTGCCGGTCACGAGATTTACGTAGCGCATCGGCATGCCCGTCGGGGTATCGAATGCCGGCATCATCCGGCTGGCGAGATCGTGTGCGAGCTCGAGCAGCTTCGCCTCGCCCGTCGCGAGATGGCCGGAAAGCAGGCCGCCCACCAGCCGGATCGTCGCCTCGAACACCTGCGCATCGCCGTCGAGATCGAAGCGGAGCGAGGATGCGATCCAGCGGATCCCGTCCTCCAGCTCGGCGTCGAGCCCCATCAGCCACAGGGTGTCGAGCGCCTCGACGATCGACAGGCCGACCGTCTGACCGGGGATCAGGAAGGATTGCCCGCTTCCCGAGACCGGGCGGATTTCGTCCTGCCCCCAGGCATAGCGGCGATATTCCGCCCAGGCCCAGGCCATTTCGGCGCGCACGTCGCGCGCAAGGGATTGCCAGTCGGGCGTCGGATCACGCGACTCGCCGGGTGTCGCCGCCAGCGCGGTCGATGCCGCGGCGCTGGCGAGGAACAGACGTCGATCGATCATGCCGGGCCTCGTGGCGCTGTGGTGCGGTCGGCTCGTGTCTACACCCCCGGCCTAGCCCTTCAAGCCGGCAGGCGGAAACGGCGCTTCTCAGTGATGGCCATGCTCGGCCCTGCCGCCCGGGCCTTCGGGGTGGGGCTGAGGTCGCAGCGCCATGGGCGGCTGCGGCGCACGAACCTGCGGTGCCGGCCGCGCCACGGGCTGAGGACGCTGCATCGCGCCGAGCTGGGCTGGCGCGCGCGCAGCCGGTTGCGCGACGACGCGCTGTACCGCCTGCTCCCGCGCATGGCCGGTCCGTTCGGTGGCGCGTTGCGGCTTTGCCGGTCGCTGCGCAACGGGTTGCCCTTCGGCCTGTTCCTGCTGGAGCCGCTGCGCCGCGTCACGCGGGCCCCGTTCCGGTTGCGGCGCGCGGCGCTGTTCCGCTGCCGGCGGCGGAACGATGGCGCGCGGCCGGGGCGCAGCGGTGGGGCGGCCGTCTGCCGGTCGGATAATGGCGATGGCCGGCGCGCGCTGGTGCGGCGCTTGTGGCTCGATCGCATGCGCGCGCCGCGCCTGTTCGCGCAGGGCTCCCTGTGGCGATGTCGCTGCCCGGTCCGGCGCGTTAGTCCGTCGGGCGGCCATTGCGGCCGGCCCGCGCGGCCCTTCCGGCCGGCGCGCCCGGTCCGCGGGGACGATCGGCGCCTGATCCTTCGCGCCGCCGTCACGCCCCTCGGCACGGTGCTCTTCCCGCGGGCGATACAGTTGTGGGGCGGGGCCCCGGAGCCCGTCGCGCTGCCAGGCCGCGAAGCGATCGGCTGCCTCGGTGCGTGCGATGCGCTCGGGCTGGAGCCGCTGGCGTTCCACGGCCGCATGCTGGTCGCGATAGGCCCGCCAGCCGGCGTCGCGCTCCCGCGCGGTGCGCCACGCGCTACGCGCAGCGGCGATGGCCGGTCGGCGCGCCGCCCATTGAGTGGCGGTGACGCCGTGCTGCGGGCCGTCGGCGCCGGCTGCCCGCAGGGCCCGGGCCCGGGCATAGTAGCGGGATGCCGCGTCGGCCTGCCGCGTCGCCTCGGCTGGCGCGAGCAGCCGGCCATCCCGGTCATGGACGGTCGCGATCCGGCCGTCGCGATAGCCATAGCTGTACGAGGGATCGCGCACGAGATACGGCACGTCAGCCCCCGGCTCGTAATAATAATAGCGATAGCCGCCATCGATCGGCTCGGCATAGGTCAGGTAATCGTCGCGCGTCTGCCAGACCCACGGCTCGACGCCGTCATAGTCGAAATAATAGTCCGGCGGCGCGTCGCCGATCGTGTCGGATATCCAGTCGGCGCGGTCGATCCAGGCATAGCGATCATTTTCGGGCGCCATCGCATAGCCGAGCGGTCGCGCCCGTGGCAGCGACGCCAGCGACGGCGCAGGCCGGATCGGGGCGGCTGGTCCCGCGGCAAGCGGCTGCACATCCGGCAGGGCCGGCAGCGCCGCCACATCCGTCTCGTTGGCGATCGTCGTTTGCCGGGCCGGCTGGCCGCAGGCGGTGAGGGCGGCGGCGAGCGCGATGGCGCTGGCGATTCGCGGCGAGATCAGTGTCTTTCCGGCCATGGCGATATGCTCCTCTGGCAGTGAAACGCTGCGGAAAGTGGCATAACGTGCCTGAACCGGCTCTGGACCCGTGGTTCATCGGGGGTTGGATTCGGCCCGGCGCTCAGGCCGGCGGCTTCTCCGTCAGGCGGTCCCCCGCCACGCGGGCCTGCAGCAACGCCATTGCCTCATGCGCGGAAAGCGCGGCGCCCTCCTGCCACGCGCCGATATAGCTGAGATGCTCCCCGGCGAAGAAGATGCGTCCTTCCGGCCGGCAGAGCTCGGCATAGTCGGTCGCGCGCTGCTCCGGCTTCCACATCGCGGCGATCCCCCCGCTCCACGGCGTTTCGTTCCATGCCACCGTCACGCCCTTGGCCAGCAGCGCCGATTTGCCCGGATGCATCCGCTCGATCACCTCGCGCGACATCTGCAGTCGTTGTGCGTGCGCCATGGTCGAGAAGGTGGTGGCGTTGCCCAGCCTGCCCGCCGCATAGGCGCCGATCAATGTGCCCTTGGGGCTGTTCCACCCGCCGCTCGGATACCAGATCAGCTGGCTCGGCGCGTCGGTAAAGGCCAGCCCGCCATAGATGCCCTGCTCCTCCCAGAAGCGCGGGGCCTCCCACGCTACCTTGGCCGCCGCCATATAGACCGTATTGGCCAGCGCCGCCTTCTTTGCCGGAGACAACGGCAGGTCGAGCTTCCTCACCATCGGCGCGGGCAGGGTGCAGAGGCAGTAGTCGGCCGTCACCGCACCGCCGTCCGCCAGCAGCACGCGCACGCCCCGGCCGGTCTGGCGCACCGCCGTCACCGGTGTGTCGAGCCGGACATTGTCCTTCACCCGGGCGTAGATCGCATAGGCGATGCGATCCATCCCCCCGACCGGCTGGAACATCGGCGCCTGCTGGTCGAACGTCTCCTCGAAGGTCAGGCCGCCGCCCCAGAAGCCGTCGGTGATGATCTGCTCGAGCGTCAGCGGATCCATCGGCACGCCCGGATTGGCATAGCCGCCGGGATTGTCGCTGAAGCCGGATCTGTCCGATCCGCGATAGACGCCCTTGGGATCAAGCGCGCCCCAGTCCGCCAGATAGTGGCGCAGCGCAGCGCGATCCGCCGGCGTCATCTCGGCGTCGAGCGCGCCCTGGTCGAGCGCCTTGGCGATCAGTTCGGCAAAACGGCCCTTGGTGTCGTTGACTGCCTGGCGCTCGGTCACCTCGCGCCCGCCGAAATCGAGCCTGGCCGATCGGTTGACGTTGACCATCACCTCCAGCGGCACGTCGAACCGGCGCGCATAGCCCAGGATCATGGTGTGCGCGGTCGGCAGCCGGGCCGCGCCCGCGTTGAAATAGAGGCCGTTGTCGAAGGCGCAGCGCTGGTCCTCGCGCCCGATCTGTTCGATCCGGTCGCCGCCGCGGATCGACCAGACCCGTCCGCCGACTCGCCCGCGCGCTTCCAATACGGTCACGCTGTATCCGGCCTCGCCCAGTTCGAGGGCCGCGACCAGTCCCGCGATCCCGGCGCCCAGGATCACCACTGATTTGCCCCTGCCCGATCCCGGCGGCAGTTCGACCGGCCTGGTCGCCGCCATGGCACGCGTCGCCAGCAATCCCATCGCCTGCATCGAGAGGAAGACCGCGCCGTAGCCGCCCGCCTTCCCCATCGCCTGGAGGAAGGCCCGGCGCGTCGTCACTTCGCGGGGGCCCGGGCGGCGGTCACCTCGATCTCGACGAGATATTGCGGGGCGGCGAGGGCGGCGACCTGCACCGTGATCCGCGCCGGCTTCAGCGGCTGCTCGGCCGTGCCGAACATCTCCTTGTAGGCGGTCATCATCCCCGCGAAATCCATCCGGGGCTGTCCGGGCGGCGCGGCGAGATAGACGCGCATCGTCACGACATCGCCGGGCGCCATCCCGTGGGCCGCCAGCGCAGCCTTGATCTTGCCGAGGACCGATCGGGTCTGCACCTCGGTATTGCCCCAGTGGCCCGGATCGCTTTCGGCCGTTCCCGGCACGGGATCGGGCAGCAATCCGCTGACATACAGGGTGGTCGCCCCCGCCGGCACGAGCACTGAACTTGCGATCGGCGATGCCGCCGGCCCGTCATGGATGATCTGGGCGCCGGCGGGCAGGGCGGTCAGCAAGGCGATTCCGCAGCCCGTAACGATCGATCGCAGCATGTCCGTTCTCCCCCGAGTCGAACCGACATTCTATGCTGCGCCGCAGCATAGGCAAGGGGCGGGATCGCGCTTTGTTGCGGGAGCGAAATCAATCTTCAGGAATAGCGGAAGGCGGCATCCTCGATATCGATCGCGGGCAGCTCGCGCCGCTCCTGCCAATAATCCTGGTTGTGCCGCCATTCGGGCTTGTCGCCGCTTCGGGGCATCAGGTGCAGCCCGCGCATCAGATAGCCCGGGCTGAAATCATCGCCCTCGATCCACGGCTTCAGCGTCATGCCGGTATCCTCGGGGCGCAGCGCCACCTCCACCTGCCGCGCGCCGATCGCGCGCATATGGTTGAGCAACCGGCAGACGAAATCGCCGACCAGGTCGACCCGCAAGGTCCAGCTCGCCCGGAAATAGCCCATGATCCACACCATGTTGGGCACGCCCGTATTCATCATCCCGCGATAGGTGACGGTCTCGGCATAATCGACCGGCCGGCCGTCGACGACCAAATCGATGTCACCACGCGGCGACAGCTCGAAGCCGGTCGCGGTGATGATCACGTTCGCGGGGAGTTCCTCGCCCGATTTGAGGCGGATGCCCGTCGCGGTGAAGCGGTCGATCTCGTCAGTGACGACGGATGCCTTGCCGGCGGCGATTCCGCGGAACAGGTCGCCGTCGGGGATGAAGGCGAGGCGTTGCTGCCAGGGGCGGTAGCGCGGGGTGAAATGCTTCGCGATATCGAAATCGGGGCCCAGATAGGCGCGCGCCGCCTCGAGCAATTCGGCCTTCACGGCCTCCGGTTCCTCCTGCGCGCGACGCACCAGCACTTCCTGGTTGTGCAGGATGTTGCGGCGGACGATCTCGTGCACCCAGTTCTCGTCCACCTCCAGCACGCGCAGCAGGTCGGCCAGCTCGTTCTGGTTGAGCCCCGGAATGAAATAGGTCGGCGATCGCTGCAGCAGCGTGACATGCGCCGTCTCGTCCGCGATCGCCGGAACCAGGGTCGCGGCGGTCGCGCCGGATCCGATCACCACGACCCGCTTGCCCTTCAGGTCGAGATCGGCTGGCCAGGTCTGCGGATGGACGATGGGGCCCGTGAAATCGGCCATGCCCGGCCATTCGGGCGTATAGCCCTTGGCATGCCGGTAATAGCCCTGGCACATCCACAGGAAATTGGCGGTGAAGCGGCGTGCCGTGCCGCCCTCGGTGGCGCCCGGCGCGATCTCGGTCGCCTCGATCGTCCAGCGCTTCTCCGCGCTCGACCAGCTGGCCCGGTCGATGCGGTGGCGGTAGCGGATGTGCCGTGCGAGATCATTCTCCGCGATCACCTCGCCCATATAGCGCAGTATCTCCTCGCCGGTCGCGATCGGCGCCCCCTTCCACGGCTTGAAGCGATAGCCGAAGGTATAGAGATCGCTGTCCGACCGGACGCCGGGATAGCGGTGCGTCACCCAGGTTCCGCCGAAGCTGTCGAACGCGTCGAGGATCGCGAAGCTGGCCCATGGGCATTGTTCCTTCAGGTGATAGGCGCTGCCGATCCCCGAAATCCCCGCGCCGACGATCAGCACGTCGAAATGATCAGCTTCCTGTTCGTGGGTCGGGCGCTCCTGCACCGCCGTTTCGGTCATCATTCTCTCCATTTCGCGGGGCGATCCCCATCTTGCGCCACGATGCGCCGCAGCGAGGGGCCGACCTTGATTTTCGTCAATTGCCCGTAATCGGCCGGCCCGTCGCATTCACCTCGCGGATCAGCGCGATCAGCGCGCGCAGGCCGGCCGGCACATGGCGCCGCCCGGGATAATAGAGGCACAGCCCCGGATAGGCCGGCGTCCACTCCTCCAGCACGGAGACGAGCCGCCCCGCGGCGATATGCGCGGCCACGGACCATTCGCTGAGATAGGCCAGTCCCGTGCCCGCCAGGGCCGCCTCCAGCATCAGCGTCATCTCGTCGAGCGTCAGCGATCCCGGCACGTCGATCGCCATTGCCTCGCCGCCGCGCTCGAATTCCCAGTGCCAGATCGTCCCGCTTGCCATCCGCGCCCGGATGCAGCGGTGGCGCAGCAGGTCCTCGGGTGTCTTCGGCTCGGGATGGCGCGCGAAATAGTCGGGCGAGCCGACCACGAGCATGCGCACCTGCCCGCCGATCGGCACGGCGATCATGTCCTGCGGCACGGCTTCGGCCAGCCGGACGCCCGCGTCGAACCCCTGGCCGACGATGTCGACCAGCCTGCCTTCGGTGACGAGCACCACGTTCATGTCGGGATAGCGGCGCAGATAGGCCAGGATCACCGGCGCCAGGATCATCCGCGCCGCACCTGCCGCCATGTTGAGGCGCAGCGTGCCGGTCGGGGTGTCGCGGTGGCTGTTGATCCCCTCGATCGCCCCGTCGATCTCGCGCAGCGCCGGCGCGATCCGCGCGATGAACTGCTCGCCCGCATCGGTTGGCGAGACGCTGCGTGTCGTCCGGTTGAACAGTCGCGCCCCCAGCCGCGCCTCGAGCGCGGCCACCGCATGGCTCAGTGCCGAGGGCGACATGCCCAGTTCCGCCGCGGCGGCGCGGAAGCTGCCCAGCCGTGCCACCGCCACCACGGCATCGAATTCGGTCAGGCCAGTCTTCGTCATTGTGCTATTTTCTGCATTACTCCATGCTGATCTGTCCAACTTATCCGATCAATCGGCGCTGCCTAGATCCGCCTCATCACCCCGGAGGCTCCAATGGACATCATCGACACCATCTATATCGACGGCGCGTTCGTCACCCCGCACGGCACCGAATTGTTCGATCTGCATAACCCGGCCACCGGCCGGGTCATCGGCGCGGTGCGGCTTGGCGATGCGGTCGATGCGCTTGCGGCCATCGCGGCGGCGAAGCGCGCCTTCCCCACCTTTTCGCGTACCACGAAGGAGGAGCGGCTCGCCCTGCTCGGCCGCCTTGCCGAGGCGGTCGAGGCGCGCGCGGCGGACCTGGTCGAGGCGACGATCGAGGAATATGGCGCCCCGGTCTCGCGGTCGGCCTGGATGGCGGACTATGCGGCCGGCGCGTTCCGCCTCGCCGCGCAGACGCTCGAAAGCTACGCGTTTACCCGCCGGATCGGTACCGCGAGCGTCACGATGGAGCCGCTCGGCGTCGTCGGCGTCATCACGCCGTGGAACGCCAATGCCGGCTTTATCTGCGGCAAGCTCGCCATGGTCGTCGCCTCCGGTTCCACCTGCGTCATCAAGCCGAGCGAGATGAGCGCGCTGCAGACGCGGATCGTGCTCGAGGCGCTGCACGAGGCGGGCGTGCCGGCCGGCGTGCTCAATGTCGTCAATGGGCGCGGCGACGTGGCGGGCGCCGCCCTGAGCGCCAGCCCGGATGTCGCCAAGATCAGCTTCACCGGCTCGACCGCAACCGGCCGCGCCATCCTTCGCGCCGCGGCCGAGAGTTTCAAGCGCGTCACGCTGGAACTCGGCGGCAAGTCGCCGATGGTGGTCCTCGACGATGCCGATTTCGCGGCGGCGATTCCGTTCGCGCTGGCGGCCGGCTTCAACAACAGCGGCCAGGCCTGCATCGCCGGTACCCGCATCCTGGTGCCCCGGTCGCGCCTCGCCGCCTTCGAGGCAGCGATCGGGGAGGCCGTCACCCGCATCAAGTCGGGCGATCCGCGCGATCCGGAGACCGTGATCGGGCCGATGGTCAGCCGGCGCCAATGGGATCGCGTCCAGTCCTATATCCGCAGGGGCGTGGCGGAAGGCGCGACATTGCTGGCCGGCGGGGAGGGGCTTCCCGAGGGAACGCAGGGCGGCTGGTTCGTCCGCCCGACCATCTTCACCAATGTCGGCAACGATATGGTGATCGCGCGCGAGGAGATCTTCGGGCCGGTCCTGTCGATCATCCCCTATGCCGATGACGCGGAAGCGATCGCGATCGCCAACGACACTGAATACGGGCTCCACGCCTATGTCGCCGGCACCGACGAGGTCCGCGCCCGCGCGGTAGCCGACCGGCTGGTGGCGGGCCGCGTGATCATCAACGCGGCGCCGATGGAGCCGCTGGCGCCGTTCGGCGGCTTCAGGCACTCGGGCATCGGCCGCGAGAACGGCGTGTTCGGGCTCGAGGCCTATCTCGAGCCGAAGGCAGTGATGGGGTGAGCCGGAAGGGGCGACTAAGGGACCGGTCGCTATGTCCGGTCCCAATAGGGCGGATCGCCGAAGCTGCGCCGCAGGCTTGCAGTCAGGGCGGCGATCTTGGCAGAGGCGCTGCGGTCGCGCGGATAGGCGATGAACAGTTCCGCGCCCTCGGCCTCCATGCCGATCTCCACCCGCACCAGCGCGCCGCTTGCCAGTTCCCCGTGTACGAAGAAGGTCGGCAGCAGCGTGATGCCCAGCCCCGCCAGGGCCGCGTCGCGCATCAACAGGCCGTTGTTCACCCGCAGCGCCGCGCGCGGCCGCAGCACCATCCACCCGTCCGGGCCAGCGAAGCGCCAGTCGGCGTCGCGATTGGCGTAGAGCACGCCGCAATGGCCGGACAGCTCGGCCATGGTCGACGGAACGCCCTTCTCCGCAAGATAGGCCGGGGCAGCCACCAGCACGCGCCGCGTCGTCGCCAGCCGCTTCGCGACCAGCCTCGTGTCGCCGACGGGCCCGTGGCGGATCACCGCATCGAATCCGCCGGCCGCGGCGTCGACGAAGCCGTCGTCCAGTTCCAGCGTCAGGTCGATGTCGCGATGCGCGCGCAGGAACTGGTTCAGCGCGGGCCCGAGATGCAGGATGCCGAAGCCGACCGGGCCCGATACGCGCAGCGGCCCCGCCAGCGTCCCGCGCCGCTCGGCCAGCTCCGCTGCCGCCGCCTGCGCCTGGTACAGGATCTGCTGCGCCCGCGGCAGGAACGTCTGGCCGCCTTCCGTCAGCGCGAGCTTGCGCGTGGTCCGCTGGATCAGCCGCGCGCCCAGGATGCGTTCCAGCTCGGCCAGGCGCTCGCTCACCACTGACTTGGCCAGGCCGAGCCGTCGCGCCGCCGCGCTGATCGATCCCGCCTCGGTGATCGCGACAAAGGCGGCAAGGCCGTCGAGTTTCATCATCGTTCGGCAATCCCGGACACTAATTCCAGACGAATCCTACTAGTCCGAACAGCGGCTTGCCATCATTTTGGCGACGCCGCGACGGCGCCGTTCCGCGCCGCGCAACAGGGAGTTTCACCCCATGCTTCGCTCGATGATGCTCGCTGGCGCCGCCCTGCTGATGGCCGCGCCCGCCACTGCCCAGGTTCCCCCCTATCCCGCGACCTTCCACACCGAGGAGATCGCCACCAACGGCGCCACCATCCATGTCCGTGTCGGCGGCAAGGGGCCGGCGGTCGTGCTCCTGCACGGCTATGGCGAAACCGGCGACATGTGGGCGCCGATGGCGGCTGACCTGATGCGCGACCACACCGTGATCGTCCCCGATCTGCGCGGGCTCGGCCTGTCTTCCAAGCCGGCCGGCGGCTTCGACAAGAAGACCCAGGCGGGCGACGTGCTCGGCGTGCTCGACCGGCTGAAGATCGGCCAGGTCGATCTCGTCACGCATGACATCGGCAACATGGTCGGCTTCGCCTTCGCCGCGCTCCATCCGGATCGCGTGAAGCGCTTCGTGCTGATCGATGCGCCGGTGCCGGGCGTCGGCCCGTGGGAGGAGATCCTCAAGAACCCGTTGCTCTGGCATTTCCGCTTCGGCGGGCCCGATATGGAGCGGCTGGTGGCGGGTCGCGAGCGTATCTATCTCGATCGCTTCTGGAATGAATTCTCGGCCGACCCGAAGCATTTCGGCGAGCTTTCGCGCCAGCATTATGCCGCGCTTTATGCGCTGCCCGGCGCGATGCATTCCGGCTTCGCGCAGTTCGCCGCCTTCGATCAGGACGCGATCGACAACCGCGCCCTGCTCGCGGCCAATGGCAAGCTGAAGATGCCGGTCCTCGCGATCGGCGGCGAGAAGAGCTTCGGCCCGATGATGGCGACGGTGATGCGCGCCGCGGCCGACAATGTCACCGAGGGCGTGGTGCCCGGCTCGGGCCACTGGATCATGGAGGAAAATCCCGGCGCGACCGTCGCCATGGTCCGCGCCTTCCTGGTCCCGGCGCAATGAGGGCGCGGCTCTGGCTGGCGGCGGTGCTCCTGCCGCTCGCCGCCACCGGCGCGGCGCAGACGGGGGAGGGCGGCCGGCTCCGCCTCGCCCCGGCCGACATCGCCGCGCTTCCCGCGCTCGGGGCGGGCGCCGGCACCTCGGGCGTCGCCGGCATCCGCACCCGTATCCTCTCGGGCGATCCCACCCGGGCCGGCCTCTACACCATCGCGCTGGAGGTGCCGGCCAACACCCGCATCGCCGCGCACCGCCACCGCGACGATCGCACCGCCACGGTGATCGCCGGCACCTGGTATTTCGGCTATGGCGACCGGGCGGACGATGCGGCGGCCAGGGCGCTGCCGCCCGGCAGCTTCTACGCCGAGCCGGCGGACGTCGCGCATTTCGCGCGCACCGGCGCGACGCCGGTGACGGTCTACATCACCGGCGTCGGGCCGACCGACACGCGCTATGTCGAGCGCGCGCCGTGAGGGAATTCAGGCGCCGCCGATAAAGGGCAGGGCGGCGAACTTGGCCACCACGCCCGCCACCTTGTCGACCGCCGCGGCGACGTCGGTGATCGTATGGGTGATCGCCGCGATCCGGTCCGCCTCCTTCTTCGCCGCCTTGGACAGGTCGTTGATCTCGCCCACCAGCGGCCCGGCCGCGATCGCGTCGTCGATCTGGTTGATCCCCAGCACGGCATGCCGCCGCAGCGCGTCGAGGATGGCAGCGTCCGTCGCGGTGGCTTGTTGAAAATCGGAGGCCGGATCTTCCGAGAACGGTGCGGACTGGAGAATCTGCATCGACATCATCAGATTCTGGACCAGCGTGTTGCGCGTCTGCGCCCAGGCGCCGAGCGTCTTGATCTGGGTCGGCATCATTCACCCTCCTTCTTCGTCTTGAGCGCGTCGACCGCGCTGCTGGTGACGCTGGCGAGATCGAGCACCGCGTCGATCGCGGCTTCGAAGTCGATGGTGTTGCCGGAGCGCGCTGCCTCGGCCAGCTTCGCATGGGCCGCGCCGATCGCGGCATAACGTTCCTGCTCGGAGGCCCGCGCGTTATAGTCGGCGACCCTGGCGAACAGGGCGTCCTGCGCCGCCCGCAGTTCGGCCGGCGGGGCCCCCGCCGCGGCGAGGCGCGAAACCGTGACTTTTGCGGCATTGGCTGCCTGCAGCAGCCCGGCTGAATCGTACAGGCCGAGCCGGTCGTCGACATCGGCGAGGATGCCGGTCGCTTCCTGCACCAGCGGATCGCCCGCGATGATGATCTTCTTCAGCACCCGCCCGCGCTCCGCCGCGAGGAACAGCCTGCCCGCCTTGGCCACCACCGCAGCGATGGCGCCGATCTTGGCGCTCGACGTGCTGGCCGGCGCCCCCGTCGCCTTGCGGATCGCACCGTCCAGATTGCCCAGTGACGAAGCGAGCCCGGTCACTGACTGGGAAAAGGCCGCCTGGTCCTTGGTCGTATCGGCGGCAAGCAGGATCAGGTTGTCGGAATAGTCCGACAGCGCCTGGCCCAGCGCCTTGATATGGGCATAGGTCGGCACCTGCTCGACCGGCCTGCCGGCGGCGTCGACCAGGCTGCACGGCGCCGGCCTGGCGGTCGGATCGGGCGGCAGGAGCAGCAGCGCGCATTCCGGCGCGAGGCTCAGGTCGACATGATTGTCCGCCAGCGCCTTGTGGATGCGCTCGTTCTCGTCGGCGGTCAGGGCGGTCAGCCGCTGATCCTGGACCGCGACCGAGGCCTTGGTCAGCGTGCCGAACTGCCCGACCGAATCGCGATAGGCAGTGTTGATGCAGCCGCCGAGGCACAGCAGTCCCGTGGACAGGACCAGCGCTCGCCATCTGCGGCCGACGGACCCGGTGTTTTCCTGATGCTCACTCATGGCTTTCGTTCCTTCCCGCTGATTTTCTCTGATCGCGCGCCAGGCGGATCGAGAAGTCGCGCGCGCGCGACGGTTGCGCCATCGAAGGTATCACCGGTTCGGTGCTACCTCTTCGGATCGGGTGTCGGGGTCGCCGGGGCGCTCGGGCGGTGGGTCGCGGACGCGCCCTGCTCGGTCTTCGGCGTGCACACGCCCAGCGCGTTGCCGGGCACCCAGAACAGGAAGATCCCCGCCGCGAACAGGGCGATCCAAATCGGCGCCGACGCGATGGCGGCGACCAGATCCTTGATCGCCTCGACCAGGTCCTTCAGCGATGCCGGGCTTGCCCCGTCGAACGCCATCGGCCGCGCCGGTGCGCGATATTTCACGATCAGGTCGACGATCGCGAAGGCCACCGCCACCAGCAGCGCGGCGATGAGGAACAATTTGGAAAGCCCCGCGATGTCGCCGCCAAGGGCAATATATCTCGTGCAGAAGTCGGTCATGACGTCACTCCCCGGTCACTGGAAAGGCGGGAGGTCGGGCCGAAGCGCGGCCCGTCCTCTCTTGCCGCGGCATCTTCCTGCCACCGCTTCGCCGCCCCCACGCGTGACGCCCGTCACGCCCCCGCAACGAATCTCCCGCCTTGCGACCGGGCCGGCGCACCCCCACATCCGCACGTCACGCGTTGACCTCCCGTGCGCCCTCCATTATCGCTAGAACAAATCTGGAACAGACCGGCTATGCTCACTCATATTTCCGTGCGCGGCGCGCGCGAGCACAACCTCAAGGATGTCTCGATCGACATCCCGCGCGACACGCTCACGGTGATCACCGGGCTGTCCGGCTCGGGCAAGTCGAGCCTCGCCTTCGATACCATCTATGCCGAGGGGCAGCGCCGCTATGTCGAGTCGCTCTCGGCCTATGCGCGCCAGTTCCTCGAGCTGATGCAGAAGCCCGATGTCGATCATATCGAGGGCCTGTCGCCCGCCATCTCGATCGAGCAGAAGACGACCAGCCGCAACCCGCGCTCCACCGTCGCCACCGTGACGGAAGTCTATGATTACATGCGCCTGCTCTGGGCGCGCGTCGGCATTCCCTATTCGCCCGCCACCGGCCTGCCGATCGCGGCGCAGACGGTCAGCCAGATGGTCGACCGCGTCATGGCCCTGCCCGAGGGCACGCGGCTCTACCTGCTCGCCCCCGTGGTGCGCGGCCGCAAGGGCGAATACCGCAAGGAACTGGCCGAGTGGCAAAAGGCCGGCTTCACCCGCGTCCGCATCGACGGCGAGCTGCACGAGATCGACGAGGCCCCCGCGCTCGACAAGAAATACAAGCATGACATCGAGGTGGTGGTCGATCGCCTCGTCGTCGGCCCCGACATGTCGACCCGCCTCGCCGACAGCTTCGAAACCGCGCTGAAGCTTGCCGAGGGCCTGGCCTATGTCGATCTGGTCGATACGACGGTGGCGGCGCTCGCGCCCGCGGGCAACACGGTCCGCGAAGCCCCCCAGGCCTTTGTCGCCGAGGGCCCGGCCCTCTCCAAAGGGGAGAAGGCGTCGAGCGGTATGAAGAACACCGGCATCCCCGCCAACCGCATCGTCTTCTCGGAAAAATTCGCCTGCCCGGTCTCCGGCTTCACCATCGCCGAGATCGAGCCGCGGCTCTTCTCCTTCAACGCGCCGCAGGGCGCCTGCCCGGCGTGCGACGGCCTGGGCGAGAAGCTGCTGTTCGACGAGGAGCTGGTCGTCCCCAACCACGCGCTCAGCATCAAGAAGGGCGCGATCGTGCCCTGGGCCAAGTCCAACCCGCCCTCGCCCTATTATATGCAGGTGCTGGGCAGCCTCGCGCGCGAATTCGGCTTCAGCCTCGATACCCCCTGGGAGGATCTGCCCGGCGAGGTGAAGCTGATCATCCTCCACGGCACCGGCGGCAAGCCCGTCACGCTCACCTTCGTCGATGGCAAGAAGTCCTATGACGTGCGCAAGCCGTTCGAGGGCGTCATCGGCAATCTCAACCGCCGCATGCTCCAGACGGAAAGCGCCTGGATGCGCGAGGAGCTCAGCAAGTACCAGAGCAGCGCCGCGTGCGAGGTCTGCGGCGGCGCGCGCCTCAAGCCCGAGGCGCTGGCGGTCAAGATCGGCATGCGGGACATCTCCTCGGTCACCCATCTCTCGGTGGTCGATGCGCTCGCCTGGTTCACCGCCATCCCGGCCGATCTGACCACCCAGCAGAACGCCATTGCCGAGCGCATCCTCAAGGAGATCCTCGAGCGGCTCGGCTTCCTCAACAATGTCGGGCTCGATTATCTCAACCTCGATCGCACCTCGGGCACGCTCTCGGGCGGCGAGAGCCAGCGCATCCGCCTCGCCTCGCAGATCGGCTCGGGCCTGTCGGGCGTGCTCTATGTGCTCGACGAGCCGAGCATCGGCCTGCACCAGCGCGACAATGATATGCTGCTCGCCACGCTGCGCCGCCTGCGCGATCTCGGCAACACCGTGCTGGTGGTCGAGCATGACGAGGATGCGATCCGCTCGGCCGATTACATCATCGATATGGGCCCCGGCGCCGGCGTCCATGGCGGCGCGGTCGTCGCGCAGGGCACGCTCGACGATATCCTCGCGTCGGAGGGCAGCGTCACCGCCGATTATCTCAACGGCACGCGCGAGGTTCCCGTGCCCGCCACCCGCCGCAAGGGCAATGGCAAGAAGCTGACGGTGCACAACGCCACCGCCAACAATCTGCGCGGCGTCACCGCCAGCCTGCCGCTCGGCACCTTCACCTGCGTCACCGGCGTGTCGGGCTCGGGCAAGTCGAGCTTCACCATCGATACGCTCTATGCCGCCGCCGCGCGCACGCTCAACGGCGCGCGCGTGCTCGCCGGCAAGCATGACAAGATCAGCGGCCTGCAATATCTCGACAAGGTGATCGATATCGATCAGTCGCCGATCGGCCGCACCCCGCGCTCCAACCCCGCCACCTATACCGGCGCCTTCACCCAGATCCGGGATTGGTTCGCCGGGCTCCCCGAAAGCCAGGCGCGCGGCTACAAGCCGGGCCGCTTCAGCTTCAACGTCAAGGGCGGCCGCTGCGAGGCGTGCCAGGGTGACGGCCTGCTCAAGATCGAGATGCACTTCCTGCCCGACGTCTATGTGACGTGCGACGTCTGCCACGGCGCCCGCTACAACCGCGAGACGCTCGAGGTGAAGTTCAAGGGCAGGTCGATCGCGGACGTGCTCGACATGACGGTCGAGGATGCGGTCGAGTTCTTCAAGGCCGTCCCCCCGATCCGCGACAAGATGGCGATGCTGGCCGAGGTCGGCCTCGGTTACGTCAAGGTCGGCCAGCAGGCGACCACCCTGTCGGGCGGCGAGGCGCAGCGCGTGAAGCTCGCCAAGGAACTGTCACGGAGAGCGACCGGCCAGACGCTCTACATCCTCGACGAGCCCACCACCGGCCTGCATTTCGAGGATGTGCGCAAGCTGCTCGAAGTGCTCCACGCACTGGTCGACCAGGGCAACACGGTCGTGGTGATCGAGCATAATCTCGACGTCATCAAGACCGCCGACTGGGTGCTCGATCTCGGGCCGGAAGGCGGCGTGAAGGGCGGCGAGATCGTCGCCCAGGGCACGCCGGAGACGGTGGCGAAGGCGAAGGGGTCGTTTACCGGGCAGTATCTCGCGCCGTTGCTGGAACGGGGGCGGGAGCGGGTGGCGGCGGAGTGAGAACTAAATGGCGCCGTATCTTTTTAAGAGGGCCAAGTGTTTTTCTAGCTTTTCGGTATCAAGGCTTGCGTCCAGATTCACATTGACATGGAATATTGCTCGCGGAGCGGCGATAGTGCCAAGTTGAGCCGGATCAGATTGTCGATGACCTGGTTTGTCGTTGGCATCAAGGTTATTAGATTCATTGGAATACTCTAAAGGATCGACAATTTCTCCTTCAGAGGTATCCGAAACTTCAACCTCTTCTGCAATTGCGGCTCTGTGAACAACCTTGTCGCCATCCACCGACACTAGGCCGGCTATCTGCATCGTGTCGACATAAATTGACACGCATTGCCCAGTTTTATCGGGATGAACGTTAAGGTCGGCAACTCGTTGCTTGAGTTTTCCTATTGATACTTCGTCCCCGTGGTAAGTATCGAACAGTGCTTTGAATATTGCTGGGGCCAAAGCCGCACGGGCATACAGATCTTGCTTTTCTTCGGAAGGTGCGGCAGAGATCGCCTTCGCGAGAGATGTGGCGCTATAGGCTTGAGATGATCCTTCCAAAAGGTTAAACTGCTTTAGCGCGGAAACCTTAATTTGAGCGGTGGCGCCTTTTGAGCTAACGACGCTTGCGTAAACTATATCGCTAGGCTGCGGCCCTAGGTGGGTTTTTGCGACCAGCTTATTCGCCCACACTAAAGCATCTTTGAGTCCATACTGAGGATATCTAGCTCCGCCCTTTGGGGGTGTCCAATTGGCGGGGCGGCCTCTCTTATTTTCCAATATGGTCACTCCGCATGGCAGCGACTAGCTCCTGCAAGCCGGCCTTATAGGACTGTGAAAAGTCAGCGTATTTTTTGTCAGAAATCGGCGCCGGTATTTTCGCATCATCTAGCTTTAGGGGGAGAATATGTACGGATCTGCGCTGAACCTCATTTATCAACGCGCCGTTGAGCTCTTTTTTCACCCACTCACTTTCAACAGACGCTCTGCTGACGGCCAATAAAAAGAAATCCGATTCCGCCAAGCCCTGACTAATTTTCTCCGGAATTGATTCTCCAACTCTTATTCTTTGTTCATCCAACCAAACATCTATCCCCGCTGCCTTTAAGTCAGCCGCCAGTTGTCGAACGAATGGCTTATCTACTGAACTATGTGAAAGGAAAGCTACTCGTCTACTTTTGTCACTGACGTGCCTCTCGATTTTTGCTGCCTCCGCAGAATCGACCAAGTCTTCCTGGATGAGGCCTGGTTTTAACGCTCCCAATGCCCTAGCCCATTCCAAAAGAGGGGCGTAATCGCCCATATTGAAAGGGAGGATTTTTGCGACCGTCGCGGCCTTACGCATGGCGCCTTCTAGCGGGTCGCCTAAGCTCATAAATTGCCTGGCACTCACCAAAAGAGGCATTCTAACTAACGCTTCTCGAACCACATCTCTTTTTTGTTCCTCCACTCCCTGATAGGGATACGAGGTCAGTAGAATATATCCAGCACCTCTCTTGCCAGCGATGCCTATATGCGTAGCATTTTTGAGAAGCTTCCCTGCTGTCCTAGGGTCGATGCCAGCAAACTGGGCAATCTGCGCTGTGGTTGCCTCATCCATCCACGCTACTGCATCTAGAACTGGGAAAAGGCTCTCGATCTTCGCGGGCTCGAAGCGAACGCCAGAATCTGACGAATTCGGGCTGTTAGTCTTCTTTGCCGGAATCTTGGTAGCAGCCATTCTATACCCCACGCTGAGCAGGTACTCTAGCGCGATGGGACAGATAGGCAATTGCTGTTGACCGTTCGCCGAATTACGCTGGTGTTACGGTGCCAGTGCACTTTATGCAGGCAACGATTGCCGCACCAACCCGTTGACCGCCGCCGCAATCTGAGTTCCAATCCCGCCATGCCGATCGACCATGACAGGAATTACGGTGCCAGTTTACTAATTAGGTCGCCATCGGAAGCTCAGCCACCACGCCGAAATGCATGGCTTTCAGAATAACCCGCGCGCCTCGTATCGCAAAAACCGAGCCATCGCCAAGCCCAACGCCACCAGAACCACGATCGCAAGCCGCAACAGGCCCGTACGCCAATCGTCGTCGTTGATCTCGACGCCCTCCGGAATCTTGTCGTCGTCGATCCACGCACGACGAAACGCCCATCGCCAATGCAGAAACACGAAGAGGGCGGCCGGCAGGGCGGCAACGGGAAACAGGATGTCGGCCGGGATCGAAAGCTTGGGGGAACCCTCGGCCGTGTCGATAGCGATCGTGACGCCCACCACCGAGAGGAGATAGGCCAGGCCGGTGATCCAGCTTGCCCGCTTCGTCGGCGCTGCCTGAGGAACGATGAAATAGGAGAACGCCAACGTCGCGAGGAGCATCAGCAAAAGCGCTGCACCCGCGAAAAGCGCGCTGATCTGAAGTAGGTCTTTGTCCATTCTATCGCCTCCCCCGAGATTACTGCGCCAGTTTACTGATGCGCTTGCCCGGGGAGGCCCCGGACTCCAGGTTCCGCCCCCGCGCTATCCTAACCCTTCGCCGCCGCGATAAGCTCGGGATCGGAAAGCGCCTTCCGCACCAGCTGCGCGTAAAGCGCATTATACTGCAGAAAGGCTTCGTCGATCGCGAGCGCGCCGATGAAATCGGAATGCCATTTCGCGTCCACGCGATAGTCCTTGGCCAGCACCAGTTTGCCGCCCCGCCACAGGCTGATCCTGGCGCCGAGCGAGCCGCCGCCATTCTTGAAATCCTCGCTCGCCCGGCTTTCCGTCAGCACGCCGTCGAGCCGCAGCGGCGATGCGGGGTCGAGCTTCCCGGCCGCCCTCAATTCGGTCTCGAAGGTCGCACCGAGGAATTCGGCGAAGCTGCGTCCCTTTGGCGCATGCAGCACGGAGAGCCGGATCGTGATCGCGCGGCCGATCTCGCGGCTGGCCGGCGTGAAGGCGCCGAGCGCCATTGGCGGCACGCCCTGGTCGCGCAACACCCGCATCGTTTCGAGCGACGGCGGTACGTCGTCGATCGCCGCGGTGCAGCCGCTCGCCGTCACGCAGCCGAGCAGCACGAGCAGGGCGGCCCGGAAGCGGCGCAACCGCCCCATCCGGCTCAACGCGGAAAGGACGGGTCGGAGACGAGGTTGTTCGCGCCGCGCTCCAGCGCCTGGCGGGCCAGGACCTTTACCGCCTCATCGGCCTTCGCATATTCCGTGCCCGGGACCTCAACGTCCTTCTTGCCGTATTTCGAATAAAGCTCGTGCTTCACCTCGGTATGGATCGGCGCGGCACCGGTCGCCGCGACATAGTCGAAGCTGACGACATAATGATCGACCGCGACGACGCCACCGAACAGGCCGAAGCCGAGGCCGGCGCCAAAGGCCTGCTTCTTGGTCTTGTCGAGCTCTTCCTTGATGACCACGTTGTCGAACTTGATGCTGATCACCGCCCCGTCGGCGGTCGGCGTTTCCACCACGTCGCTGAAGTCGCCGGTCTTCTTAAGGTCTTCAATGGCCCATGGCTTGACCATCTTGGTCGCCTTGGCGTTCACCTTGCCATTGCGCTGGAACTCGAAGAGGATCTGCACCGGCTTCGGCGTGGCGGGGGTGACTTTTTCCTCGGGCTTCACTTCGCCAAGGGCATTCGCGACGTAGAATTTCATCGCCTGCGCCGCCTGCGGCGACAGGAACACGGCAAACAGCGCAACCGCGACGGCGATCAGTGCAAGATCGACTTGCGGCCCTGTAAAATCATCTTTCCCTCCCCCGGACTTTGCGATGCTTGTGCCAATAGGAGCGGGGTGCTGCAAGTATGTTACGGTGCCGCTACCAGTTTCCGGACGCCCGATCCGATCTTTAAAAGGGGCCGGGGAGGTGCCACGTGTAATAGCGCCCAGACGCCGCCTTCAGGCTTCGGGCGCGGAGCCGTTCCCGTCCCGACACCGATACCGGCGTCGGGAAGGCGATACCGTGCCAGCAACCACCGGCCGCACCGGTCGGCGCGAGGCCATGGCGGTTATCGCAACCGTCTCCGACAGTCCTGTGCTATCAGCACCCATTCCGGCAGCGGCACCTCGATCCACCGACGCCGCGCCAACCACACGCCGCCGCACAAATGCGCGGCGCCCAGAAATTCGGGCATCGCCCCCACAAGAAAGACCCATCATGGAAGATTACCAACCCAGTGCCCCGGCCCCCGATCGCCGCATCGCGCTGCTGATCGATGCGGACAATGTCTCGCACACCAAGATCGCGCTGATCCTGGCCGAGCTCTCCAAATACGGCACCGCCAATATCCGCCGCGCCTATGGCGACTGGGGCAGCGCCGGCCTGAAGGGCTGGAAGGAGAAGCTGCACGCCTTCGCCATCCGCCCGATCCAGCAGTTCAGCTATTCCGCCGGCAAGAACGCGACGGATATCGCCCTCGTCATCGACGCGATGGAGCTGCTCTACACCCAGAAGCTCGACGGCTTCTGCATCGCCTCCAGCGACGCGGATTTCACGCCGCTGGTGATGCAGCTCAAGGCGAACGGCCATGACGTCTATGGCTTTGGCGAGCGCAAGACGCCGGATCCGTTCGTCAACGCCTGCACGACCTTCCTTTATCTCGACAGCCTCGAAGATCCCGCCCTGCCGCCGCCCGCCGCGCCGCCGGCCGAAAAGCGCAAGGACGGCAAGGCCGCCGGCACCGGCGCGAAGGCCAAAGCTAAGGCAGAGGCGCCGCCCAAGACGCCGGGCAAGGTCCTCGCCCAGGATGCGGCCCTCGTCACCATCCTGCGCGGCGCGGTGGAGGCGGCTGCGTGGGACGATGGCTGGGCATCGATGCCGGCGGCGGGCAGCGCGGCGAAGCGCCAGGCCTCGATCGATCCCCGCAACTATGGCGTGCGCAATTTCCCCGCCCTGTTCGAGGCGATCGGCCTGTTCGACATCTACAAGAACGAGAACGGCCACAGCTTCGTCGCCGACAAGCGCAACAAGGACAAGGCCGCGCGTCCCTCCCGCTGAGCCGGGGCGGGCTACACTGCCCGATCGCGGCGGGGTTTGCGAGCGCGCGTCCGCCGGGCGCGGGCGGGAAGGGCCGGATGTGACGCCACGCGGAAAGGCGCCGTTTCCTGTGCCGGTGCCCCGTAGCCTTGATTCAATCCCGCCCGCGCCCCGGCTACCGTTCCGCCATGGCTATGCTTCCCACGCTCCCGCTCTGGCCCGCCTTCGCGGCCACGCTGCCGCTGCTCTGCGCGGCACTGCGCCTCGCCCTGCGCCGCATCCCGGCCGAGACGATCCCGGCCATCCCCGCCCGTAACCGCGCGCGACCCATTCCCTGCTCCGGCCGGCCCAATTCCCTGTTCCGCACCGGTGATTTCCCTGTTCCGGCGGAACAGGGAAATCACCGGCAACACGCTGAGATCGCAGCGGAAAATGACATAAAGACGGCCGAAAAGCCGCGGGAAAAAAGAAAAATTCCCTGTTACGGCCCCGAAAACAGGGAAATTCCGCGCCCCGCCGGCCCCAACGCCGCCGATCCCGAGCCCGCCGATCCGAAGCCCGCACACCCCGTCGCGCCCCGCTATCGCCCCGCCTGCGCCACCCAGGCCGGCAAGCTCGCCGGCTTCGGTCTCGAGGATGACGATATCGCCGATTTCCTCGGGATCGATCTTCCCACGCTGCACCGCTGGCGCAAGCGCCACCCGGATTTCGCCGCCGCCCTCGCGCGCGGCCGGTGCCGCGCCGCCGAGCGGGTGGAGGACGCGCTGTACAGCCGGGCGATCGGCTTCGATCGCATGGTCACGAAGGTCTTTGCCCCGGCGGGGTCGGAGGAGCCGGTCGTTGTGCGTTATCGCGAGCACGTGCTGGCGGACGTCGCCGCCGCGATGTTCTGGCTCCGCCACCGCCGGCCCGAAAAATGGGGCGGACTCGGCCGGCGCGAGCCCCGCCGGCGGGGCGCCGCGGCGTCTGGCCGCCGGCAACCGGTTGGCACGGGCGAGCAGGGCACGGCCGCGGCCCCGCCGCGCGCGCCCGGCCCGCCGGTCAGTCCGCCGCCCAGCCCGCCGCCCCGTCCGGCGCCCGTCTCAAAACTGCCCGCCGACGCTGAAGGTGAACAGCTTGGTGTCGTCGCCGGCCTGTTTCAGCAACGCCTTGGCCAGGTCGAAGCGGAGCGGGCCGAAGGGCGAATTCCAGTTCACGCCGATGCCGATCGAGACGCGCGGGCTGGCGCTGTTGCCCGAATAGGTCTCGCGATAGGCGCCGAGCGAATAGGTATAGGGCGTGCCGGTGTTGGTCGTTGTGCTGTTTCCGTCCGCATCGAGATACAGCAGGTTGCCGGCGCTGTTGGTATATTGCCGCGTCCCGGCGACGCAGGCGGTGCCGGCGGCGTTCGCCGTGGCGCAGGTGTCGATCAGCGTCGGCGTCTTCAGCCCGAAGACGGCGCCGGCATCGACATAGATCGACGGCCGCAGCCCGAGTTCGCGCGCGCCCGCGCCCAGCGGGATTTCGAGTTCCAGCCGCCCGCGATAATAGGTGTCGCCGCCGAGCGATTCCTGCGTGTTGCTGCTGCTGGTGGCGGAGAGCGTCGCGGGCACCGTGGAGGTGTCGTAATAGGTCCGCGTCACGCGCGGGCCGATGCCGCGGATGTCGAAGCCGCGCATCTCGGGCTCGCCCAGGAAGAAGCGGTCGGTCAGCCGCACGTCCTGGCCCAGCCCCATGATATGCCCGCCCTCGGCCTGCGCGTTGAGCACGAAGCCCGAATGCAGGTCCCAATATTTGGCGGCGACGATGGTCGAGCGGAGATAGCGCGTGTCGCCGCCCAGCCCGGCGAAATCCTGGCTGATCGACAGGCGCGAGCCCGCGGTCGGGTGCAGTCGGCCGTTCAGGCTGTCATAGATCAGTGAATAGCCGATCGAGGAGGTCCAGCGGTTGCCGATCGCGTCGCACAGATATTGCCCGGCGAGCGCCGCGTCGCAGGCGCCGTTGGTGTAATAGGTGGCCTTGTCCAGCGACACCTGCTCATAGGTCAGGCCGTAGCGCGCCGTGGCGGACCAGAATTCGGTGATCGGCACGCCGGCGCGGATCTGGAATCCGGTCGAGACCTGCTTGTAGGTGGTCTCGTTGGTGTCGCCGATCGTGTTGTACGAGCGATAGTCGCGCCGGAAGATGTCGCCGCCCAGCGCGATGTTGGTGTCGAACAGATAGGGTTCGGTAAAGCCGAGGTTGACCGATTTCGAATAGGTCGAATAGCTCACGCTGGCGCGCAGCTCCTGTCCCTGGCCGCGGAAATTATGCTGCGTGATCGAGGCCTGGATGATGAATTTCTCGAGGCTTGAATAGCCGGCCGAGAGCGAAAGCTCGCCGGTCGACTTTTCCTGCATGTTCGCCTCCAGCACCATGCGGTCCGGCGAGGAGCCCGGGATCTGCTTGATCTCGAACTTCTCCTGGAAATAGCCGAGCGAGTTGATCCGGTCCTGCGAGCGCTTGAGCTGGAAGGCGTTGAACGCGTCGCCCTCGGCCAGCCGGATCTCGCGCCGGATCACCTTGTCCTTGGTCCGGGTGTTGCCGTTGATGTCGAGCCGCTCGACCAGGGTGCGCTGCTGCTGCGCGATGTGGAAGTTGATCCCCATCGTCAGCGTGTCCTTGTCGCGGTTGAATTCGGGGCTGGTCTCGGTGAAGGCATAGCCCGCCAGCCCCGCCGCCTCGTTCATGCTATCGACCGCATCCTCGACCTGCTTGGCATTATACCAGTCGCCCGGTTTCATCGGCAGCGCCGCGGCCAGGTGCTTGCCGTCGAAATCGCGGATGTCGCTGTCGACCGTGATGCCGCCGAACTTGTAGCGCCGGCCTTCGTCCACGACATAGGTGAGGATGAAGTCCTTCCGGTCCGGGGTCAGCTCGGCCACCGCCGAGGTCACGCGGAAATCAGCATAGCCGTTGGTCAGGTAGAACTGGCGCAGCTTCTGCTGGTCATAGGCCATGCGGTCCTGGTCGTAGCTCGTGTTCGCGCTCAGCAGCGTGGACAGGCGCGACTGCTTCGTCGCCATCCCGCCGCGCAGCTTGGCGTCGGAGAACACGGCATTGCCGAGGATGTTGATCTGGCGGACCTTGGATTTCGGCCCTTCGCTGATCTCGAACACCACATCGACGCGGTTCTGGTCGAGCGGGATCATCTTCGGCGTCACCGAGGCGGCGAAGCGGCCCTGGCGGCGATACAGTTCGATGATCCGGCCGACATCGGCGCGCACCGCGGTACGGGTGAAGATCTGGCGCGGCGCCAGCTTCACCTCCTTGCCGATCTTCTCCTCCTTCAGCCGCTTGTTGCCCTCGAACAGCACGCGGTTGATCACCGGGTTCTCGCGCAGCCGCACCACGATCGCGCCGGTCTCGGCGCCGCTGATCGCGACCTCGGCGAACAGGTCGCTGGCATAAAGGTCCTTGATTGCCTGGTCGAGGATCTCGTTGTCATAGGCCCCGCCGACGCGCAGCCTGGTATAGGAGAGCACTGTCTCGGCCTCGACGCGCTGCGCGCCCTCGACCCGCAGCGACGTGATCCGGCGCGTGCCCGGCGCGGGGGCGGCGGTGGCGGGGCCGGCGGTGGCGGGCGCCGGTGCCGCCTGTCCCGGGGTGGCCGGTCCGGCCTGCGCGCCCGGGGGCGGGGGCAGGCGCCCGGGGGGCTGTTGCGCGGCTGCCGGCGGGCCGGTCATGCAGAAACTCGCGAACACTGCCGGGCAGGCGCCCAAAATCGACTTCATCAAATGCATCTCCAGCGAGATGCGGGGCTAGGCGGCGCGTGTTGCCGCCGGATGTTCGCTTTGTAACCGGCATGGTGCGGTGGCGCGCGCGGGGCGGCGCGGTGTTTCAGTCACGGCAAAATGCTGACATCCGGCGGGCACATGGCGCGCGCAACCGGCCAGTACGAGCAACCCCCGTTCCTCGCCCGAAAGGTCTGCCATGCATGTTTCCATCAAGAACCCGCTCGCGCCCGAGCAGCGTGTCGCCCAGCAGCCGGCGTTCATCGACAACCCCTTCGCGCCCGAGATCTTCGCCACCGGCTTTTCCGGCTTCGCCAACCATAACGGCGTCATCGTGCTGACCGTGGAAAGCGCGCGCTGCGATCATGGCCGGCAGGAGCCGGTGATGGAGCGGGTCGTGGTCGGCCGCCTCGCGCTCACCCCCCAGGCAGCGGTCAGCCTCGTCTCGGGCCTCAACCAGTTCCTCGAGCAGCAGGGCCTCAGCCCGTCCCGCATCCTGGCGAACGGCTCCACCTTCCAATAGCCGCTGCCGCCTCGCCCGGGTGGCGCCGGGCACCGCTCACACCAGCGCCATCGCCTTGCCGGTCGGCTGCGAGACATAGCCGTGCAGCACGCGCAGCACGCGCGCCAGCCGCTCGCGGTCGCCCGGCCCGCCCAGCGACACGCGCACGGCCTGCCCGCCGCCGCTGCCCACTGCGAAGCGCGCCGCCGCGATCACCGAGAGCCCGTGGAGCTGCATCGCGCTCACCAGGTCGTCGGCGGCGCGCTGGTCGGGCAGGGGCAGCCACAGATGATAGCCCTCCGCCGATCGCTGCCGCGCCACGTCGCCCAGCAGGCTGTCCGCGAGGTCCTGCCGCCACGCGATCTCCGCGCGCATCGCCGTCACCAGCCGCTCGAACGTCCCGTCGGCGAGCCACCGCGTCGCCATCGCGGCGTTGAGCGGCGGCGCCATGATCGCGGTCTCGTGCATGTCCGCGGCCAGGCGCAGCGCGCCGGCCACGCTCGGCGCGCGGACATAGGCGACGCGCAGCGCCGGCGTGATGATCTTGGACAGGCTCGCCACATACCAGCTGCGCTCCGGCGCGAAGGCGGCGATCGGCCGGATCGGCGCGTGCGCGAGCAGCCCATAGGCATCGTCCTCGATCACCTGCAGGTCGTGCCGCCGCGCGGCCAGCGCGATCGCTTCGCGGTCGCCTTCGCGCAGCGTCACGGTGGTCGGGTTGTCGTTGGTCGGCACCACGTACAGCGCCCGCACGCTGCCGCCGTGGCCGCACGCCGCCTCGATCGCCGCGGCGTCGAACCTCGGCAGGGGCAGCAGGATCAGCCCCAGCCGTTCGGCCAGCGCGCGAAAGCCGGGATAGACGAACTGTCCGCACGCCACCGTATCGCCCGCGCGCAGCGTCGTGCTCAGGATCGCGTGCAGCGCGTTCTGACCGCCCGCGCTGACGATCACCTGCTCCTCGGCCGAGGCGAGGCCGCGCGCCGACAACAGCGCCGCCCCCGCCGCGCGGTCCTGCGGCGTGCCGCCCGCCGGCGCATAATGCAGCCAGTTCATCCCGCCGCCCGCGAGCAGCGCGGTCGTGCTCTCGGTGATCGCCCGGCGCAGCAGCCCGTCCGGAATCTCGGGCGGCATGTTCATCCCCGTGTCGATCGCCGGGGGTGGCGGCGCATCGGGTGCCGGCCCCGCCACGAAGCTCCCGGCGCGTCCCCGCGCTTCGATCAGCCCGCGCGATCGCGCCGCCTCATAGGCGCGGGTCACAGTGGTCAGGTCCACCCCCAGCCGCGCCGCCACCTCGCGCTGCGGCGGCAGCCGGTCGCCCGGGCGCAGCTGCCCGCGCGCGACTGCCGCGTCGAGTGCGGCCGCGATCGCCTGGTATTTGGCGCCGCCACCGCGCGACAGATCGGGAAGCCACGCGTCAGTCATCGAAATTGCCGCCTCCCTCTCCCGGCGTCCGCCCGTGCAGCTTGTCCCACAGCGCGCTGGTGCCCGCTTCCTGCGACCGGTTTACATATTGCGACGCTACCAGCCACCCCTTGATCGGCCGCAACGGCAACAGGCACCCGAGCACCATGAGCGGGATCGACGTGACGAGATGCACCCAGAGCGGCGGATTGTAGGTAACTTCCATCCATACAAGCAGGAAGGTCAGCGGAAAGGCGACGATGCACAGGGAGAAGAAGGCGGGCCCGTCGTCCGGCGCCGCGAAGCGATAGTCGAGCCCGCATACTTCGCAGGTCTTCGTCACCTTCAGCCAGGAAGTGAACATGTGCCCCTTCCCGCAGCGCGGGCACAGCCCCTCCCAACCCGTCTTCAGGATCCAGCGGAACTTGTCCGCGTCGTTCTCGAACTGCGCCATGATCTTGTATGCTCACTGTAACCGTACAATACTGCATACATAGTCGGGCTGCCGGCGAGAATCCAGAGGGGCGACGGGTATCGTCGGAGTGATCGGATATCCGCTGCCGGCGCGTTCGGCCGTCCCGCTCATGGCGCCGCGCTATGCTGACTGCCATTCCTCCATCATAACTCCATCTATTGCGGCTTTATGCCGGGCGAAGCCGCGCCTGCCCCCGCAGGGCGGCGCCTATGGCGACGGAGATGGAGGTGGCTTTGATGACGGGCAGCAAGGGACTTCGCGCCGCGGCGCTCGCCGCGGTTCTTCTGGGCCCGGTCCCGGCGTTCGCCGCTGAGCCGGTCACCGGCAACTGGCTGACTGAGGAAGGCAAGGCGCTGGTGCATATCGAAGCTTGCGGCAAGACGATCTGCGGGAAGATCGTGAAGGTGCTGAAGCCAACCCCCGGCCGGCCCACGACCGATCTGGCCAATCCCGATCCCAGGCTGCGCAACCACCCGATCGCCGGCACTTATATCCTCACCGACTTCGTCGATGCCGGGTCGCTCTGGAAGGGCAAGATCTACGATCCCCAGAGCGGCAAGACCTATACGGGCAAGCTCGCGCGCAATCCGGATGGCTCACTGAAGGTCCAGGGCTGCATTGCCTTTATGTGCAAGGGCCCCACCTGGCAGCCGGCGCGCTAGGCGCGCACGCCGCCGCTGCTCCGATATCTCCGGATCAGGGATATTGCGTCTCCGATGTCGCCGGGTAAGGCGGCTGCCAGCGTGCCGACGCTGTTCTGCCGGCCACGGCCACAGCCGCAAGCAACTCACACCGGGCGGACGGTAAAGGCCGAAAGGTCGTGTGGGGTCTCCTGGTCCAAGGCGTGGCCCGCAGGCCGCGATGTTGAACTCCCGCTGCGTGAAGATTCTGAAGGCTGTCCTGTGTTCCCGGCTCGTCGCTTCGCCGGGACGCCGAAGGCGGGCCATTCACTGGCGCAGGATAATCGGGATCAGGTCACTCATCCAAGATCCGGATATGGTTCCGGCTGCGCACCTGGCGCCTGATCCTCCTGCGCGCGCGATAGGCAACGAATAGCGATCCAAGGATGCCTGCGGCGAGAAAGGCGATCAGCGCATATCCGAGGGCGCTGCGGATCATTCGCCGGACGGTTCGGCTTTGACCAGGGTCTGGTCGTTAGCGGCCATGGCCGCCGTGCGGCGCCTTTTGTAGTCCATCCTGCTGTGCCGCGCGGATCCGATCATGTTTATCGCGCTTCTCCATCGACTCTGATTTATGGTTGGGTGATCAAGGCTAACACATTCGCTGCAGAGCGCAAATGTTCGATAGAAGGCTCTGCGGTAGGGCGTAACATGCTGGCGCTGATATTGTACTGAGAAACCCTCTAGAATCGGGGGTGATACTTTTCGAGGCAGGGTGTCGGATGCGGGATCGAGCATCGTCAGTCGCGATACGGCACGCCAAGCAGCGTATCTGTGTAGGCCGGTATATCCGTTTCGGTTTAATTTTATCATCCAAAACGGGTCTTGCTTTGCAGATGCGAGAACAGAAGTAACCGGTTGGGCTCAATATGAGCGTACGAGAAATATATGTTAAGAACATCGCCGGAAATTTGGCTTGAGACTTGGATGGTGGCGTGCGAGATTGTCCAGAATCTGAAGGGATTCGGTGGCGTAAACTGTCAGGTGTGGAGTGAAGGCGTAATCTAAGATTTCCATTTTCCGGGGGAAAAAAATTGAGCGATCAACCGGGGGCGATTTCTCGTCCGCGTCCGAGCCCTGTGCTGATAGTGGCGGGGGTCTTTGTCGCCATCCTGCTCGGTATGATCGTCAACTCCCCTTCGGTACTCATCTATGACGAGCATTTTTACGTAAAGGGTGCGCACCTTCTCGAGCGTGGAGCATCGTTCAGGGATCTGGTCCTCGCGCCGCTCGAAACCGCTGCCGGGCCGCTATATCCGATCATTCACTGGCTTGTCGCGCCGATCATTGGGCTGGACGCCCCGGGGATCCGATGGCTGAATCCCGTACTGATGGCCATTTCCGCTTTATCCCTGAGCTATGCGCTGAAATGCTGGGGCAAGCCCGATCCCTGGGCACGGGCTGCGATGATCTTCGCGGTGCCGATCATGTGGGTGACGGTCGGGATGGCCCTCACCGAGGTGCCTGCCTTCTGTTTCATGTCCATGTCGGTCGCCTTTGCGGCATGGGCCATGTCTGCGACGCCTGAACGGCGACTAAGGCTGTGGGCCGGGTTCGCCTTAAGCGGAATCTGTTTCGGCGTCGCGGTTCTCGGTCGTCAGACCTACCTTCCCGCCGTGTGTGGCTTTCTCGCGATCGCGGCCTTCGCGCCACCGCTCAGATGGGCCGCGCTGGCGGGCGCCGTTGCTGCCGTAGCGGTGCCGCTGCCGGTGTTCCTATTATGGGGTGGACTGGTCGAACCGGATCAGCGCTTCGTCGGTGGATTGGACCTTGGCCACGGCGCACTTGCCTTTTGTTATCTCGCGGTCGTGTTCCTGATCCTTGCGCCGCGCTTCTACCTTGCGCGCTGGAAGTGGGCGCTCGCGGCCGGCGCGGTCGGCGCCCTAGCATCCTTCCTCTGGGGCGGACTCGATTTCCAGGTGGCGGCGGGCCTCGCTTCGCGCTTGCCGCCGCTTGCCGCCCGTCTCTTTCAGGCAGGTATTTCTGCAATATTGGTCGGGGGCTGCGCAGCGCTGGTTCTGGCGTCGGGCGTGAATATGTGGCTGAACAGAAACGATCGCATATTTATCCTGTTGATACTGTTGACCCTGGGTTTGACTGCGACGGCGGTGGCGAACGTATTCCAGTTTTCGTCGCGATACCTGATGACGGCGTTCCCCTTCGCGTTGCTGGCGGTGCAGCCCTATTTTCGGCCATCCTTGTGGGCCGCCGCCCGGCTGGCGTTCGGCGCGGCAATTGGCTGTGTGTTGCTCCTGGGATATTATACCTACAAATGAAGCGCGGACGTCGATCGCGGCGACGCGGAATCTGAGCAACTGCCGGGTCGCATTCAGCCAGGCCTGCTCAAAGCAAATCTCACCCAACTGCACGGCCGGCAGATGTGCCTGCGATCGGCGCGCCCTTCTTCAACGGTGGCGCTCATGCGCCGCCTTTTGCCTGCACAACAATTTACAGCCGCGGCGCTGGCGCGCTTGGCCTTGTCATGCGTTGGTAGCCTGCGAAGCCCATCACGATGGCGGGCAAATTCAGGAGAAACTCATGGGCATTTTCAGCGCGATCAAGGATGCCATTTTCGGGCACAAAGCGGCGACTCCAGCCTCGCCAGCGCCGGTGCCGGCTCCCGCTCCCGCAACAGCGCCTTCTGCCCCGGCCGAGCCGGCACCAGCCCAGGCGCCGGTGGATGTCGAAGCGGTCCTCGTTCAGATCTCGACCGACAAGGGTAATCCTGATCTGAACTGGCGCACCTCGATCGTCGATCTGATGAAGCTGCTTGATCTCGATTCCAGCCTGCACAACCGCGAGGAACTCGCCACCGAGCTCGGCTATGGCGGCGCGAAGGACGGTAGCGCCGAGATGAATATCTGGCTGCACAAGGCGGTCATGGCGGAACTGGAGAAGAATGGCGGGAAGGTTCCGGCCGGCCTGAAGGACTGATCCGCCGGGGCCGTAAGCGCCGAATCGCTTGCGGCCCTTCGCTGGGCGATCGATTCAACATTGCGGGGGCCATGGGCAGGGTCGCCCGATGGCACGCCCAACGCTCTATCGCGCCGAATATGCCGGCGAGGCCCTGGCTCTTTGCCGTCTTGGTGTCGGCAAGCCCTTGCTGGCGCGGTTCTTCGCCGTCAGCACGGCGACCCTGTATCATTGGCTTCTTGCCCATCGGGATTTCGTCGCGGTGGAGGCTGTTGCGGCGGAGGCGACCAGCCCCATCAAGCCGACGCTGTTCCAGCGCGCAACCGGCTACCAGAGCGCGTCGCCCGGGTCTTCGTGCCTCGCCGTCGCGGCGCAGCGCCAGTCGTCGGCCATTATACGCGCCGGGTGCTCGCCGACCCGAAGGTGGCGTTCCGATGGCTGCGCAATCTTCGCCCCGAAGAATGGGGGCTTGGCTATAAGAAATATGCCCGTATTTTTGAAGCGCCAAGTAACAAGACAATGCCTGTCGGAAGAGTGTTGGAAAATGGAGCTGCTTCTCAAAACTCTGTTCAGCGCATTCCGGGGCGAGATGTGGCATGGGGTGGCGAAGATGTCTGCGATACAATCGCAGAACAGAGTCTGCATATTTCCATGCAAGCTTGCTTCTTCCCGAATGGCGGGGATGTGCAAAAGACGACCCCGACGTCGGGTCGCATAATAGACCTCCCGGTGCCGAGCCATGAATCCCGCTCATGGTTGCTGCAAAATATGATGCTTTGCGCGTCGCCGGTCGCACCCGCATCCGTGCGGCGGAACAAGGAGCGACCTATGACCATCAGCAAATATGCCGTTGCGGGGATGACCCTCGCCTTGACGCTTGCCATGAGTGCGGGGGCAGGGGCCGGCGCCGCCGCCAAAGACGATCCGCTGCTCCGCCCCATCGCGCCCGCCGCCGCAGCGCGCTGGCTCGGGCCCCAGGTGCCGGTCCATGTTCATGGCGAGACCTATCTGGTCGGTTTCGCCGGGCTGAATGTCGCTCTCATCCGCACGGATGCCGGGCTGATCCTGATTGATGGTGCCGTGCCCCAGGCGGTCCCTTCGATCGAGGCCAATATCCGTCGGCTTGGCTTTCGTGCGCGGGACGTGAAGATCATTCTCAGCACTGAACCGCATTTCGATCACGCGGGCGGGCTTGCAGCGCTCGTACGCGACAGCGGGGCGACCGTCCTCGCCAGCGCCCCGGCCGCGGCTGAACTGCGCACCGGTCACGGCAGTGACGGCGATCCGCAGGCAGGTCAGCTGGAGGATTTTCCGGCGGTTCCGCGGCTTCGAGCGGTAAAGGATGGCGAAAGGATCCGGTTGGGCAGCACCGTCATCACCGCCCGTGCGACGCCCGGGCACACCATGGGCAGCATGAGCTGGACCTGGCCGTCATGCGTGCAGGGCAGGTGCCTCGACATCGTCTTCGCCTCCAGCCTCAACCCGATCTCGGCGGAGGGCTATCGCTTTACCGATCCGGCGCATCGCCCGGTCGTCGCTGCGTTCCGATCCACCTTTGCGCTCGTCCGGGCACTGCCCTGCGATATCCTCATTACCGCCCATCCGGATCAATCCGGCGGCGATCTCAAGGTCGCACGGCTGCGCCGCTCGCCAACGCCCAATCCCTATATCGATCCGGCTGCCTGCCAGACCTATGCGGACAAATATCAGGCGCTGCTCGATGCCCGCCTCAGGCAGGAGCAGCGCTGATCGCCCTAGCCCCGACAACCCCGGGCGCGCTGCAGCCCGCGCAGAAAGCCGCGCCTCGCAATGCCCGCGTCAATGGCTGCATTGAGGCGCCGCTCGGCGGGTGCGGCGCCGCTTACCTCGCGCACGAGCCCGCGGAACGGAATCAGCGAATTCACCACGGCCTGGCCGCCGGCCTTGGCTAGGTTGCGCTTCGCGGGTACGGCTACCGAGCTGTAATCCGGGCCGAGTATGTCGGTCAGGTCGGCGATCGAGTTCGAAATCTGCCGGCAGGTTCCGGCGCCGCCCATGCCATAGGGGCTCTTGCTCACTTCGATCAGCAGGGGTGGAATCTTGGTCTTTTCGATGCCGACATCGCGCACCGGCTGGGATACGATCTGCCCCGCTTCCTGGCCGGTCGATTTGGGCGGTCCCGCCTGCCCTGTGCCGGCGGCAAAGCCGGGCGCGACCGGGGCAGCCAATACCGCCAACGCTGCCAGCACCGTCCATCGAGCCTGCGCGCCGGTCATGATCATTCCTGTCATCGTCTTTACCCCTTGTTGCCGCGATCTGCGGCTCTCCGGGTGAACGAGCCGCTATCGTACATGTTCCAGCGCCGCGTTGGTGCACTCGACCCTGCCCCGTACCGGGTTGCACCGGGCGGCGACACCGCCCGGCAACCTGACCTGATAGCTGCCGGCAAAGCGCGGGTCCGGCCACAGATAATCGGTCGAGACGAACTGTGCGCCGCTCGCCAGGGCGGCATCGCGGCGCCGGGGATCGTTGGCCCGCGCTTCCTTCGTGTCGGCATCGGCCCGCGTCCGCACCAGGTAACCCGCCATCACGTCGCGCCTGATCCGGTCCCCTTCCTTGATCGGGTCATTGATCGTCAGATAGGCGGCGGCGGGCGAGTCCTCGTCGGTATTGATGAAGAACACGCGGCCCTCGAGCGAGCGCCGCGTGCCGCGATAGGCCGCCACCTTGGCCGGGCTCTCGTCAAGCGCAAACAGGAAGCGCCCGCGCGCCTTTGCCAGGGCTGGCCAGTTGTTCGCCAGCACGGCCGCGCGGAGCGTCGGATAATGGCCCTGCACCTCGTCCGGCACGATCAGCTTGTGCTTCGGCATCACCGACCGGATTTCGGCGTCGAGCGAGTCCCACGCGGCGGCGTCGAAGGGAAGGGAATCGATGCCGCCGAGCCAGGCGTTCCGGTCGTCCTTGGCATTGAACATCAGCATGATCGGCACATGCCCGGGATGCGCCGCCGACCAGCGCAGGATGATCCGCAGGCAGCCGGTCAGCAGCACGCAACTGCTCGACGTGTCGAGGCCAGCAATGTGCAGCACCTTGAATCCGGGCTTGAGCAGCGCCGGGTCGCTGGAGCCGCGCGCGTAATGGCCGCCTTCCGGATCATAATTGACGTCGATCTCCAGCTGCCGTGCGCCTGCGTCGAGCTGTTCGCCCAGCGGCCGGTGCGCGTAGTCGAGCATGGTGGCAATCGCCGGGTAGGATGCGCGAATCCTCGCCATCGTCTCCGGCGGCATCGCGAGCTTGTAGCTGTTGTGCGTGCCGACCACGCTGAGATCGTTGAGCTTCAGCGGCCCGGGGGCAGGGGCAAGCGAGGCCGAGGCGGCGGCCCCGAGCAGCGCGAGCAGCGACAGGTTCGAGCGCACCGTCATTTCATTGCGTCGCCCGGTCGGTCACGCGGTTGGTTCCAGCTTGTCCTGGGTCCTTGTGAGGAAGTCATCGGCGTCGTGCCGCTCGCGCAACTGGCTCGAGGGCTCGCCCATCACCCGGTTGACCATCCGCCCGCGGATGACGGCAGGCCGCGCCGCGATCGTTTCAGTCCAGCGCTGGACATGCTTGTAGTCCTGCACCTGCAGGAACTCGCCCGCATCATAGGCGAGGCCCATCGCCAGGCTGCCATACCAGGGCCAGGTCGCGATATCGGCAATGGTATAGCTGTCGCCCGCGAGATATCTGCTCTCGGCCAGCCGGCGGTCGAGCACGTCGAGCTGCCGCTTCACCTCCATCGCATAGCGATCGATCGCATATTCGATCTTGAACGGCGCATAGGCGTAGAAATGGCCGAAGCCGCCGCCGAGGAAGGGCGCGCTGCCCATCTGCCAGAACAGCCAGGAAAGGCATTCCGCGCGGGCTGCGGTCTCGGTCGGCAGGAACTCCCCGAACTTCTCGGCAAGATGCATCAGGATCGCGCCGGATTCGAAGACCCGGATCGGCTCGGGGCCGCTGCGATCCATCAGTGCCGGGATCTTGGAATTGGGATTCACTGCGACGAAACCGCTGCCGAACTGGTCGCCCTCATTGATCCGGATCAGCCATGCGTCGTATTCAGCCCCTGCATGGCCCAGCTCGAGCAGTTCTTCGAGCATCACCGTCACCTTCACCCCGTTGGGCGTGGCGAGCGAATAGAGCTGCAGGGGGTGCTTGCCGACCGGCAGGTCCTTTTCATGCGTTGCGCCCGCGATCGGCCGGTTGATATTGGCGAAGCGGCCGCCATTCTCCTTGTTCCAGGTCCATATTCTGGGCGGAACATAGTCGTTGGATGTCGTCATTCGTCCCCCTTGTCCGGGCAGCGTGTGGAGATTTGCGGCAACGCAGCGACGGCCAGCGCCTGGGCGGAGCCGGAACGGCAGTTCGACCGCTCTCGGTTCGGCCCGTGGGGCATCGCCATCGCTGCTTGCTCCTCAGGTTGGCGTCCAGGCTTGCCGGGGGCCGGGAAAAAACGATCGGGAGACGCATCAGGCCCATCGCAGCGCCGCATCCGCGGTATCATCGGGTCGCGTGTTGAATGCGATCCGCGTCCCCGGCGCCTCCCGGTGCACCAGGTTGATCAGCTTCTCGAACAGCAGCAGGTGCTGCGGATCGTTGCGCACACCAGCGCCGAACACCACCACATCGTAATGCCGCTCGGCCAGGGCCGCTGCCGTCACCGCCTCGGCGGTTTCGCCCATGTCGATCATGCAGAGGTCGGTCTCGTGGCCGTGCGCCCCGAGCGCGGCTTTGTCCCGGGCAAGGCCGGCATGAATCACCTCGGCATTGATCCAGGGCTTGTCGGCGAAAAAGGGTGTGCTGAAATCGATCACCGCCGGATCGAGCCCGACGACCAGAATGCGCTTGCCCTCCATCGTCCCGTCTCCCGATCGTGCCGCCGATATGACGACCAGAGGTTAGCCGGAGAATTTGACAATTGCACGACCCTGATCGGCCGCGGTGCGGATCAGCGCATCAGTCCGGCGGCCCGCAGGGCATCCTCGATCACTTTCTGCACCCCGCCCGCATGCGGCGCGGCTGTTGCCCTGATGGGCCGACGCGGGGACGCAACCGGGCGCTGCGAACGTGCCGCGGCCTTTCCCTCGGCGGCATCCGCCAGTCCCCAGGACCGGGCGATCATCGCTGTGCTCGACACCCCGACGTCGAGCATGTGCGGCACAGCGCGGCCCAGCCCGTCGGGTCCGGCCGGATCGATCGGCGTTCCATGACCCATGCCGTCGATCTCGTGCAGTTCGATCGCCACGCGGCCGTCCTCGCCATGCCATGCGGTATAGGTGTGCCTGCCGCTCGTCTCGGTCCGGTCGGGTGCCGCGCCGGTGCCGTGGATGCCGTGCCATTGCGCGGCGATCCGGTCCATATTGGCGAAGGTGACCGTCTGGTCCGCCGTGCCATGCCAGATCGACACGGTCGGCCAGGGCCCGTCATGGCCGTTCGAGGCGCGTTTCACCAGCGCGGCGAGTGTCGCGTCGTCGGGGCCGCCGTGCCCGCGCATGCGGTCGAATGCCTCGGGCACCGAGCGCGCCGATCCGAACGGCAGCCCGGCGATGATCGCGCCGCCAGCGAACAGTTCCGGATAGGTCGCCAGCATCACCGCAGTCATCGCTCCGCCTGCAGAAAGGCCGGTGATGTAGACGCGGGCGCGGTCGAGATCGTGCGCCACGATCATCGCCTCGATCATCTCGCGGATCGACATTGCCTCGCCGCCGCCCCGCTTGGTGTCTTCGGGCATGAACCAGTTGAAGCACAGATTGGGGTTGTTCGCGCGCTTCTGCTCCGGGAACAGCACCGCAAAGCCAGCGCGATCGGCGAGCGCGGACCAGCCGGCGCCCTGATCATAGCCCGCGGCGTTCTGCGTACAGCCATGCAGCACGACGACCAGCGGCGCCTGCGCGGCCAGCCCTGCCGGCACATGATATTTCGCCAGCAGCGCCCCCGGGTTGGTGCCGAATCCCTCGAGCGTCTCGAGCGTCCGATGCGGGGTGATCGCGGGCGGATCGACGCGAACGCCCGGTGCCGTCGCGCGGAACGCCGCCATCCGTCTCATCGTGTCCGAGATGCTTCTCATGGTCCAGGATTCTCCGTCGTGAACGCCCGCTCTGGGGCGCCGAGTCCACTTCTATAACACCCCTGATACGGTCTTTGTTGCTGCACTGCACAAAAAAGCGCTCTGCGGCTCACAGCCACGCTCATGGTGCCTGCAACCAATTGGGCGGAGAAAGCGTTACGGTCGCTCAACAAGGGAGAGAAATAGCGATGCGCACGCTCATGATCGGCCTGCTGGCCGCAACAACGCTCGTGGCCGGCTGCTCTACTTATGGCGACGCCGGCGTCGATCCCAGGTATAACAGCTATCGTCACTACGACTATAATAACCCCGATCCTCAATATGGCGGCTATTATGCTGACAAATATTATCGCGATAGTCCGCGCTATCGGGAGCGCCGATTGAGCCGCAACGATCGCGTCTACCGCGGCCAGGACGGGCGCTATTATTGCCGGCGCTCGGACGGGACCACCGGCCTGCTGGTCGGCGCTGCCGTTGGCGGTCTGCTCGGCAATATCATTGCTCCCGGTGATTCGAAGACGCTTGGCACGTTGCTCGGCGCGGCCGGCGGCGCCGCTGCCGGCGCGTCGATCGATGCCAACAACACGCGCTGCCGCTGAGATTAGGCGCGGGTGAGGTGCGGCCGCCAATGGCGGTCGCGCCGCCCGGCCGCGTCGCGCGTCAGGGGCGCGCCAGGTGGCGCAGGGCACGCCGGCGCAACAGGTTTTGCCACAGCGGGATCGATATCAGTGCGACCTGACTGAAGCGCGGATCGATGAACGCGACGAACAGGGCGCACGCGCCGCCCAGTACGACCGCCGGCCCTCTCGCCCGGACCAGGGTGACCGCGGCTGCGGGAACATCGCTCGATACTACTGGCGGCGAGGTGGCGAGCCGTACCAGCCGGATATTGAGCAGCCCGATCGCAATCAGGGTCAGGCTGTAGAAGACCGATGGCACCAGCATTCCGATGTTCGAGCTCATGAAGGCGGTCGAAAACGGCATGAACACGATGGCGCAGAGCAGGTACAGGTTGGGCCCAACCAGCTTTTCGGAATAGTTTTCTGCCAGGCCGAACGCGCGGTGATGCCCGGCCCAGAAGGCGCCGATCACGAAGAAGCTGATGAAGAAGCCGAAGAAGCTCGGGATCAGGTCGGCCAGTGCCTGCCCATAGGCAGCGTCGGGCGATCCGTGCGGGAGGTGTGGCGGATGCACTTCGATGATCAGCAGCGTAATCGCGATCGCGAACACTGCATCGGAAAAGAACACCAGCCGCTCCAGCCGATGGTCTATTCCGCCCTTGTCCTGTGCCGACATCGCCGCTCCCCCGAAAACCCGCCGCGCTTATCGGGCAAGCTCACGTCCACGCGCAACCGGATTGCGCACCCGCCCCGTCGATCCCATATGCCGGCCATGAGCGGAAACGATACCACGTGGCACGGCACGACAATTCTCTCCGTGCGCAAGAATGGACGCGTCGTCGTCGCCGGGGACGGCCAGGTGACGCAGGGCCAGACCGTCATGAAGCCCAATGCCAAGAAGGTTCGTCGCCTCGGTGACGGATCGGTGATCGGCGGCTTTGCCGGCGCGACGGCGGATGCCTTCACCCTGTTCGAGCGGCTCGAACGCAAGCTGGAACAGCATCACGGCCAGTTGCTGCGGGCGGCGGTCGAACTCGCCAAGGACTGGCGGACCGACAAATATCTGCGCAACCTCGAAGCGATGATGATCGTCGCCGACAAGGAAGTGACGCTGATCCTCACCGGCAATGGCGATGTGCTGGAGCCGGAGGCGGGCATCGCCGCGATCGGCTCGGGCGGGAACTATGCCCTCGCCGCGGCGCGCGCGCTGGTCGACTATGAAGACGATCCCGAGAAGATCTGCCGCAAGGCGATGGCGATCGCGGCCGAGGTGTGCGTCTATACCAATGACCGGCTGACCGTCGAAAGCCTGGAAAGCGCGACCTGAACCTCCTCCCGCTTGCGGGAGGAGCGCCGGGAGGGCTTGTCCTCCCATCCACCCCATTTGCTCCAATCAGCCATCCCCCGGCCCTTCCCGCGAACGGGAGGGGAAAAGAGAATGAAAATGAACGAATTCCTCACTCCCAAGACCATCGTCGCGGCGCTCGACGAGCATATCATCGGCCAGATGGACGCCAAGAAGGCGGTCGCGGTCGCGATGCGCAACCGCTGGCGCCGCCAGCAGCTCGGCAGCGACCTGCGCGACGAAGTCACGCCCAAGAACATCCTGATGATCGGCCCGACGGGGTGCGGCAAGACCGAGATCAGCCGGCGGCTGGCCAAGCTTGCCGACGCACCCTTCGTGAAGGTCGAGGCGACCAAGTTCACCGAGGTCGGCTATGTCGGTCGTGACGTGGAGCAGATCGCGCGCGATCTGGTCGAGGAAGCGATCCGGCTCGAGAAGGAGCGCCGCCGCGTCGCTGTGAAGGACAAGGCCGAGGATGCCGCGATGGGCCGGTTGCTCGATGCGTTGACCGGCAAGGGCGCAAGCGAGGCGACGCGCGAGGCGTTCCGCCAGCGTTTCCGCGATGGCCATCTCGACGCCACCGAGATCGAGATCGAGCTCGAGGCCCAGTCGCAGATGCCCTTCGATATCCCCGGGGCCGGCCCGCAGATGATCAATCTCGGCGAGATGATGGGGAAGGCGTTCGGTGGCGGCCAGCTGAAGCGGCGCAAGCTCACCGTGCCTGCCGCGTGGGAGAAGCTGGTCGAGGAAGAGGCCGACAAGCGTCTCGACCAGGATGAGGTCAGCCGCATCGCGCTGGCCGATGCCGAGGCCAATGGCATCGTCTTCCTCGACGAGATCGACAAGATCGCGGTTTCGGACGTGCGCGGCGGCTCGGTAAGCCGTGAAGGCGTGCAGCGCGACCTGCTGCCGCTGATCGAGGGAACCACGGTCGCGACCAAATATGGGCCGATGAAGACGGACCATATCCTGTTCATCGCGTCGGGCGCCTTCCATGTCGCCAAGCCGAGCGACCTGCTTCCCGAACTGCAGGGCCGTCTGCCGATCCGGGTCGAGCTGAAGGCGCTGACCGAGGCAGATTTCGTGGCGATCCTCTCCGATACCAAGGCTTCGCTGCCGGCGCAGTACAGCGCGCTCATCGCGACCGAGGGCGTGACCGTCGAGTTCACCGAGGACGGTATCCGTGCGGTCGCGCGGATCGCAGCCGAGGTGAACAGTGAGATCGAGAATATCGGCGCGCGGCGCCTGCAAACGGTGATGGAAAAGCTGCTCGAGGAAGTCAGCTTCGACGCCGAGGACCGCAAGGGCCAGACGCTGGTGGTCGATGCCGCTTATGTCGACAAGCAGCTCGCGGTCATCGCCCGCAACACCGATCTCAGTCGCTTCGTGCTGTAAGGCGCGCCCGTCAGCGCGTGGGTCTCGTGTAGGGGACGAAATGTCCCATCCGGCAATAGGGCCCGGGGATGACGGCCCCGGGCTCGGTCGTACGGAACAGGTCGTTGCGGCAAAGCTGGCTGCCGTGCATTTCGACGATCAGGATATCGCCCGGCCGCAGCGACGGACACGCCTCGATCGTGGTGCGCCAGATCGTTCGGCCCGAGCCGTAGAGCAGGGTGCGGTCATCGACGATGCGTGGTCCGTCAGCGCTCATGGTGCTGATGCAGTCCGTCGGCTGGCCGGCCGTACGCCCGGCCAGCGCCTTTTCCAGATCCTTGCTCGCACGATCGGTGTCGGCCGCCGTCGCGCAGGCGGCGATGGTCAGGGCGATCGCCCCGAGCATGGTCGTGCGCTGCGTCACTTGACCCTCCGATAGGGCGTGAAGTTGCTGAAGGAGCAGCTTCCGGTCTGGAAGCGCGAGGTTGAATCATAGGTCTGGGCGATATCGCCGGAGCAGAGCCGGCCCGAAATAGACTTGGTGACGAGGATGTCGCCACGCGCGATATTCTCGCACCCGCCGCCCGTGTCGCTGCGGTAGATCAGGTCGCGGCCGATCTTGTAGAGGATGGTCGAGCCATAGGCCTTGACCTCGCCGGTCCGGTAATCGTCGATGCACGAGACAGGCTTTTGCGGCGTCAGTCCGTTCAAAGCCTCGGCGAGCTTCTGCTGCTCACTCGCCTGGCGTGCCGTCGCGCGGGCATTCTCGGCTGCGGAGGCGGCGCAGCCGGACAGCGCGATCGCGAGCAGGGGTAACAGGATGCGCATGAATCCACTCCTCTTTTCCGACGCCCCGTCCGGCGGGAGGGATAGCGCATTCAGCCGCGGAAAGCATCCTTAGCTGCGCGCCGTTCGGCGAGCTGTTCGGCCGAATCCGCGCGCAGGAACGGATTGGTGGCGCGTTCGTCGGCGATCGTCGTCGGCACCGTCGCTTCGCCCTGCGCGCGCGCTGCGTCGACTGCCTTCATCCGCTCGACGGTCGCGGCATTATCTGGTTCGGCTGACAGGGCGAAGCGGCCGTTCGCCTGGGTATATTCATGCGCGCAATAGACGATCGTCTCGGGCGGAAGCGCGGCCAGGCGCCGCATATTGGCGAACATCTGCCTCGCGTCGCCCTCGAACAGCCGGCCGCAGCCCATCGCGAACAGGGTGTCGCCGGTGAAGACGATGGCGTCGCCGGGCAGATGGAAGGTGATGTGGCCGGCCGTATGCCCCGGCGTCTCCAGCACCGTCGCGACATGATCGCCAAGCGCCACCGTGTCGCCTTCGGCCAGTGCGAGGTCGAGCGTCGGAATACGTTCCGCCTCGGCTGCGGGGGCGGCCACGATCGCGCCCGTCGCTGCCTTGATCGCCGCATTGCCGCCGGTATGGTCGGGATGCCAGTGCGTATTCCAGATCTGCCCGATCCTCCAGCCGCGCCTGTCCGCCTCAGCGAGCACTGGCGCCGCTTCGGCCGGATCGACGACCATCGTCTCGCCGGACACAGGGTCATGCACCAGCCAGATATAATTGTCGCTGAGCGATGGAATGCGGACGATCTCGAGGTCAGTCATGCGAAACTCCCGGAGGAAAGGGCCGCGGCGCCAAGGCGCTCGGTAAGGGTGGCGGCGGGCTCCTCGCGGGCGAGTGCCACGCCCTGGCCTGCCCAGAGCGGGGAGAAATCGTCGCGGCCTGCGGCTTCTGCGTGCGCCCGGAGCGGAGCGAGTGCGGCGCTGGCATAGGGGAAGGGCGGAGCGGCCTCGTTCACCGGCCCGAGCGTATCGATCAGCCGGTTGCGCAAGCCACGGGCGAGGCCGCCGGTGAAGAGGTTGGTGAAGACGCTGTCATCGGCCGTGGCGGTCGCGAGGCGGCCGCGATGCGCGTCGCTGGGCCGCGCCTCAGGCGTACGGAGATAGGCGGTGCCGACCTGCACTGCCGAAGCGCCGAGCGCGATCGCGGCAGCGGCGCCATGGGCGTCCGCGATGCCGCCTGCGGCGATCACCGGAACATGCACCGCCGCGACGATCTGCGGGACAAGAGCCAGCAGGCCGACCGGATGATGCCCCGCAAGGAAATGTCCGGCATGGCCACCTGCCTCGAACCCTTGCGCGATGATCGCGTCGCAGCCGCGTCCGGCTAGGTGGCGCGCCTCGGCGACGCTGGTCGCGTTGCCGAAGATGCGGGCGCCGCTGGCGCGCACCCGGGCAAGCAGCGCCTCGTCGGGCAGGCCGAAATGGAAGCTGACGATCTCCGGCCGCACCGTCTCGACCGCCTCGGCCATGGCGGCATCGAACGGCCGGCGCAGGGCCGGGGCACTCGCCGGGGGGGGCACGCCTTCGTCGGCGTAGAAGCGGGCAAGGGCGTCATGCCATCGCCTCTCGTCCGGTGCCGGGCCAAGCCGGTGACAGAAGAAGTTGAGGTTGAGCGGCCCGGTCGCCGCGCCGCGTACCGTTGCCGCCTGTGCCACAACTGCGGCAGCGTCGAGCACGGCGCAGGGCAGCGAGCCGATCGCGCCCGCGCTGATCGTGGCGATCGCGAGTTCGGTCCCGGCGAAGTTCGCCATCGGCGCCTGCACCACGGGCAGACGCGCGCCGGTCAGGGCCAGGAAGGCGCGCGTCGCCGCGCTCATGTCACCAGCTCCCGGTGTTCGGCATCGAGGCCCATGGCTCCGCAGGCTCGAGATGCCCATCCTGCAGCAGTTCGATCGAGATGTTATCCGGGGTGCGGACGAACGCCATGTGCCCGTCGCGCGGCGGCCGGTTGATCGTCACGCCATTGTCCATCAGCCGCTGGCAGGTCTCGTAGATATTGTCGACGCGGTAGGCGAGATGGCCGAAATTGCGCCCGCCCGAATAGTCTTCGGGGTCCCAGTTATGAGTCAGTTCGACCTGGGCTTGCTCGTCGCCGGGAGCGGCCATGAAGATCAGGGTGAAACGGCCCTTCTCGCTCTCCATCCGGTTGACCTCCGTCAGGCCGAGCAGGTTGAAGAAGCGGATCGTGGCGTCCGGATCGGTGACGCGGATCATGGTGTGGAGATATTTCATCGGCGGGCCTCCCTTGGTCGTGCGGGAGATAGGCGCGGAAGCGCCGGCTTGCCAGTGGCCGCGTTGCCTCCTCCAACGCCGGTGTGGGGCAGGAGCGCTATTTCGGTGCTGCGGGCGGGTCGAACTGGCGGAGCGCGTTGCGCGCATTGCGGGCGGCCTCGCTGCCGGGCTTGAGCGTGGCGGCGGCATTCCAGGCGGCCTTCGCGCCGGCCTCGTCGCCAGCCAGCGCTGCGATATTGCCGGCTTCCAGCTGCACCGAGGCGTCGTCGCCGGCAAGCTTGAGGGCCTGGGCGATGTCCTTCTTCGCGCGGGGCAGGTCATTGGTCCGCCGCGCAAGGGTCGCGGAGAGCAGCCAGGAGAGCGGATCCGCCGCAGCATCGACGGTCGCACGATCGAGGTCGGTCCGCGCGTCGGCCAGGTCTCCGCTCGCGACAAAGGCGCGGGCGCGGTCGAGATTGGCCTCGCCGCGCTGCAATCCGGTGAGGGTGCCGCTCGCGAGCGCCGCGTTGAGCGCTGACCGCGCCTTCATCGGTTCGCCGCCCGCCAGCCAGGCATTGCCCGCCTGCGCCCAGTAATTCGCCGCCCGCTTGTCGCGCGCGATCTCGCCACCCCGGGCGGCTGCCTCGAATTCGGCCGCCGCGGCGGTCCAGCGGCTCTGACTGGCATAGGCGATGCCGAGGCACTGATGCGACAGGAAGCCGCCGCCGTCGCGCTGCCAGCGCGACGCCTCGTCCTCGGCCGCGCGGGGATCGTCTTGGGCAAGGCCGACGCAGCGATCGAAACGCTGCTCGGCCGGATCGGGCGGGCCGACCGCCGGCGTCGGTGCGGGGGCGGCCTGGGCGAGGAGAAGCAACAGGGGCAGGATCATAGGCGCTGGATCACATCCTCGACCGCGCGGATGATCAGCGCGATATCATTGTCGCGTGACAGGCGGTGGTCGCCGTCCTTGACCAGCCATGTCTGCACATCCGCTGAACGGATCAGCTCGCCGAGCCGGACCGTGCGGTGCCACGGCACGTCGGGGTCGGCCTGACCCTGCACCAGCCGCACTGGCCCGTCGATCGGGATCGTGCCGAACATCAGCCGGTTGGCCTCCCCGGATTGCCAGAAGCGCGCAGTGTAAACAGTCGGCTGGTCCGAGTAGGCGGAAGGTCGCTCGATCCGGCCATTCTGCAACAGCGCCAGCTTGTCTTCGGTGGTGAAGCCCCAGTCAGTGAAATCGGGTGCCGGCGCGATGCCGACCAGCCCGGCAACCTTGTCGGGTCGGTCCCGCGCCGCGAGCAGCATCAGCCAGCCGCCCATCGAAGAACCGACCAGGATGGCAGGCCCCTCGACGAGTTGATCGAGCATCGCCAGCACGTCGTCACGCCAGTTCGCGAGTGTCTGCTCCTCGAATTCGCCCTGGCTCTGGCCGCAGCCACCATAATCGAAACGCAGGAAGGCGCGGCCATTCTCCCTGGCCCAGGTCTCGAGTGTCACCGCCTTGGTACCGGACATGTCGGACGCATAGCCGGGCAGGAAGACGATAGTGGGGCCGGTACCTTCGGTGAGGTGATAGGCAAGCGCAGGGCGGGGTGCGGAGGCGGTCATGCCGCGCTCCTACACCGTTCGCTCCGGTCGAGGGAGAGGTGGAGTTGCCGGTTGTCCGTGGCGTCACCTGCCCGTCAGCGGGGGATCGTTCATCGGACTTCCTGGAATATGACCCGGTAGCCATCCGGATCGCTGACGCTGAAGAGCCGCAGCCCGTAGGGGGCCTCTTCGGGTGGTTCGGCCTGCAGGCCGTTCTGCCGCAACTCCTCGAACGCGGCATCGACATCGGCACACCCGATATAGAGGCTCATATCGTCATGTGCGATCCTTCTCGCCGGCTCCTCGCTGTCGGGTCGTTCGTTCGAATCGAACTGCGTATTCAGCATGATGTCGGCGTCGCCGCGCCGCAGCCACATCCAGTGCGAGAAGCGCCCTTCCCGCGTGTCGACCTCGGGCGCGGCGGCAACGAGTTCGAAGCCGAGCAGGTCCTGGTAGAAGGCGAGCGAGCGAGTCATGTCGAAGACGCCGATGAGCGGCGTGAGCCCGAGAGGTTTGAAGCCCATTGAGAATCCCTTTCGAAGGGGAACCGGACGCGGGAAACCGACGGACGTGTTCATCGACACGATTCGGCCTGGATGCAAGGCTCGATCGGCGGGCAATCCGCCGCGCCAGAGGGCTGGGCGGGTCTATTTCCCGTCCGCGAAAGCCTTGAGCGCTGCCGCGAACGCTGCCGGCTGGTCGAGCATCACGAAATGCGCGCTGTCGGCGACATCGACATAGGTCATGTTCGGCGCGGCGGCGTAAGCGCCCTTGTAGAGCCCGTCCGCCATGGGCTTCGGCACGGCGGCGTTCCAGGGATAGACCAGCGTGATTGGCGTCCTGATCGCCGCGAGATCCGGGCGCAGGTCGGTGGTCAGGTCCTCGTACATTGCCTGGCCCGAGACGCGCGGATCGGCGGCCATCGCCCATGCCTTCACCTGCGCGCGTGAATCCGGCTTGAGCGCGAGCCTGTTCGCCACGGCCTCGGCCGATGCGGGATCGGCTGGCTTGCCATAGGTCGCCGCCAGCTGGTCGCGCATCGCCTTGCCCTGTGGCTCGACCATGGCGACGGTAGCGCTCGGACCGAACAGCATGCCGTAGAAGGGCAGTGAGTCGACGATCATCAGCCGCGACAGATGGTCGGGGTGTGCCCTGGCGTATAGCAGCCCGACCAGCCCGCCGAGCGAATGGCCCACGATCGCGGCATCGCTGATATTGTTGCGCACGATGTAGCCGTCGAGATCAGCGACGATGCCGGCGAGGATACCGGGCTTCAGGTTGCCGCCTGGCGCGTCACCGCCGAAGCCGTTCACCTGGACGAGATAGACCTTGTGGGTTTTTGCGAGCTCCGGGACTATGCCGTCCCATGTCGCGCGCGGGCTGGACAGGCCGGGGATCAGGAAGACCGGGCTGCCCGCACCCGTGACCTCGATCGAGATATGGTCGAGCTGGGCCGGAGCGGCAGCAGCGACTGGGGCAGCGCTGGGCGGTGCGCACCGTCCGCTCGCGGGCTGGAGGAGCATCGGCAGGATCGCGACGGCGAGCAGGCGGGCTTTGGGATAGATCACTGACCGGTTTCCTTGGACGGACTGGTGAAGATTTCCTCGATCGAGAGCCCGAACAGCTCGGCGATCTTGAAGGCGAGGGGGAGCGAGGGATCGTAGCGGCCGGTCTCGATCGCGTTGACGCTCTGGCGGGACACTTCGAGCCGGTCGGCGAGATCGCCTTGACTCCAGTCGCGTTCGGCGCGGAGTACCTTGAGGCGATTTCTCACGCGTCCCCTCCCGCCGCCTGGAACTTGTTCACACAGGTGCCGATGCCCAGCCCGGCAAACCAGAGTATCACGGCGTAATAGGCGTAGATGTGGGGCACGAGGCCGAAATTCTCGAGAAAGCCCCAGGCCGTGGCAATGCTCAGCGCGAACGCGGACGCGATCAACGCCTGGCGCACCATCATCACGCGCAGATATTCGTCCTTTTCCTCGACGAGGTAGCGCCCGATCGTACCGAGGATGGCGATGATCGGCAGCGCTGGCAGGATCGCCGCGACATAGGCGACTGGGCCGCTCAGCAGGTGATGCTTGAAGCCATAGACCGCCGCGATGAGAAATAGCGCATAGATCACGCTCAGCACGATCACCCGGTGGTTGTAGCGCCGGAGCGCCTTGCTTTTGGCCATAGTAAAGCTCCCTTTCGAATCAGTAATGGAAGCTTTACAGTAAAGGGTGCTTGACTGTCAAGGAAGCTATACAGGACGGCATGTGAAGGGCC
>Ga0255338_1000619_pt1 | contig 98191 bp, 88 predicted proteins | sample MeOH1_35cm_T4_19_FD_203715 | JGI IMG/M metagenome (GOLD analysis project Ga0255338, IMG submission 203715) | Sandy soil microbial communities from University of British Columbia, Vancouver, Canada - MeOH1_35cm_T4_195 | ecosystem: Engineered > Artificial ecosystem > Sand microcosm > Unclassified ...
TCCCTCGGCCCCCGGTACATCGCCCGCTCCGGCCGGCAGCCGGAAGCGATTCCGCATGATCTTTCAACAAGCCCTGCGACGCGAGCTCGCCTACACCGCCGGCGCGGTGTTCCTGGTGATGCTGACCTTCATGCTCACGTCGCTCGTCATCCGCATCCTGGGCATGGCCGCCAATGGCAAGGCCAGCCCCAACGACGTGCTGATGCTGATCGGCCTGGCCACGATCGGCTATCTGTCGATCCTGCTGTCGGCCACGCTGTTCATCTCCACGCTGATCGTCCTGACGCGCTGGTACAAGGACTCCGAGATGGTGGTGTGGTTCTCGGCCGGCATCTCGCTGCGCGACCTCGTCAAGCCGGTGCTCCAGTTCGCCACGCCGTTCTTCGTCATGTCGCTGCTGCTGGGCATGTTCGCGTGGCCGTGGGCCAACCAGCAGAGCAGCCTGTTCCGCGACCGCTTCGAGCAGCGCGGCGTGCTGTCGATGATCGCCTCGGGCCGCTTCATCGAGCCGGCCAACGGCAACTATGTGCTGTTCATCGAGGGCATCGACGCGGACATGAAGTACGCGCGCAACGTCTTCGTGGCCAACGCCGAGGCGGGCAAGATCGGCGTGGCGCTGTCCCACCAGGGCCAGTTCCAGACCATGCCCAACGGCGACCGCCTGGTGGTCATGGAGCACGGCCGCCGCTACGCGGGCACGCCGGGCCAGCTGGACTACCGCATCCTCCAGTTCGACCGCTATGCGGTGAAGGTGGACAACAAGCCGCCCGAGAACGAAGGCGACGTGCCGCCGAAGGCACGGTCCACGATGGACCTGATCCGCAATCCCACGCGTGACAACCTTGGCGAGCTGCTCTGGCGGTTGTCGCTGCCCATCCTGGCCTTCAACTTCGTGATGATCGCCATTCCGCTCGCGTATGTGAACCCGCGCCTGGGCCGCTACACACCGCTTGTCTTTGCCGTGCTGATCTACCTGACCTACAGCAACCTGATCAACCTCGCGCAGGCCTGGGTGCGCTCCGGAGCGCTTTCCTTCTGGATGGCGCTCTGGCCGATCCACCTGCTGGCGTTCCTGGGGGCGGTGGGCATGTTCCGCTACCGGCAAAACCGCAGCCTGGGCGGCTGGCGGGCCGTGTTCGGCCTGCGCCAGCGGGCCGCGAAGACCATCGGGGGCAAGGCATGAGGATCCTCCAGGTCTACGAGCGCTACTTCGGCCGGCTGATCTATGGCGTTTTCGCGTTCATCCTGTTCGCGGTGCTGTCGCTGTTCGTGTTCTTCGATCTGCTCAATGAGCTGGAGAGCGTGCAGGGCGGCTATACGTCGCTCGTGGCGTTCTTCCACGTCATGCTCGAGGCGCCCACGCGGGTCTACGAGGTGCTGCCCATCGCCGTACTGATCAGCGCGATCTATGTGTTCTCGCAACTGGCCAGCCAGTCGGAGTACACCATCTTCCGCGTGGCCGGCCTGAACACGCGGCAGGCGCTGTTCTCGCTGTTCAAGCTCGCCGTGCCGCTGGCCCTGGTCACGTTCATTTTCGGCGAGTTCATCGGCCCGGCGGCCGAGCAGTACGCGCAGAAGGTGAAGCTGCAAGCGATTGGCGCCACGGTATCGGCGGGCTTCCGCTCCGGTGTCTGGGTCAAGGACCGCGACAAGGACAACACGCCCGAAGGCGCGGGGAGCGAGGTCACGCGCTTTGTCAACGTGCAGGGGTTGAAGCCGGACCAGAGCATCAACGGCATTACGATCTACGAGTTCGACAAGGACTACCGCCTGCGCGTGATCCGCGTGGCCAAGGAAGGCCGCTACCAGGGTAGCCAGGCATGGCAGCTCAGCGACGTGAACGAGACGCGCTTCATCGAGCTGCCGCACGCCGATGGCGCCCAGCGTGACGCGCTGGCCGCGGACTTCCGCGCCGAGCAGGCCAAGTTCCCGAGCATGGTGATGCACTCGGAACTGACGCCGCAGATCCTGTCGGTGCTGCTGGTCACGCCGGAGCGGATGTCCACGGTGGACCTGTTCCGCTACATCCGCCACCTGCGCGACAACAAGCAGGACACGCAGCGCTACGAGATTGCATTCTGGAAGAAGGTGGTCTACCCGCTGACCCTGTTCGTGATGGTGGCGCTGGCGCTGCCGTTTGCCTACCTGCACGCACGGGCCGGCGCGGTGGGCGTGAAGGTGTTCGGCGGCATCATGCTGGGGCTGTCGTTCCACCTGTCCAATACGCTGTTCTCGCACGTCGGGCTGCTGCACACCTGGCCGCCGATCGTCTCGGCGCTGGTACCCGGAACGCTATACCTGGCGTTGGCGCTGACCGCGCTGCGCTGGGTGGACCGGCATTGATACCGTCGTGACCGGCACACAGGGTCTGATCCTCTTCGCCCACGGCGCGCGCGATGCGCGCTGGCGGGAGCCGTTCGACCGGCTGTACGGCAAGCTGACGGCGCTGCTGCCGGACTGCGCGGTGCGGCTGGCGTTTCTCGAGTTGATGGCGCCATCGCTGCCCGAGGCGCTGGCGGAACTGGCCGGGGCGGGCGTGGCCGATGTGACAGTCGTGCCGGTGTTCTTCGGCCAAGGCGGCCATTTGCGACGCGATTTGCCGGCGCTGATCGAGCAATGCCGGCAGCAGTATCCGAGCATGCAGATCCGCTGCGCCACCGCGGTTGGCGAAGCGGAAAGCGTGCTGGATGCGATTGCGGCGTATTGCGCGGGGGCGCTCGGGGGCTGAGTGCCGTCAGACAGCGCCCGGCCGCAATCGTATCGACTCCACCACCCTGTCCCATATTTCCAGGGCTTCCTCATCGCTGGCGAAGGATTCGTTGTTGGTGAGGTAGGCGCTTTCTCGAACATCGAGCGACAGGTTCAGGTTTGGTTCGGCGAGTGAGTTCGCCTTGCCGGGCGCCTCCCATTTGAAGCCATAGAGGCGCTTGCCATTTTCAGTGCCGGCAAGAAGGATTTCGTCGGCCTCGATCGGGCCTACAGGTCTTGAGCGACTGCGCAGGCGTTCGAAGCCGGCGACCGAAGTCAGCAAGCTTGCGAGAAGACCGCCAGCCCGGTCGCGCAGACTAGGCTCGGGCTGTCCCTGGACATAGCCAGACGCTTTGAGCCACGCGTCTGGCTTGTCTGCCAATTTGATCAACATCTGCCAGCTTTCATCATTGAATCGGCGATCAGCCAGCATTACGCTGCCTGCAACAAACCCGAAGCCCGTAGGAACCTCCTCCGCTTGGACGTCGCGCCACTCCCCCGCAAATTCCCCGCGAACATCCAGAATCAGCTCCCGCCTTTCCGGCATGACATCCCCGGAATATTTGATTGTCTTATTTCCGACGAGAAAGAAAGATTCGAACAGATATAATAACTCTGATCCTTGGTCGTACCAGGACACCAGTGTAACTGCGCCTTTAGTATGTACAACGTTTTCGATATACATACTGCCGCGTGTCTTATGCTTTTTTGCACGAAGCTCTTTCTCTCTTGTGGCGAGCAGCTTGTCGAAGTCCGTTTGAGTTACGATATCCGACAGGTGTTGGATCGGTACGTCGTTGATTTTATGGCGCTCTATTGTCGTGGCATCAAATGGAATGTCAATCAAATGCCGACCTATGGCGTGCGTGACCCATTTGTTTTTCATTTCAACTCCTCTTTTTGTGCCACGTGGCGTGCTGCGCGATCTTGATAATGGCAAAAATGGTTGAGTAAACCAATCGGTTGTGCTTATCCACATAGCTACCCTGATGGTCATACCCAAAATGCTGGTTACGCAGCCCTGGACTACCGTGGCCATGAGCGAAACCCATGGCGATGCCAGCTTTGACGGGCGCATGTCCTGAGTGCACTGGCACCGTTCCGTCCCCCGGACAGTCTGGCTCGGCGATCTTGAGCTTGAGCCCATCTTTCGTCTGGAGCGTCCCATTCCCGTCATCTTTTGCGACGGATATATCAGCCGTCTTGATATCGCGCCCTTCCCACGCCACTTCCCCCCAAGAGAAGCGATGCTCGGCACTTAATAGTCCACCGGCGTCCATTTCCGGATCGCGAGCCCCTTGGGCGCCGTAGTGTATGTAAGTTGGGTCCTTGTACCGTCCCCCAATAGATTCGTGGAAATCCTTGACTTTGGTAATGGTTAAGTTCATCGATGTCCGTGCGGAGCCTTCTTTGGGCATACTGTTATCCGTGGATTGTGTGGGTTTGTGTTTCGCCATCGACAGCATTTTTGAGTTTCCATCCGGAACAAGCCCATACCAGGCCGGCGACATATAAATCTCGCTATACGGATCGCCCGCTGTCGGCAACGCCAGAAACTCCTTCCCGTCTTTCTTGTCCCTCATCTTGAGCCACGGCTTGCCGTCGTTGTAATCGGCAGTCGGCAACAATTCCAACCCGCCGGGCGCCTGCGCCAGAACAGCGACGACTTCAGCGGCGTTGCTCCCAAGGATGACCTGTTCAACGCCCTCGAAGCCCGCGCGCATGCGCTTGTACGTCGCCGGAGCGCCAGTGGCCGGCATCACGCCGTGCGAGACACCCAGCACCTTGTCGCATTGATGAATCTCTGTCAGCGCCCGGCACACCAGGCCGCCCATCGAGTGCGTGACGACAATCACCCTTTCTGCCAGCGGCCGGTTTGGCTTTCTGCGCTGATTGCGGCAACTGTTATTGCCTTTGCCATCCGGCGTGTCCTTCACCACGATGGCCTTGCCATCGTTGTAGTAGGGCAGGATCGTCTTCTCGATCAGTTCCTTGATTGCTGCGCCAGAATCCCTGTTGCTCTGCAGCCAGTTGTACCCGCCGGCCCAGACGTCGAACTGGTAATTGCAGGCATACAGTATCTCCTCACGGGTCAGGGCTTCGCCATGCGTCGAACCCCATTCAGTTGGGGATTCGTGCCCGAATTCCGCAGCCCAGTGCTTGAGATCAGCCTCGCAGCGGTCGAAGTCGTATTCGGCAAGGTTGTTCAGAAGATGCTGCAGCGTGCTCATGAACGGGTGATAGCTCGAACGCATGAGTGCCCCCCAGCCACGACATACCAGTACGTTCTTCGGCAGACCGCTTTCTCCCTCGTCGATGGGGCCTCTGGGGTCAACCTCGACTGTACCGAGTGCGAGATCGTCGGCGCGTTCCTTGGCCGACTTGAAGAGGTAGCTGACCAGCTTTGCGATCGCGTCTCCGGCACCACGCAAATCCGTGTTCGGCGGACGCCAGACCACGTCCTTTCCATCCGTCTTGCGAAGGTTCGTCCCCATGATGCCAGGCAGGAAGAGCACGGGGATGACATACGGCTTGGCCAGCACGATCTTCTCGCGCTTGTCCTCCGTTGGCGTCAACGTTGCCGTGGCGTAGTAGTCGCCGTTTTCATCGACGATACTGCGGTAGATGACCCTGTTCGATTCAGCCATGATGGTGGACGTCCTGACAAAGGTGTCATGCCGACGCACCACCGGATGCCAAGACAGGCAGTGCGTGCCGAGTGATCAGCACGCATACTAGAAGCAGCGAATTCCATACCGCAATCGCCGTTCCCTTAAATCGAGATCTCCTCTAAAGAGATCCGTCAGCCCAAATGAAAAAGGCCAGAGCACATGGCTCTGGCCTTTCCAGGAAACGTCCTAACGAAACTCAGGCGGCGCGTTCGCGATGATCCTGCGTCTTGCTCGCCTCCACACCTTCCGTCACCCGATCCGCCAGCGCCTCGCCGATCATCAGCAGGCTCGGCTGCACCGGGTCCATCCACGCGGCGGCCTCGCCGGCGGCCATCTGGCGCAGCGTGAACTGGTGGCTGCGCTGCCTGGGCGTGGTGGCCGCCTCCACCACCCACGCGGGCGTCGATGCCGGCTTGCCGCGCGCAATCAGTTGCGCGGCAATCCTGGCCGCCTGGTCGCGCCCCATGTAATAGACGATGGTATCGGCGCGCACATCCGCCTCCACGTCCACCGCGTCGGCCGCCTTGGCCTGGGTGGCGAACGCCACGCTGCGCGACACCCCGCGCCGGGTCAGCGGCTTGCGGATGGCCGAAGCCGCCGCCAGCGCCGCCGTAATCCCCGGCACCACCTCATAGTCGATGCCGGCCGCTTCCAGCGCCTGCATTTCCTCGTCGGCGCGGCCGAACAGCATCGGATCGCCGCCCTTCAGCCGGACCACGCGCTCGTACTTGGTGGCCAGGTCGACAATCTGGCGATTGATGAACAACTGCGCGGTGCTGCGCTGGCCGCAACGCTTGCCCACCTCCACGAGTTGTGCCTGGGGGCACCAGGCCAGCATCTCGGGCGATACCAGCGCGTCATGCAGCACCACCTGGGCCTCGCCCAGCAGGCGTGCGCCACGCACCGTAATGAGATCGGCCGCACCGGGGCCTGCACCAATCAGGTACACCTTGCCGGTCCGCTTGTCTTGCTGCTTGTTCATCTCGGTCACTGTTCCGCTTGCCGTCTGACGATTGCCGTCTTACTGGTACGCACGGATCATGCCCGCCGCCACCGTATGGTTGGTGGCTTCGTCGATCAGCACGAACGCGCCCGTGGCGGGATTATCGCCGTAAGCGTCGCAGACGATCGGCTTCTGCAGCGAGATCTGCACCGAGCCGATATCGTTCAGGCGGATGTCGTGGCGGCCGGTTTCGTGCGACAGCGTGTGCACGTCCAGCACGCGGTCCACCGCGGACACGCGCGCGAACACGCTGGCCGTGGTGTGCTTCAGCACGTACTTGCGCGACGGGTTCAGCGCCTCGTCGTCGAACCAGCACAGGTCCGCCTGCAGCTTCTTGGCCGATACCGCCGCCGCGTCGGCCGCCACGAACATATCACCGCGTGATACATCCACGTCCTCGGCCAGGCGCACCGTCACGGTGTCGCCGACATTGGCCGATTCGGCGGCGCCGTTCGGGGTGAGCACCTCGGCCACCACGGCCTCGCGGTTGGCGGGCAGCACGCGCAGCTTCTGGCCCACGCGCACGGTGCCGGCCTCCACGCGGCCGGCATAGCCACGGAAGTCGTCCGATTGCGCGCCATCCTGGCGAATCACCAGCTGCACCGGGAAACGCAACGCGGCGTCGTCCTCGGGCGCCGCCTCTTCCACGGGCAGCGCCTCCAGCAACGGCAGCAGCGGTTCGCCCTGGTACCACGGCATCGCGTCGCCGGCATGGACGATATTATCGCCACGGAGCGCCGAAACCGGCACATAAAGCACATCCTTCAGGCCCAGTTGCGCGGCCAGTCCGGTGTACGCGGCACGGATCTCGTTGAAGCGCTGCTCGCTATATTCGACCAGGTCCATCTTGTTGATGGCCACGATCACGTGCCGGATCTCCAGCAGCTTCAGGAGGGCCGAATGGCGCTTGGTCTGGGCCAGCAGCTCGGCGCGGCCGTCCTGCACGGTCACGCGCGTGGCGTCCACCAGCACGATGGCGGCGTGCGCCGTGCTGGCACCCGTGACCATGTTGCGTGTGTACTGCTCATGCCCCGGCGTATCGGCGATGATGAACTTGCGGCGCGCCGTGGAGAAATAGCGATACGCCACGTCGATCGTGATGCCTTGCTCGCGCTCGGCCTCGAGGCCATCGGTCAGCAGCGAGAAGTCGATCTGCTCGCCGGCCGTGCGCTTGTTCTTGGCGTTGGTCAGCGCGGTCAGCTGGTCGGACAGCACGGCCTTGCTGTCATACAGCAGGCGGCCGATCAGCGTGCTCTTGCCGTCGTCGACGGACCCCGCGGTGATAAAGCGCAGCAGGCCCTGGTGAGATGCTTGATGAGTCATGGTGTTTGGTCCTTGGGGTCCTTGGCTGCGGCTCAGAAATAGCCTTCCTTCTTGCGGCGCTCCATCGACGCCTCGCTGGTCTGGTCGTCCATCCGCGTGGCGCCGCGCTCGGTGACCTCGGTCACGGCGGTCTCGGCGATGATGTCCACCGGCGTGGCGGCCGTGCTGGCCACCGGGCACGTGCAGCTGATGTCGCCCACGGTCCGGAAGCGCACCGACAGCACCTCGCTCACATCGCCGTCCTGCTTGGGCGTGATCGGCGTCACGGGCACCAGCAGGCCGTTCTTGCGCACCACTTCGCGCTGGTGCGCGTAGTAGATCGGGGGCAGCGCCAGGTTCTCGCGGGCGATGTACTGCCACACGTCCAGCTCGGTCCAGTTCGAGATCGGGAACACGCGCATCTGCTCGCCCTGCGCCATGCGGGCGTTGTACAGGGTCCAGAGCTCGGGACGCTGGGCCTTGGGGTCCCATTGGCCGAACTCGTCGCGGAACGAGAAGATGCGCTCCTTGGCGCGGGCCTTTTCCTCATCGCGGCGCGCGCCGCCCATCAGCGCGTCGAACTTGTGCGCCTCGATGGTCTCCAGCAGCGTCACGGCCTGCGCCGCGTTGCGCGAGTCAGTTTCCTTGCGCAGCCGCACCGTGCCGCGCTTGATGGAATCTTCCACATGGCCCACCACCAGGCGCGCGCCCAGTTCCGCCACGCACTGGTCGCGGAACGCGATCACTTCCGGATAGTTGTGGCCAGTGTCGATATGGACCAGCGGAAACGGCAGATGCACCTTGCGGTCGCCCAGGCGGAACGCCTTCAGCGCCAGGTGCAGCATGACGATCGAGTCCTTGCCGCCGGAGAACAGCAGCGCCGGGTTGCGGCACTCGGCCACCACTTCGCGGATGATGTAGATCGACTCGGCTTCCAGCCGGTCGAGGTGGTCGTTCTGGACCTGGAGCAGGTGCTCAACCCCTGCGTCTGCGATGTCGTTCATGATGCCCATGTCGTTCTCGGCCTCGATCAATGCTTAAGATTCTGTTCGTGGAGCCCGCACTCCTTCGAGTCCTTGCTCTCCCACCACCAGCGCCCCGCCCGGACGTCTTCGCCCGCTTTCACGGCGCGCGTGCACGGTTCGCAGCCGATGCTCGGGTAGCCCTTCGCATGCAGCGCGTTCACCGGCACGTTGTGGCGCGCCAGGTAGGCCCAGACTTCGGCCTCGGTCCAGTCGGCCAGCGGGTTGAACTTGGGAATGCCGCGTGCCTCATCGGTCTCTTCAAACGGCAGCTCGGCGCGCGTGACGGCCTGCTCGCGGCGCTGGCCCGTCATCCACGCATCGGCGTGAGACAGCGCGCGGTTCAGCGGCTCCACCTTGCGGATGCCGCAGCAGCTCTTGCGCAGGTCCACGCTCTCGTAGAACGCGTTCAGGCCGTGGTTCTTCAGATAGTTTTCAACGGCTTCCTGGTCGGGCGTGAACTGCTCGATCGTATAGCCGTAATGCGAAGTCACCTGGTCCAGCACTGCCAGCGTCTCGGCGTGCAGGCGCCCCGTGTTCAGCGTGAACACGCGGATGCCGGCGCGCACGGCGTCGCCGCCGCGCAGGATGGCATCGGTCAATACCATGTCCTCGGCGGCCAGGCTCGTGGCAAAGCGCGCCCGGAAGAAGCGGCCCGCGATGCCGGCCAGCCGTTCGGCCAGCGCGCGTTCCTTGGCCTCGAGCGCCTCCACCGTGCCCGTGTAGGCCGGCCTGGTCCACAGCGCGGGCGGACGCAGGCCGGACACCGCCGGCTGCTCGACCACGGAGATTGCCGGGAGCGCGGCGCTCATGCCGCGCCCCGGGCGGACACTTCGGCGCGGTTGCGGCGGAACAGCGGCAGCGGCTCGTCCACCGACGCCTGGTAGGCCACCGTGAACTCGGTGAAGCCCTTGATGGCGTCGTCGATGTCCTTGTCAGCGCGCACCGCAAAGGCGTCGAAGCCGCAGCGCTTCATGAAATTGAGCTGGTCGCGCAGCACGTCGCCGATGGCGCGCAGTTGGCCGTCCCAGTGATAGCGCGTGCGCAGCAGGTAGGCCGACGAGAAGCCGCGCCCATCGCGGAACACCGGGAAGTCCACGGCCACCAGCGAAACACGGCCGAAGAATGCCTCGGCATCGGCGGGTTCGTCTTCCGGGGCCAGCCACACGCCGGTGATGGCCTTGTCGCGGCCGGCCAGCACGGCTTCGTGCGCCTTCCACACCGACAGCGGGAACAGCACGGGGCCGGTGCCTTGCGCGGCGGCGGCAACCTTCGCTTCGTCCAGCGTCTCGCCTTCGGCGGCGCGCAGCACGGTCCAGTTGTCGTCCACGATGACGGGGCGGACTTCGGCGGCGTCGCGTTGCAGTTGGATGATCTTTGCCATGTTCAGTCTCTGTCGGGTCGTCAGGCTTCGGCGCGCTCTTCGCGCTGCTTGTCGGCGTACACGCGTTCCTTGAACGGGGCGATGCCGATCCGGCCGAAGGTGTCGATGAAGCGCTCGTCCTCCACGCGGTGGGCGACGAAGGTGTCGATGATGCGGCTGACCACGTCGGGCATTTCCTCGGCGCTGAACGACGGGCCGATGACCTTGCCCAGCGCCGTGCTGTTGCCCTGGGCGCCGCCCAGCGTGACCTGGTACCACTCGGCACCATCCTTGTCCACGCCCAGCACGCCGATGTTGCCCACATGATGGTGGCCGCACGCGTTGATGCAGCCGGAGATGTTCAGCGAGATCTCGCCCAGATCGTACACGTAGTCGAGGTCGTCGAAGCGCGCCTGGATCGCCAGCGCGATCGGGATCGACTTGGCGTTGGCCAGCGAGCAGAAATCGCCGCCCGGGCACGCGATGATGTCGGTCAGCAGGCCGATGTTCGACGTCGCCAGGCCGGCGCGCTTCGCTTCCTGCCACAGCGCGAACAGGTCGTGCTTCTTCACGTCGGGCAGCACCAGGTTCTGCTCGTGCGCCACGCGCAGTTCGCCAAACCCGTAGCGGTCGGCCAGGTCGGCTACGGTATCCATCTGCTTGTCCGTGGCGTCGCCCGGGGGCGAGACCGGACCCGGCTTGGTCGACAGCGTGACCGACGCGTAGCCTGGCACCTTGTGCGCGTTCACGTTGCGGCTGACCCAGCGCGCGAACGCCTTGTCTTCCAGCAGGTGGTTCTCGAACGAGGCGTCGGTGTCGGGCAGCTTGTCATACGCGGGCGGGGCGAAGTACTGCGCCACGCGGTCGAATTCGTCGGGCGTGAGCGTGCCCGGGCCGTCCTTGCTGTGCTGCCACTCTTCCTCGACCTCGGCGGCGAACGTCTCGGCGCCGATGGCCTTGACCAGGATCTTGATGCGGGCCTTGTACTTGTTGTCGCGGCGGCCGTAGCGGTTGTACACGCGAATCGCCGATTCCACGTAGGTCAGCATGTGCTGCCACGGCAGGTCGTCCTTGATGACCGTGCCCAGGATCGGCGTGCGGCCCAGGCCGCCACCGGCCAGGATGCGCAGGCGCGTCTCGCCCTGTGCATTTCTGTACGCATAGATGCCGATGTCGTGCATCTGCACCACGGCGCGGTCGTTGGCCGAGGCCGAGATGGCGATCTTGAACTTGCGCGGCAGGAAGGCGAATTCCGGCTGGAACGTGCTCCACTGGCGCAGCAGTTCGGCCAGCACGCGCGGGTCCACGGACTCGTCCGGCGCCACGCCGGCAAAGTGGTCGGTGGTGATGTTGCGCACGCAGTTGCCCGAGGTCTGGATGCCGTGCATTTCCACGCTGGCCAGGTCGGCCAGCACGTCGGGCACGCGCTCCAGTTCCATCCAGTTGTACTGGATGTTCTGGCGCGTGGAGAAATGGCCGTAGCCGCGGTCGTACTCGCGCGCGATATGGGCCAGCATGCGCATCTGCTTCGACGCCAGCAGGCCGTACGGAATCGCCACGCGCAGCATGTACGCATGGCGTTGCATGTACAGGCCGTTCTGCAGGCGCAGCGGCAGGAATTCTTCCTCGGTCAGCGCGCCGGACAGGCGGCGTTGCACCTGGTCGCGGAACTGGGCAACGCGCTCCTGGACGATGCGCTGGTCATATTGATCGTACTGATACATGGTGTGGGTCCGGTCAGTATGCGTTGAATGCTTAGGAAACGAGCTTGATGGCCACCAGCGTCAGCGTGGTGGCCAGTGCGGCGCGCACCAGCCGTTCGGGCAGTGCCCGCGACAGTTGCGCACCAAGCCAGATGCCGGGGATCGATCCCACCAGCAGCGCCAGCAGCAAATTCCAGTCGACGGTGCCAAGCCACACGTGGCCCAGCCCGGCCACCGCCGTGAGCGGCACGGCGTAGGCGATATCGGTGCCGGCCACCTCGGCCGGCTTCATATGGGGGTACAGCAGCAGGATCAGCGTGGCGCCGACCGCGCCCGCGCCGATCGACGACACCGTCACCAGCAGGCCGATCACGGCGCCCACCGCCACGGTGGCCGCCGCCTGCGCGCGGCCTTCCAGCTGGAGGCGCGGATGGCGTTCCAGCCACGCCAGCATCTGCTTGCGGAACAGCAGCGACAACACGGTCAGCAGCACGGACGCGCCGATGGTCAGGCGGATGGCGTGCAGCCACCGCGCATCGAGCTCGCCGGCGCTCTTGAGCACCAGGATGGCGGCCAGCGCGGCGGGCAGGCTGCCCAGGCAGAGCCGGCGCACCACCTGCCACTGCACGTGGCCATGGGCGCGGTGGGCGATGGTGCCGAAGCCCTTGGTGATCGAAGCGAACGCGAGGTCGGTGCCCACCGCCGTGGCCGGCGAGAAGCCGAACAGCAGCGTCAGCAGCGGCGTCATGAGCGAACCCCCGCCGACACCGGTCAGGCCGACCAGGAGACCTACCAGCAAACCGGAAACGGTATAGGCAAGAGACATGCGGGGGTTCTCGACTGTGCCGTGCCCGTCACCGCGACGCGCCGCCTGGGGGTCAGGCTGGGCGTGGACGCAATACGGACAGGCCGTGCATTAACAAAGTTCGAAAATCGTAATAAACTGGCCTCATATCTCAAACTAATAAGAAGTTGTTTGTTTATACGCATCGAGTTATATGAACCTGCACCAGTTCCGTTTCGTCCGCGAGGCCGTCCGCCAGAACTACAACCTGACCGAGGCGGCAAAAGCGCTTTATACGTCTCAACCCGGCGTTTCCAAGGCCATCATCGAGCTGGAGGAAGAGCTGGGGGTCGATATCTTCACGCGCCATGGCAAGCGCATCCGCAGCCTGACCGAGCCGGGGCGCCGCATCCTGACCTCGGTGGAGAAGATTCTTCAGGAAGTGGAGAGCCTGAAGCGCGTGGGCAAGGACTACGCGGCCCAGGACCAGGGCAACTTCACCATCGCCACCACGCACACGCAGGCGCGCTACGCGCTGCCGCGCGTGATCGGCGAGTTCACCAAGCGCTACCCCAAGGTGCGGCTGTCGATCCAGCAGGGCAATCCGTCGCAGATCGCCGACATGATCCTGCACGACCAGGCCGACGTCGGCATCGCCACCGAGGGCATTTCAGGTGACAAGGGCCTGGTCTCGCTGCCCGGCTACCAGTGGACGCACACGGTCATCACGCCGCCCGACCATCCGCTGCTGGACAAGAAGCACGTGGCGCTCGAAGACCTCGCAAGTTATCCTCTCATCACTTACGATGCGAACTTCGCGGGCCGGCCCAAGATCGACAAGGCGTTCGAGCTGCGCCAGTTGCAGCCCGACATCATCCTCGAGGCCATCGACGCCGACGTCATCAAGACCTATGTGGAGATCGGCCTTGGCATCGGCATCGTGGCCGGGGTGGCCTTCGACCCCGAGCGCGACCGCAACCTGCGCGGCATCCCGGTCGGCCACCTGTTCGGGACCAACGTGACCCACCTTGCGGTGAAGCAAGGCGCGTATCTGCGCAGCTTTGTATATACCTTTATCGAATTGTTCTCGCCCACCCTGAACCGCAAGCTCGTGGAACAGGCGATGTCGGGCGATCACGAGGCGTATGAGCTTTAATCGGCACTTATTGCCGATCGAGCGCGCCTCTCTCTATATATAGATACGTCTGATGTCTGACACCTCCTCCCTACCCACGATCCACTGGACCGAAGACGGCGCCGAGCACAGCGCGCTGTGGCACTCCGAGGCCGGCCTGCCGCCGCCGAAGCGCGTGGTGATTGCCGACGACCAGACGCCGGCCGACACGGCGTTCCGGCTGGCCAGCGAAGGCGTCGCCCTGCTCTGGCGGGGCGACTTCCAGAATGCGCGCCAGCTGCTGCAAGCCATGGCGCGCCGCACCGACCGCAAGCCCAAGCACACGCACAAACGCGCGTCCAAGCCGCCGGCAAACATGACCGAGGCGTTCCACAAGCACCGGCTGGCGCAGTCGCAGCGGGCCCGCACGCTGGGCATGCTGCTGCTGCCGTTCGAGCCCGGCCACGTGGTGCCGCTGCGCCGCGCGCCCGATGTGGCCGAGGCGTGCACGCAGGTCTACGGCCCCGCCAACGCGCCCTACGTGGCGTCGATGCGCGAACTGCTGGGCCTGATCGGCGCCTTCGAATGGCGCAAGAAGGGCGTTGAGATTCCGGTGCTCGGCCAGCGCATCCATCCCTGGTATGGCGTGTTCTCGCCGGTGCGCGGCGAATACCTGGACCTCGTCGCCAACGAGCCGCTGCCCACCGACACGCTGGCGTTCGACATCGGCACCGGCACCGGCGTGCTGGCCGCGCTGCTGGCCCAGCGCGGCGTGCGCCGCGTGGTGGCCACCGACCAGGACCCGCGCGCGCTGCAGTGCGCGCGCGACAACCTCGCGCGGCTGGGCCATGCCGGCCGGGTGGAAGTGGTTGACGCCGACCTGTTCCCGCCAGGCCGGGCCCCGCTGGTGGTCTGCAACCCGCCATGGGTGCCCGCGCGGCCGAGTTCGCCGGTCGAGCACGCGGTGTTCGATCCCGACAGCCACATGCTGCGCGGCTTCCTGGAGGGCCTGGCCGATCATCTGGAGCCCGGTGGCCAGGGCTGGCTGCTGCTCTCGGACTTTGCCGAACATCTGGGCCTGCGCACGCGCGAGGAACTGCTGGGCTGGATCGATGCCGCCGGGCTGACAGTGCTGGGGCGCTCGGATATCCGCCCGCGCCATCCGAAGGCCAGTGATCCCGACGATCCGCTGCATCTGGCGCGCAGAGCCGAGGTCACGTCGCTGTGGCGGCTCACCGCATCGCAGAATCGTTAATTTTATAAATCGCAACAATAACAGGGATATTGCGACAAATTGTTGCGTTTCATATCGGTAGAATCGGCCACGCCTGGCGCTTGCCAGGCCCACCGAACCCATCCATTTCCCACTACCGATGAACGCATTCCGTCTCCGATCCCTTGTACTGGCGTGCGGGCTGGCCGGCAGCCTGCCCGCCATGGCCCAGGCCACCCTGCCTGACGGCGCCGCCAACGCGCTCTGCCTGTACTCCCACACGCTGGCCGACGACCCGATCGTCCATCCGAACAAGCCGGGCGTGGCGATGCGGCACGATTTCTTCGGCAATACCTCGTCCAACGCCTACACCACCGGCGCCGGCCTGCTTGCCGCGCCGGCCACGACGTGCGAGAACGCGGCCGACAGCAGCTCGTACTGGGCGCCGTCGCTGAGACTGGCCGATGGCACGGTCGTGCCGCCAGCGTACAAGAAGACCTACTACACCAACGTGGCGGTGCCGAGCAACAACCGCTACCCGGTCAGCGTGATGCCCACGGGCTTGCAGATGCTGGCCGGCAACCACGCCGGCACGCGACCCAACCCGCGCATTTCGTTCCTTTGCACCGGCAGCCGCAAGGGATACACCAACACCATACCGACCGATTGCGTGCCTGATCCCGTCAAGGGCACGCAGCTCAATATCGGCATCGGCTTCCCGACGTGCTGGGACGGCAACAACCTGGCGCCGACGCTGCGCTCGCACCACGGCGGGTACAGCAACATGGCCTACGCGGACCGCAGCGGCGCCTGCCCGACCGGCTACCCGGTACGCGTGCCGCACCTGAGCATGAACCTGGCGTACGCGATTGGCCAGGTGCGCGACCTGACCGGCGCGCAGCTTTCGCTGGATCCCATGCTCGATGGGCACGGCAAGCCCGCACAGGAGCTGTGGGGATCGCTCTACTCCGCCCATGCCGATTTCTTCAATGGCTGGCAGCCGCAGGCGATCCGCTTCATGACCGAGTACTGCCTGAACAAGGGCCGGGTCTGCAGCCGCGAGATCCCGCACGGCTACACGGAGCCCGAGGCCGACGCCATGGTCAGCGATGGCGCCGACCGCCACGCCACATTCGGCAGCGACACCACGCTGGCCACCCGCACCGAACTGGGCGCCACGCCGCAATCGACCTTCTATCTGAAGTTCCCGATCCCGGCCGGTGCCGACACGCTCTCGCCCCGGTTCAAGCCCGAGTACAAGATCATGATCCATGGCGGCAACAGCAACGATACGTCGGCCGACATGCTCAAGGTCTACGCCACGGACACGGCCTGGGACGAGCAAACCCTCTCCATGAACAACGCGCCGGCGTGCGGCGGCAAGCTTGCGGGACGGCTGTACCTCAATCACGTGCAGCAGTACCGCACGATCGACGTCAGCACCGCGGTCTCAGACGCGCTCAAGGTGGGCAGGAAGACCATCTCGTTCTGCGTGAAGGGCGCCCGCCCGGGCGGTGCCTTCGCATTCAGCAGCAAGGAGGGCGATCACAGGCCGGTGCTGTTCCTGCGGGCCCTGAACCCGCTGCCGCTCTAGGCAACCTGAGCGGCCTGGCGTCCCGCGTGGCGCCAGGCGCCTTCCTCGGCTATCCTCGCCAGGTGCCGCCCAAGCCGGCGGCACCTGGCGTTTTTACGATGAAGACGAGGAACCACGCATGACCACAGTTGCATTTATCGGCCTGGGCGCGATGGGCGCGCCGATGGTGGGCCACCTGATCGCCGGCGGGCACGCGGTGCGCGCGTTCGCACGCCGCCCGGAAGCCGCCGAGGCCGCGCGCCGCCTCGGCGCCGAGCCGGTCTTCACGCCGGCCGAGGCGGCGCGCGGCGCGTCGGTGGTCTTCACCAACGTCACGTCCTCGGAAGATGTGCGCGCGGTGCTGCTGGGCCCGGACGGCGTGATCGAGGGCGCGGCGCCCGGCACGATCTGCGTGGACCACAGCACCATCTCGCCAATCGTCACGCGCGAGATTGCCACGGCGCTGGCCGCGCGCGGGATCGAGGCGCTGGACTGCCCGGTCTCGGGCGGCACCGCCGGCGCGCAGGCCGCCACGCTGACCATCATGGTCGGCGGCAAGACCGAAAACCTGGAGAAAGTACGACCGCTGCTGGCGCTGCTCGGCAAATCGATCACGCACATCGGCGACCACGGCGCGGGCCAGGTGGCCAAGCTCTGCAACCAGATCGTGCAGGTGGTGAACATCGAGGGCATTGCCGAGGCCATGCGCTTTGCCGCCGCGCAGGACGTGGACACCGGCAAGGTGTTCCAGGCGCTGTCCACGGGCTTTGCGGGCAGCCGCATGCTGGACCTGATGGGGCCGAAAATGGTGGCGCGCGACTTCGCGGCGGGCATCGAGTCGCGCCTGCACGCCAAGGACTTCGGGCTGGCGCAGGACATCGTCGACGAGATCGGCCTCAACCTGCCCGCGATGCGCGTCACCTCGGCGCAACTGGGCCGGCTGATGGACAGCGGCTGGGGCAAGGACGATACGTCATCGTTGCTGCGCGTGCTGGAACAGGCGGAACAGGCAAAAGACTCAGACGAATCCTAGATTCCGCCGATCATTGCCAGCAACACACGCGGCATCGGGTTGACGGTGCGCGTGAGGTCGTCCATCGCGTTGAAATGGTGGTGGCGGCCCGCCGCATCGTAAGTTCTTTATTCTCGCAATCGCAACAGCATTGGGACAGTTGATCGCGTTTATCGTCACTAAGATTGGTAATGCCTGGACGTTGCAGGCCAGCCGATTCCCAACAAGAACTCACGACGACCATGAACGCTTTCTGTCTCCGACCCCTTATCCTGGCGTGCGGACTGGGCGCCAGCCTGCCCGCGGTTGCGCAGGACACCTCGTTTAACTTGCACAGCGGCAACGCCAGCCTGATCTGCCTGTATTCGCACACGCTAGCCGACGACGCGACCGCCCACCCGCACCAGCCGGGGGTGGCGATGCGGCACGACTTCTTCGGCAATACAGCCGCCAACGCCCACACCACCGGCCGCACCCTGCTCGACACGCCGGACTCGACCTGTGAGAACGCGGCCGACGGCAGCGCGTACTGGGCGCCGTCCCTGAAGCTGGCCGACGGCACGATCGTGCCGCCGAGCTACCAGAAGGCCTACTACACCAATATCGCGGTGCCGAGCTCCCTGCGCCAACCTGTCAACACCCCACCCATGGCCCTGCAGATGCTTGCCGGCGACCCCGATGGCACGGGGCCGAATCCGCGCATCTCGTTCCTCTGCACCGGCCGGGGCTACACCAACACGATTCCCACCGACTGCGTGCCGGACCCGGTCAAGGGTACGCAACTCAACATCGGCGTCAGCTTCCCGACGTGCTGGGACGGCAACAACCTGGCGCCGATGCTGCGCCCGCACCACGGCGGGTACAACAACATGGCGTATCCGAACAGCAGCGGTGCCTGCCCTAGCGGCTACCCCGTGCGTATACCGCACGTGAGCATGAACATCGCCTACATGATCGGCCACGTCCGCGACCTGACCGGCGCGCAGCTTTCGATCGATCCACGACTCGATGCGCACGGCAAGCCGGAGCAGGAACGGTGGGGATCGCTCTACTCCGCCCACGCCGATTTCTTCAATGGCTGGCAGCCGAACGCGATACATTTCATGGTCGAGTACTGCCTCAACAAGGGCCGCGCCTGCCACCGCGAGATCCCTTACAGCTTCACCGAGCCGGAAGCCGACGCCATGGTCGTGGATGGCGAAGGCCGCCATACGCGGTTGGGCGGGGACATCAAGCTGGCCACCGAGGCGGCCCAGGGCACCGCCACGCCGCAATCGCACTTCTTCATGAGGTTCTCGATTCCGGGCGGTGCCGACAAGCTGCCGCCGAGGTTCACGCCGCAGTACAAGATCCAGATCCACGGTGCCAATATCACCGGCGCGTCGGGCGGCATGCTCCAGGTCTACACCACGGACATCAACTGGAACGAGCACAACCTCACCATGGACAGTGCACCGGCGTGCGGCGGCAAGCTCGCGGGACGGCTGTTCCTCGACGGCCAGTTCCAGTACCGCGAGATCGACGTCACCGAGGCGGTCCAGACGGCGCGCCAGGCCGGCCAGACCTTGATTTCGTTCTGCGTGAAGGCCGCCCGCCAGGGCAATGCGTATGGGTTCCACAGCAGGGAGGGCGCGCACAAGCCGGTCCTGTACCTGCGCGCCGTGAAAGAGCTCCCTTACTGATCGGCTGTTTCCGCAGCGGGCGCCGCCACATGGCGCCCGCTGCCTGCTGGAACGGAAAGCCTAGATTCCGCCGATCATTGCCAGCAACGCGCGCAACATCGGGCTGCCGTCGCGCGTGAGATCGTCCATCGCGTTGAAATGGTGGCGGCCCGGCAGCGGGATGTCCTCACGCGCGTTATCCGGCCAGGCGGCGCGGATCAGCGCGTGCTGGCGGTGATACTCGCTCGATTCAAGCTCGCCGACGGCCGTCAGCAGCGGCGCCCGCGTGGCGGGCGGCAGGAACGCCGGCGAGAGGCGCGCCACATCGGCCTCGGTCAGCCGCAGGTCCACTTGCAGGAAATCCGCGCGGCGCAGCGGCTCCAGGTCGTACAGGCCGCTGATCGACAGTCCGCCCTTGATCAGGTCGGGCGGCAGGTCCGCCCCCAGCCGCGGCCAGAGCGCCGTCATCAGCATGGCGACCAGATGGCCGCCCACCGAATGCCCGGCCAGGAAGATGCGGTCGCGGTCATGGCCCAGCGCATCGGCCTGGCGGTATAGCCACGCCACGCTCTGCAACACCTGCCGCACGATGGTCTCGACGGTCACGGCCGGGCACAGCGAGTAATTGACGATGGCCACGGAAACGCCACGCCGGGGCAGCACGCCGGCCACGAAGCTGTGGTCGCGCTTGTCCAGCGCGCGGTAGTAGCCGCCGTGGACGAAGACCAGCAGCGGCGCACGGCTGCCGGCCGGGGTGGAAGTGGCGGGAAAGTAATCGAGCCGTTCGTCGTCGGCATGGGGCGATGCGGGGTCGCCATAGGACAGGTCTTCAAGGAGCGACGAGGCGGCGGCACGGGCCAGCGCGGAATCGGCGGCCCAGCGGGCCATGTGCGTGGCGTTGTCCGGCACGCGGGCGCGGTTGTTGTAGGCGTGCGCGTAGAACGCGGGGTCCTGGGACGGCAACTCGGCAAGACTGGCCAGGGACGGCTGGACTGACATGTCACGGCGCTCCGGTGGACGCCGCGTGGAGGATGGGGGCTAAGGCGTGGCGGCGTTGCGCGTAATGCTACCGCAAGCCGGCACATTGACCGATCGGACAGGAACCGGTGGTGTCCCGGCGCCGCCCAGGACGGCGCGCCGCCGGCCCGGTTGTCCGAAGGGGGGATTTGCGGCATAATTCGCGGCTCATCATCGCGCGATACCCGCTCAGGGCGTCGCCACACACTGCCCGGGTGGTGAAACAGGTAGACGCAGGGGACTCAAAATCCCCCGCCGCAAGGCGTGTCGGTTCGAGTCCGACCCCGGGCACCACACCCAGAAGCGGCTTTGTTATTTCCCGCTCCGGCGCTGGCTAGCAAAGCACCTGAACAGAAATCGAAAGATCCTCTGCGGTCCACGCCAATAATTCCATATCAGCAGCGTCGTAGAGCTGAGAGCCAGAGCGCAAAAGGCGTGCGCGGCAATCGCAACGGTATTCCGCCAGCCGTATCGCATCATCCTCGAATTCGGCAATCATCATATCGTTGATATTCCGCTGGCTGTCCTGGTCCAGCGCGGCCGTGGCTGCCATCACGGCTGCGACGGTGACCATTGACGGGTTGACCTCAACGGCGAAACTGACTTGATGCCCTCTGCTTCCGAAAGGCTCGCGAAGTGATGTAATAGTTACACGCCCACCCTTTCCCTTTGCGAAATGCGTTCTAAGCTGGAAACAGTGAGGAAGTGACATGAAATTCGCGTCCCTGCATTGCCGGCCTGCCAGCGCCAAGCCAGGCGCTTTCCAGCGCCATGCCATTGCTGGATTGCTGGCCGGCGCGGGCCTGATCCTGTCCGCTCCGGCCATGGCCAAGGTGGAAGGCGACACCATCATCCTGGGGGCGGCGGTTTCGTTGACCGGCAAGTACTCCACCAACGGCAAGAACACCCAGGACGGCTATATGCTTGCCGCAAGGCGCGTCAACGAGCTGGGCGGAGTCAAGGTGGGCGGCAAGGCCTACCAGTTGAAGATCCTCTTCTACGACGACGAATCGACCTCGGCACGGGGCGCGCAGCTGGCCGAACGGCTGATCAACCAGGACGGTGTCAAGTTCGTGCTGGGGCCGTACAGCTCCGGGCTTACCAAGGCTATCGCCCCAGTCACGGAGAAGTACCGGATCCCGATGGTCGAGGGCAATGGCGCCGACCGCAACCTGTTTACGCAGGGCTACCGCTATATGTTTGCGGTGCTCAACACCTCCGACTACTACCTGCGCGAGGCCATCAATCTGGCGGCCGAGGAAGCGCAGCGGGCGGGCAAATCGCCGAAGAGTCTCAAGGTGGCCATTGCCATCGAGAACGACAACTTCTCGCAAGACGTGCGTGACGGCGTGGTCGAGGACGCAAAGCGCTGGGGCATGCAGGTGGTGATCGACGACAAGCTGCCGCCAGAGCTGAACGACATGTCGGTGACGCTGGTCAAGGTGCGTGCGCTCAAGCCGGACATCCTGGTCGTGTCCGGCCACGAAAAAGGCGCCACGCTGGCGGTACGGCAGGTGGCGGAAATGCACGTGGACGTGCCGATGCTGGCCGTGACCCACTGCGACTCCGCGCAGATCATCGAGAAATTCGGCAAAGGCGCGGAATTCACAGTGTGCGGCTCACAGTGGGACCGTACGCTGCGCTACAGCGACCGCTGGTTCGGCACCGCCGAACAGTATGCGCAGCGCTTCGAGCAGACGTTCCACTACGAGGCCCCGTACCAGGCCGCTGAATCCAGCGCCTCGGTGCTCGCCTTCGTCGATGCCTTTGAGCGCGCCGGCTCGTTCGATCCGGACAAGGTCCGCGACGCCTTGGCCGCCAGCGACCTGATGACGTTCTACGGCCCGCTCAAATTCGACCAGAGCGGCAAGAACATCGCAAAGTCCATGGTGCTGTATCAGGTGCAGGGCGGCAAGTTCAAGGTGATCGCACCGACCAGGTGGGCATCGTCGAGGATCATCTACCCCGCCCCGCCCTGGTCGCAACGGGAGGCTGCTTCAAAATGATTCCGGCGTCGTTGTGCGGCCTTGCCCTACCCGTTTGTACTGTCTGCGGCCACGCGCCGGGCCGGCACCGCTTCGCTTTATTTTGAAGCAGCTTCCTACATTCCGATGACCGATCTCGCGGTCCTCTTCCAGACCCCCGAACTCAACCTGCAACTCGTGGTGGACGGCCTGCTGGCCGGCGCGATCTTCGCGTTGGCCGCTTACGGCATGGCGCTGGTATGGGGGGTGATGAACCTCATCAACGTGGCCCAGGGCGAACTGGTGATGCTGGGCGGCTATGTGGTGATCTGGCTGGCGGGCCAAGGCGTGCATCCGCTGCTCGCCGTACCAGTTGCCGCGGCGGCGATGGCCCTGCTGGGCTGGGTCCTCTATCGCCTCGTCATGTTCCGGCTGATCGATCGCGATCTCTTTGTTTCGGTGTTGGCCACCTTCGGCCTGAGCATCGTGCTCCAGCAACTCGCCAACCAGGCCTTTGGCGCCAATGTGCGCGCGATCGATGCCGGGATGGGCAGCGTGTTCCTGCCCGGCGGACTGGTGGTGCCACAGGTCAAGCTGGTCGCCTTTGCCGCCGCCCTGGTGCTCGGCGCCGTCCTGATGCTGTTCCTCAGGCACGCCCGCCTCGGGCAGGCGATCCGGGCCACCGCGCAGAACGCGCGTGCCGCGCGCGTGCTGGGCGTCGACACCGATCGCGTATACGCAGCCACCTTCGCCCTCAATGCCGCCATCTGCGGCGCTGCCGGCGGCCTGGTGGCGATGACGTGGGTCATCCACCCCTATCTGGGGCTGCCCTATACGGTGCGCGCTTTCATGATCGTGGTGGTAGCCGGCCTCGGCAGCATGCTGCCGGTGTTGTTCGCCGGCGGCGGGCTGGGTATCGCCGAGAACTACGCCGGCTTCCTGCTCGGCACCGAGTACCAGACCGCCTTTCTCTACGGCCTGCTGGTGGTGATTCTGGTGAGCCGCAACCTGCTGCTGCGCCGCCGGCGCAGCTACCTGAAATGAACCCGAAACTGCGCGCCAGGCGCCGGCTCGCTTCGGATGTTTCGATTACCTCGGCTGCCCCCCTGTCCGGGCTGGCCCTGTGTGCGGGTGGCCTGGGCGTGGCCATGCTGCCATGGCTGTTTGCCAGCATCACCACGCAGGCAACCTTCCTCTGGCTGATGGTGCTATTTGCGCTGACCTGGGACGTAACGGGTGGGCAGATGGGATACAACTCCTTCGGCAATATCGTTTTTTTCGGCGTGGGCGCCTATGTCTGCGCGATTGCGCAACGAGACCTCGGGCTGGGCTATTTCCCCGGCTTGGCGACGGGAACCGGACTGGCGGCGCTTGCCGCGGTGGGCATGGCACTGGTGCTGGGCCCCGCCATGCTGGCGTTGCGCGGCCACTATTTCGCGATTGGCACCCTGGGGCTGGGCATCGCCTTTGCCGATGCCGCTGCCGGCTGGGACTTCATTGGCGCAGGCTCGGGCATGGCCCTGCCGCTGTTCCCGGGCGCACCCGGCAGCCGTCAGCACTTCTTCTACTACGCCATGTTCGTGCTCGCCACCGCCACCCTGCTGACGCTGCGGTGGCTCTATGCGCGCCCGTTCGGCCTGGCGCTCAATGCCATCCGCGACGATGAGGACAAGGCCGAGGCACTCGGCCTGCATACCACGCGCTACAAGATCCTGGCCTGGTGCGTCTGCGCCCTTTTTCTCGGCCCGGCAGGCGCGCTCACGGGCAACCTGGTGGGCTTCATCGATCCACGCGATCTGGCGTTTTCCGGCGCCACCTTCGGTGTGTGGATGGTGGTGATGGCGATCCTGGGTGGCAAGGGCACGCTGTGGGGGCCGGTCATCGGCGCCGCGATATTCCACCTGACCCAGGAGCTGTTCTGGACCTACCTGCTGAACTGGCAACGTGTCGCGCTTGGCGTGCTGATTATGGTGATCGCGGTGATGTTTCCCACCGGCATCATGGGCTGGCTGCGCCAGCGCGGCGCGCGCCGAAGCAGTGCGGCCGGGAGCCCGGTGCCATGACAGACCTCCTCGCGCTGCACGGCGTCACCAAACGCTTTGGCGGCGTCGTCGCCACCCACGATATCTCCATGCAGGTCCCGCACGGCGGCATCGTCGGCATGATCGGGCCGAACGGCTCTGGCAAGACGACCCTGTTCAATGCAATCGTCGGCTACCACCCGGTCGATCAGGGCTCCATCATGTTCGACGGGCGCGACATCTCGCGCCTGTGCGTACCCGAGATCGCCCGCCTGGGCCTGGCGCGCACCTTCCAGCAGACGCGGGTTTTCGGCAACATGAGCTGCCTGCGGAACCTGTTGGTTAGCGTGCCACACGCGCGCGAAGGGCTGGCCGCCATGTGCACGCGGCAGGCGCCGGAAGTCTCGGCACGAGCCCGGCAAATGCTGCGGTTCGTCGGCTTGCATGACCATCAGGCGCAACTTGCCGCCGAACTCTCCTTCGGCCAGCGGAAGCTGCTTGAGCTGTCCATGGCGCTGATGAGCGAGCCCAGGTTGCTGCTGCTCGACGAACCGACCGCCGGGGTCAACCCGGTGATGATCGAAAGCCTGATTGCGCTGCTCAGGGAGATCAACGCGCGGCTAGGCGTCACCCTGCTGGTGATCGAACACAATATGCGAGTGATAAGCCAACTGGCGGACTACGTCTATTGCCTGGCTCACGGCGAACTGCTGGCGCAGGGAACGCCGCCGCAGATCCTCGGCAACCGCGAGGTGATCGACGCGTACCTGGGAGGCGCGCAGCCGTGACGACAGCATGCACGATGGCCCCGCCGGGGATTGCGCAACTCGAGCGGCTTGCCGGTGCCACGCCGATGATCGCCATCGACAATCTGGTGGCCGGCTATGCCGGGATGGAGGTTCTGCACGGCTTCAGCCTGCGGCTCGCGCGCGGGGGCTCACTGTGCCTGATCGGTCCGAACGGCGCCGGCAAGTCCACGGTGCTGCACGCCATCTTCGGACTCACCCGGGTGATATCGGGCACGGTCATGGTAGATGGCGTCAATGTCACGCCGCTGCGGCCGGAGCAAAAGCTCCGGCAAGTGGGCATGGCCTATGTGCTGCAGGAGAGCGCCATCTTTCCTGACATGACCGTCGAGGAAAACCTGCGGATGGGCGGGTACCTGATGCGGCACCCGGCAGAGGCCGCTGCTGCGGCCGAACGCGTCTGCCAGCGGTATGGCGCGCTCGCACAACGGCGCCACCAGCGCGCCAGTGTGCTTTCCGGAGGCGAGCGCAGACTGCTGGAGATCGCGCGCGCGCTGATGATGGACCCGGCCATACTGCTGGTGGACGAGCCTTCCATCGGCCTGGAGCCGCGCTATGTCGACATGGTGTTCGGCCTGCTGCGCCAGTTGCAGCAAGCCGAAGGCAAGACAATCATCCTGGTCGAGCAGAACGCCCGCAAGGGACTCGCATTCGCTGACCTCGGCTATGTCCTGGTCGACGGCCAACTGGCCATGGCCGGCACCGGGGCCGAATTGAGCCACGACCCGGAGGTGGCCCGGCTGTTTCTCGGCGCATGAACCGAACCTGGCCGGTGCAAATGTAACAACGGCCCTGCGCCGCGCTCAATTGCCGGACGAATCAAACCACCGCCCCGAAGATGGCACCGATCCCGGCAGTCATGGCCATGGCGAACGCACCCCAGAGCGTCACGCGGATCGTCGGCTTCACGATGTCAGCGCCACCGGCCATGGCGCTGGTCACGCCGAGCACGCCCAGAAACACCAGCGACCCGACGGAAACCACCGGCAACAGCCAGTTCGATGGCGAAATCACGACGAGTCCGAGCGGAGCGGCCGCCCCGACGGAGAAACTCGCTGCCGACGCCAGCGCGGCTTGCACGGGGCGTGCCGTGGTGATCTCCGAAATGCCAAGTTCGTCCTTGGCATGGGCGCCCAGGGCATCCTTGGCCATCAGTTGCCGGGCCACCTGGTGCGCAAGCCCCGCCTCGACGCCGCGGCCGACGTAGATATGCGCCAGTTCCTTCTCTTCGAACTCGGTGTCATTCGCGAGTTCGTATTTTTCCCGCGCGAGATCGGCTGCCTCGGTATCGGACTGCGAACTGACCGAGACATATTCCCCCGCCGCCATCGACATGGCGCCGGCGACCAGGCCAGCCACGCCCGTCAGCAGGACATTGCCCTGGGACGCCGCTGCCGAGGCCACGCCCAGGATCAGGCTCGCCGTCGAGATGATCCCGTCATTGGCACCGAGCACGGCGGCGCGCAGCCATCCAATTCGCCCGACCAGGTGTTTCTCTCTATGTATACGACGCATGAATAATCCCTTCTCCCGTGATCCCGGCCGGATGCCGGCGCCGAAAGTTGCTAGCATGGCAGCATCCATGCCATTTGGCATCGCCGACCTGACACTACCCTGAAGAAATCCGCGCGTTCTTCAGTCGCCCGTCAGGCTGGCATGGCATTCTCGGGCGTCGACTTACCGGAGGCGGGCCGTGCGAACATTGCTGATCGAAGATGACCCCGTGCTGGGCGCGGCTGTCCGGGACCACCTCGCGTTAAACGGCAACAGCGTCGATTGGCTGCGGCGGATCGACGAGGCGCGGTCGGCCCTGGCCACCGTTGCCTATGAGCTGGTCCTCCTCGACCTTGGCCTGCCCGATGGCAGCGGTCTGGCGCTGTTGCGCGAACTGCGCGCCGCGCGCAACCCGGTGCCCGTCATCATCGCCACCGCACAGGATCAGATCGCCGTGCGGATCGAGGGGCTGAACGCGGGCGCCGACGACTACCTGGTCAAGCCATTCGACCTGAGTGAAATGAGCGCGCGGATAAGCGCCGTGGCGCGCCGCTATACAGGCGATCCCAACCCGGCCCAGGACGTCGGCCCGGTCTCCATCGACCTGGCCCGCAAGCGGGTCATGGTGGAAGGCCAGGACGCGGGGCTCACCGCCCGGGAGTGGGCGGTCCTGGAGCGGCTCGTCCGGCATCGTGGCGCGGTCGTCACGAAGAGCGAGATCGAGGATTCGCTGTATGAATTCGGTGCCGAAATCGAGAGCAACGCGGTCGAGGTCTATATCAGCCGCCTGCGCAAGAAGCTCGGCAAGGACTTCGTAAGCACCATCCGGGGACTGGGCTACAAGGTGGAAGGCTGAGCATGGCCCACCCTTCGATTGCCTGGCGCCTCGCGGCGGGTCTCTCGGCGAGCATGGCCCTGCTCTGGATCGGCGCCGCGAGCATTGCCGGCATGGTCATGTCCGCGCAGATCAATGAAGCCTTCGATCAATCCTTGCGGCAGGGTGCTCTGCGCCTGCTGCCGCTGGCGGTGCACGAACTCCAGGAAGGGGACGAACATGGCCAGGATCGCGTGCGGGGCGCCGACCCCGGCGAGGGGACGGCCTACTTCACCTACTATCTGATCGACCCGCGCGGCCGCGTGGTGCTGCGTACCGACGACGCGCCGGAAAACCTGCCCCAGGCACCCATTGCGACGGGCTTTTCAGAAGTCGACGGCAAGCGCCTGTTCTCGAAGATGGACCCACGGTCCGGATTCTCGATCGTCCTGGTCGAACACATGGACCATCGCCGGGCGGCCCTCAGGGCGGCACTCGCCACGGTGTTGTGGCCGCTCCTCGGCCTGATACCGCTGGTCGCTGCCGGGATCTGGATCGCGATCCGGCTGGCGATGCGCCCGGTTGGGCGGCTGGCGCACGATATTTCCGAGCGGAGCAGCCACAACCTGTCGCCCCTGGCGACAGCGGGGCAACCCGCCGAACTCGCGCCCATCGCCGACGCCGTGGTCAGCCTGCTCAAGCGCCTGAGTGCGGCCCTGGATGCCGAACGCGCCTTCGCGGCCAGCAGCGCGCACGAGTTGCGCACGCCGATCGCGGGTGCCCTGGCGCAAACCCAGGTACTGGCCGCTGAACTCGGGGACCAGCCAGCGGGCCGGCGCCTGAAGGAGGTAGAGTCTTCCTTGCGTCACTTGGCGCACTTGTCCGAAAAGCTGCTGCAGCTCGCCCGGCTCGACGCGGGCTTCGCGCAGGCGCAGACGGCGTCCGATCTCCTTCCCGCGCTGCGCCTTGTGGTACGGGACTTCCAGCCGTCCTCCGCGATGCCATCCCGGGTGACGCTGCACGTCTGCGATGGGCTGGTCCTGGTGCGCCGGATCAATCTCGACGCCTTTGCCGTCGCCGTGCGCAATCTGATTCAGAATGCCCTGCTCCACGGCGAGCCGGGCGGCCCGGTCGAGGTCATCGCCGGACCAGGCCAGCAGGTCCGCGTGATCAACCGGGGGCCGCTCGTCCCCACCGAAATGCTGCCGCGGATCACCGAGCCTTTCCGGCGCGGCGTCACCTCGGCCGCCGGGACCGGCCTGGGCCTGTCCATCGTTCGCGCCATCATGGACCAGACGGGCGGCACCCTGACGCTCCGTTCTCCCGCCAGCGGGAGGGGCGACGGCTTCGAGGCCATGCTCGAATGGCCGGACGAACCCCCTTCCAGGCCATGATTTCCGTGTCAGGGCATCATGCGCCGGAGCGTGTCGTCGCGCAGCACGAAGCGGTGGTACAGCGCCATAAGCCCGTGCAGGCCGGCCAGGACGAGAAACACGGTGCCGCCAGTGCTGTGGAGTTCAGCAACGATGCCCGGCGGTGGCTGAACCGGAGCCGTCAGTGCCGGCAAGGTCACTCCCCACACCGTGACGGGGATACCCAGCGCCGAGGCGGCGTACCAGCCCGTCAGCGGCAAGGCGATCAGGAACAGGTAAAGCGCCCCATGGCCGGCCTTGGCGGCAAGCTGCAGCAGCGGCGGCGTGCGTGGGTCGAGCGGCGGCGCACCGCCAGCCAGCCGCGCGACGATGCGCGGCACCACCAGCAGCAGCACGGCCAGTCCGAACACGAAGTGCCAGGTCGGCGGGTTGCGCACGATCTTTGGTCCACCCTCGCTGAGCAGCCATGCGATCACCACGCAGAGCGCGGTGAACCAATGCAGGCCGATCATGAACCGTGAGTAATGCTGGACCTTGCGTTCCATCGGGTGCCTCTCCATGGCGATATCCACGCCACAAGTAGACCCCATCAAGCTGACGCCAGCCTGAATCTCCCTCTCTCCACTGTCCGACGACGACGGGGGGCTTTTATTGTCTTGCTTCCGCGCAAGCCAGCCATCAGAAAGCGAATTTTCCACAGGCATTTGCTGAAACGTCTGCTTGATCGACGTTTCGCCTCGATCACAAATAGACGTTGCGCGATTTGCGCGGCGATGGATCGAGGTGCTTGCATGGGCAAGTGTAATAACCCCGGCTGCCCCATTTGCTATCCGAACGGGAGGCAGGAGGAAGTGGCGGCTGGAAGGAAGGCAGAGGAAGACAGGCGCGATTGCGAGACCTGCTGGCGCTTCTATCAGAAGAAGGCCGAGGCCATTGTCGCCGTAGGCGATCCGATCGCGCGCAATAGCCGGATCAATGCAGCCTATGCCAGGCTGTGGATCGAAGACCGGCGCTTTCAGTGGGCCGGGCTCGCGGCGTTTGCATCCAAGCAGGTTGGCTGCGGACTGCTCAATGCCGCGGAAATGATCCGCAAGTCGGACCGCGAACGGGACATGTACCAAGAATGGAACAAGACCGCCTCCTTGCTGGAGCGATTCTCGCCTTACGCCTCACCGCGCATGCGGGTTCCCAGCCAAGGGGGCGGTGAAGCCGGCTACAAGGTATTTACGATGCTGGCCAGGGCCAATACGGCGCTGTTCCTCGAAATCTGGCCACTGCACATGTTCTACAAGGCGTTTGGGCTGAAGCGATTCATCCAATGTCTGGACGAACGAACGAGACTGCGCGGGTCTGTTTCCTGGCCAGTCAGCAGAGATCTGTTCGCCAATCAGCAGGATAAGATCCGTCTCGGCTTCTCGGCCATCGACAAGGATGACGTCCATAACGGTGTCTATCATCTGGCGCAGCACGAGCAACTTAATATCCTCCAGCCGGTCCTGTACAACGAACCTGTCTTTGCAACGCTCATGCGCGCCAATCAGCTTGCCTGGGTTCTGAATATCCCCACCGGTTCCGCGCAGGAGCTTCAGCTCACGCTTGCCAATCGATGCACCGTAACGGGAGGCAATGCCGACAAGGTGACCTTCAGCAAGCATGCGCTGGCCAATCTCGCCGACCCTACACAACGTATGGCGTTTGTCGAGCGTGCCGCCCGTCGGTTCGACGACCTGCTGCGACATCCGGTGCATGGCAAGGAAGTGGAAAACTCGCTGTTCATCATCGCTGAGGGCGGGCACCGATGAGAACGGCCGGCCCCCCACTCCGCCGCCGTGTCTCCACCTTCCTGGCCAGCATCCTGCTCGCAGGGTGCGCCAGTTCCACGGCAGGGACTCCTCACCAGGTCGTGCTGACGCTCGGTGACTCCTATGAACAGGTGCGCAGACAGTCGCGATCCACGCTGCCAAAAGCGCACGCGTTCAATTACATCGACCTGTCGATCACGCGCCCGGCAACGTTTCGGTTCAGTGATCCCCAGTATGGATTTGCGACCCCGGCAGGCAATTACCTGAGCATCTACGCGCCGGACGGGCGCGTCAGCTCGCTCAAGCTGTTGCCGCACCTGAAAGCACTGCCATTGGACGAGACCATCGCGCTCGTCCTCGACTTGCAGAACCAACTTCGGCGCAAGGGCTGGGTTCAGATGCAGACCACCGGGAATCCGCCCGTCGTGGACACGCCGGCGGTACGCGACCGGATACGCCGGAACCAGTTCAGCCCGACCTTCTGGATGGCCGGCGACAGATACGAGGTCTGGATCCACGTCGTCCGTTATCTCAACGGGCGCCGGCCGGCTGACAATCACTACATGGTGATGCTCGATCTTGGCCCGCCGCTGAAGAACGAGAGATTGCGCGCGGGCGCGATGTCGCCGCTGGTACCCCATCCGGGAACCGTTGCCGTCAGGCAAGCCTGGAATGGCGCCGTGGCGCAGCACAAGGTGTCGGACCCCAATGCAGGCATCCATTTCCAGTGCTATGACCGGACCGGGCGATACGAAGCGCGGGAGGACGCGTACTGGTGCGTGCCGATCGTGGAACACGAAGTGGTATCAGTCGACAAGTTCGGCACGCCCGTCGCGCCCGAGGTTGCGGATACCGTTTCCTACTTGCTTTATGGCCCCGGACATGTCCTTCTCAGGCATTTGCCGTCCCGGCCGGGGCCGGGACATGTGCCGGAAGAAAGCCACCGCCAGCGGCCTGCCGCCTGTTCCGCCGTTGAACCCCTCACGCCATGAGTATGATGACCACCATCCCCCAGATCGTCAGCAGCGTATTCCCCACCGCATAGGTCACCGTATATCCCAACCCCGGCACCTGGCTCTTCGCTGACTCGCAGACCATGCCCAGCGCCGCGGTGGTGGTGCGCGCCCCGGCGCAAATCCCGAGCAGGAGCGCCGGATGGAAGCGGAACACGTACTTGGCGATGAACATCCCCAGGAACAGCGGTACCGACGTGGCAACGATGCCCCACAGGAACAGGCTGATGCCCAACTTCTGCAAGCCGGCGACAAACCCCGGTCCCGCTGAAATCCCCACCACCGCGATGAACACGTTCAACCCCACCGAGTTCATGAACCACACCGTGGGCTCCGGAATGCGGCCGAACGTGGGGTGGATCGCGCGGTACCACCCGAAGATGATCCCCGCGATCAGCGCGCCGCCGGCGGTGGACAGCGTCAGCGGAATGCCCGCCACGTTCAGCACCACGGCGCCAATCAGCGCGCCAACAGTGATCGCCAGCGACATGAACGCCACGTCGGTCACCGTCGTCGGCCGGTCCACGTAGCCAAGCTCCTTGGCCGTCGCGTTGATGTCGCGCGTGCGCCCCACCAGCGTGACAACATCGCCGCGATACAGCTGCGTCTTCGGCAGGATCGGGATCACCGTCTCCGTCGGGCCACGCTTGATCTTCTTCAGGAACACCCCGCGCGCGCCTGGCCTGTGCGCCAGTTCCTCCAGTGTCTTGCCATCCACCGCCTTGTTGGTGACGTAGATGTCCACCCCCTCGGTCTGCGTGTCCAGCATTTCCCGGTCCTCGACCTCCCTGCCCGACGGCCCCAGGTGTTCGATCAGCTGGTTGCGCTTGCCGCCAATCGCCACGATGTCGCCCGCCTGCAGCCGCATCTCGGGATCCGCCTCGATGATCTTGCCGTCCCGCCGAATGCGTTCGATGAACGCCCGGAAGCCCTCGCGCGTGCCGGCCTCGATCTCGCCCACCGACTTGCCGATGTACGGCGCATCGGGCGCCAGCGCGTAGGCGCGCAGCTCGAAGTTGTGCCACTGCATGCCGCCGGCACCCTCGGCCTCGCCCGCGCCCATTTGCCGTTCGTAGTCCTTGCACGCCGCCACCAGGTCGATGCCCAGCAGCTTCGGCCCGATCTGCGCGAGGATGATCGCCGATCCCACCGTGCCGAAGATGTATGTCACCGCGTACGCAATCGGCATCGCGTCCAGCAGCGTCCTGGTTTCCTCGGGAGATCGGCCAAGCCGGTTGATCGCATCCGTCGCCAACCCCATCGATGCCGAAATGGTCTGCGAGCCGGCAAACAGCCCGGCCGCCGAGCCCAGGTCGTAGCCGGCCAGCATCGCCGCCCCCACCGAGGCCGCGAGCGACAGTACGGCAAGCACCACCGCGAAGATCGCCTGGGGCATCCCGTCCTTGGCGATGCCGCGCACGAATTGCGGCCCCACGCCATAGCCCACCGCGAACAGGAACATCAGGAAGAACACCGACTTCACGTTGGGCGAGATCTTGACGCCCAGGATGCCGATCACGATGGCCACCAGCAGCGTCGAGGTCACCGCGCCCAGGCTGAACCCCTTGAAGCTCTTCCCGCCCACCCAGTAGCCAATCCCGAGCGCCAGGAAGATCGAGATTTCGGGATACGCCTTCAGCGTCGTCACAAACCAGTTCACGGTGCGCCTCCTGCTGTTCTTTGTATGCAGCTCGTGATTCGGACTTCTTACTTGCCCTTCTTGCCGGCGTGTCCCGCGCCCAGCGCGCGATACCGCTCGAGGTATTCGTCGCGCAGCTTGCGCACCGAGCGGCCGATCTTCACATAGTCCTCTTCATTGAGGTTGGCCAGCGACACCCGTCCGGACGGATGCTTCGTGCCGAAGCCGCCGCCAGGCAGCAGCACCACGCCGGCCTCCTCGGCCAGGCGGAACAGCAGCTCGTGCGGCTGGATCGATGCCAGCAGCCACTTCACGAATTCCGGCCCCACCTCGCGGCTCTCGCGCTCCACGTCCAGCAGCGTGTAGTAGTCCACCACGTTCGCGTCGGTGGGGTCCGCCTTCGCGCCCATGCCCCGGTACAACGCGGCCTTGCGGCTGCGGATCAGGCGCTTCACGGTGTCCTTGTAGGTGTCAGCCGTATCCATGAGCGAGAACAGCGAGAACAGCACCATCTGCACCTGCTGCGGCGTGGAGAGCCCCGCCGTGTGGTTCAGCGCCACGGTGCGGCTGTCCGCCACGATGCGGTCGATGAACGGCAGCTTGGCGGGCTCCGTGGTGATCGATGCATAGCGCTCGTTCAGCGCACGCCGCTCGGCTTCCGGCAGCCCGGCGATCTTCTCGTCGAACAGGTTCGACTTGTGCGTGGCGATCACGCCAAGCCGCCAGCCCGTTGCGCCGAAGTACTTCGAGTACGAATACACCAGGATCGTGTTGTGCGGGCACATGGCGAACAGCGAGACGAAGTTGTCCGCGAAGGTGCCGTACACGTCGTCGGTCAGGATGATCAGGTCGGGACGCTCCCTGGCGATCGACGCCAGGTACTCGAGGCTCCCGTCGCTGATCCGCACCGACGGCGGATTGCTGGGATTGACGAGGAAGAACGCCTTGACGTTCGGATCGCGCAGCTTGTCCAGCTCCTTGTCCGGGTATTGCCACCCGGCGGCCGGATCGGCGTTGATGGCCACCTCGTGCAGCCCGTATTCCTTCAGTTCGGGAATCTCGATATACGGCGTGAAGATCGGCATGCCCAGTGCGATCTTGTCGCCCGCGTGCAGCAACCCGTTCACGCGCATCGAATTGAACAGGTACGTCATGGCCGCGGTACCGCCCTCCACGGCATAGAGGTCGAAATCGCCCTGGAAGGGGTGCGTGCCGATCATCTCCTTGCGGATGTACTGCTTGACGATCTTCTCGCTGAGCCTGAGCATCCGGTCCGGCACGGGATAGTTGCAGGCCAGGATGCCCTCGCACATCTCGTAGAGGAAGTCGCCGCCGTCCAGGCCCAACTGGTCGCGCACGAACGACACCGCGCCGGCCAGGAAGCTCACGCCGGGAATGTCATGGTGCTGGCGCGAGAACTGGTCGAACCGTTCCTCGATGCCGGCCCGGCGCGGAAATCCCCCCACGCCAACGGGCAGGTACGAGAACGACCGCTCCGACTCGATCATGGCAAAGTGGCCCAGCTGCAGGAAACCGTGGCGCGGCACGGTGGCCAGGAAGTTGGGATTGCCGCGCCCCGCGTTGAGCATCAGCCGGTTCGACGCGCTCCCGGCCAGCTTGATCAGTTCATCCTTGAGTTCGAAGGGCGACAGGCTCGCCAGCTTCGACATGTCGGGTCGGCTCATGGTGCATGCCTCGCAAGGGGATACCGCTGTGAACGTGGGTGTCCGCGCCACGCGCGGACACTGGCCTACTGAACAAGATATTCAACGTGGACAGGGGCCGGTATTGGACCATGGGCCCGTCGCCGGGTGACGCACGCTACTCTTTGACCTGGGTCCGCCGCCAGTCGCCATCGCCCTTCCGGCAATACCAGCCGGTCCATTTCTCGCTCTTGCCTGTCTGGCGGAATTCTGACCGCACCTTGCGGCAGCGCTGATCGCCCTTCACCGTGGTCTTCACGGGCGTCATGGTGCCTTCCGCCGCCTTGGCATCCTTGTCCGCCGGCAGCCGGAACACCGTGCTGGCGCCGTCATCGTTCTCGGTCAGCGCCTTCCGGTAGATGTCCGCCAGGGTGACGGTCTGGTCGCGGCTCAGGCGGCCCACGATCGTGCCGCTGAGGAAATTGTCGAAATAGGCATGGGCCTGCCACGCCACGGCGCACAGGCCGAGGCATGCACAGGCTCGGGCAATGCGGCGCGGCATGCTGAGCTCCTTCCCGGTGATCCGGCGGCTACTTGGCCGCCGGCTGTACGGCAACCGCCACGGCCTGGGTATAGACCGCCTTGATGCGGTCGCCCTTCTTCACGTTGGCAAGCTGGGCCGGGTCTTCGACCATCAGGTCCATGACGTTGCCCTTCGGCCCCTTCACCGTCACGGTCTGCTTCGATGGACTCACCGCCACCACGTCGGCCACCACGGTCACCTCCTGCCCCATCACGCCGCCAGGCTTGGCGCCGGGCGCGGCGCGTTCCTCGATCGGCTTGGTCTGCATCGACAATGGCCCGCTGCCCTTCTCCAGGCTCAGGGTCAACGCCTCGCGGTATTCCACGGTCACCTTGTCGCCGACCTTGAGCTGGTCGAAGTTCCTGGCTTCCTCGCCCACCGTCAGATCCACCATCTTGCCCGTGTGCGTCTTCAGCGTCACCGTGCGCGTGACCGGAACGATTTTCGTGATCGTGGCCGTCACCTTGGAGGTGCCCGTCATCGTGGCGGTACCCGGGGCACGCGTGACGTCCACCTTGGTGTCAGGCTGCGCCTGTGCCGCACCTGCCAGGGCCAGCGTCACCGCCGCCATCGCCAGCATCTTCTTGTCCATGTCGTTTCTCCCTTATCAGCGCCGTTCTCAGCGCACTGTCAACTGGTTGCCTGCCGCCTGGGTCTCTGGCCGCATCGGCCAGCCGGCGCCAAGCGCCTTGTAAAGCTGCACGATCTGCCCGAACTCCGTGCCGCGCAGATTGGATTGGTCGATCTGCGCGGCAAACAGCGCGCGCTCGGAATCGAGGACTTCCAGGTAGCTGGTGTAGCCACCCTCGTAGCGGTCGCGCGCCAGCGATGCATAGCGCGCCAGCGCATCCACCTGCGTGTTCTTGGCCTCGAGCTGTTCGCGCGTGCGCTGCACCCCGACCAGCGCATCCGCCACCTCGCGGAATGCGGTCTGGATGGCCTGCTGGTACCTTTGCAGCGCCTGCCGCTGCCGTGCCTCCGCCTGCCGGACATCGCCCGCGATACGGCCCGCGCTGAAGATCGGCATCGCCACCGACGCGCCATACGACCAGGTCTGCGCCGCGCCCACCCACAGCCCGGACAGCGCCGTGCTGGCGGCGCCGAACAGCCCGGTCAGCGTGATCGTGGGAAAGTACTCGGCACGCGCCGCGCCGATCTCCGCATTGGCGGCAATCAGCTGCTGCTCGGCCTGCAACAGGTCGGGCCGTTGCGCGAGCAACTCGGACGGCAATCCGCTTGGAATCGGCGGCGGCGTCAGCTCGGCAATCGTGCGCCCGCGCGGCATCGCACGCGGGTTCTCGCCGATGAGCACCGACAGCAGGTTCTCCTGCTGCGCCACCAGTTGCTCGTAGAGCGCCACCGAGGTCAGCGCCGACGCGTATTCCGATTGCGCCTGCGCCAGCTCCACCTCAGACACCACGCCGCCCTCGAAGCGTTGCTGGAACACGCGGAGCGCGCCCGCGCGGCTGTTGAGCGTATCGCCGGCCACCAGCCGCCGGTTGTCCAGGTCGCGCAAGGTGACGTAGCCCGAGGCCACGGCGGCCACCACGCTGATCTCCACGGCCCGGCGCGCCTCGTCGGTGGCGGCCCACTGTGCGCGCGCCGATTCGGTCAGGCGCCGCAGCCGGCCAAACAGGTCGATCTCCCACGACGCGAACACATCGGCCTGCACCTGGTTGAACGGATTGCCCACCGGCGACAGCGTGCTGCCGCGCTCGCTGAGCCGCTGCCGGCTGGCGGCCGCCTCCACGCCCACCTGCGGGAACATCAGGCCACGTGTGGACATCACGCGCCCGTAGTACTCGTCCACGCGCGCGGCGGCAATCAGGATGTCGCGGTTGCGCGCCAACGCCTGGGCAATCAGCGCGTCCAGCACCGGATCGCCAAACTGGCCCCACCATTGCGGATCGATGCCCGGGCTTTGCGTGGCGCCGGGCTCCGCGAACCGGTAGGCGTCCGGCACCTCCACCGCCGGCCGCTCGTAGTCGGGCCCCACGGCGCATCCGCCCGCCAGCAGCGCGCCGGCCAGCGCCAGCCATCGCGCGCCGGTCATGACCCGCCTCCCCTGGCTGCCGATGTGGCAGGCGCGTCGGGCGACGGCTCGGGTCCGGGTCCGGGTCCGGGTCCGTGGTCCGGGGCCGGCTGCTCCGGCACCTTGCCGGCGGTACGGCGCTCCAGTGCCCAGAAGAACACCGGGATGAAGAACACCGCGATCACCGTGGCGCCAAGCATGCCGCCGATCACGCCGGTGCCGAGCGATTGCCGGCTGGCGGCCGAGGCGCCGCTGGCGATGGCCAGCGGAATGCAGCCGAGGATGAACGCCAGGGACGTCATGATGATCGGCCGCAACCGCATCTTGGACGCCTTGACCGCCGCGTCATAGGCACTGAGCCCTTCCTTCACGCGCATCTCCACCGCGAACTCGAAGATCAGGATGGCGTTCTTGGCGGCCAGCGCGATCAGCACGGTCAGCCCGATCTGGAAGTACACGTCGTTCTGCATGCCGCGCAGCAGGATGGCCACCAGCGCGCCAAACAACGCGAACGGCACGGCCAGTAGCACGCCCAACGGCAACGACCATTTCTCGTACTGCGCGGCCAGGATCAGGAACACCATCAGCAGCGCGAAGGCGAACACCATCGCCGCCGTGGAGCCCGCTTTCTTCTCCTCGAACGCCTGGCCGCTCCAGGCATGGCCGTAGCCCTGGCCAAGAACCTCGGCCGCCACTTCCTCCATGGCGGCCAGCGCCTGCCCGGAGCTATAACCGGGCGCCGCGTCGCCGGTGATCTTGGCCGCCGGGAAGTTGTTGAAGCGCGTGACCAGGTCCGCGCCGGCCACATAGCGCGACGTGGTCACCGCCTTGATCGGCACCATGTCGCCATGGGTATTGCGCACGTAGACCTTGTCCAGATCCTCGGGGCGCGAGCGGAACTGCGGCTCAGCCTGCAGGATGACCTGGAACAGGCGGCTGTTCTTCGGGAACTGGCTCACGTAGAGCGAGCCGAACATCGTCTGCAACGCCGAGTACACCTGGTCCACCGGCACGCCCTGGGTCTCTGACCGCTCGCGGTCCAGGTCCACCAGCAGTTGCCGCGAGCGCGTGTTGATGGTCGAACTCACGCTGCGCAGCTCGGGCCGCTGCCGCGCCTTGGCGATAAAGGCGCGCGTGCGCTCCTCGAGCTGCTGGTAGGTACCGTCGCCGGTGCTTTGCAACCAGAACTCGAAGCCGCCCGTGGTACCGAGCCCCGGAATCGACGGCGGGTTCACCGGGATCACCAGCCCCTCGCGATACGTGGAAAACTCGCGATTGGCCTTCTCGATCAGGTCCTCGGCGCTCTCGCCCTTGCCGCGCTCGTGGAAGCTCTTCAGCGTGATGAACAGTGTGCCGGCATTGGCCTTGTTCTGCGAGTCGATCAGGCTGTAGCCGTCCGGCGCGGCCACCGACTTCACGCCGGGCTGGGCCGCGAACCATTGCTCCGCGCGCTTGGACAGGTCACCAGTGCGGTCCAGGCTCGCGGCGTCGGGCAGGACCACCGCGCCAAACAGGTAGCCCTGGTCCTCCACGGGCAGGAACGACGACGGAATGCGGATGAACAACAACACACTGACCACGATCAGCGCCACCACGAGTGCCGCGGAAATGAACGCGCGCCGGATCAGCAGCTGGACGCTGCTGCCATAGCCTTCCACCATGCGGTCGAAGCTGCGGTTGAACCATTGGAAGAAGCGGTTCTTCTTGTGCTCGCCGGGCTTGAGCAGGATGGCCGCCAGCGCCGGCGACAGCGTCAACGCCACGATGCCCGAGAGGAACACCGACACGGCCAGCGTGATGGCGAACTGCTTGTACAACTGGCCGGTGATGCCCGAGAGGAACGCCACGGGGATGAACACCGCCAGCAGCACCAGCACGATGGCGATCACCGGGCCGCCCACTTCGTCCATCGCGTGCTTGGCGGCCTCCCTGGGCGGCATCTTGAACTCGACCATGTTGCGCTCGACGTTCTCGATCACCACGATGGCATCGTCCACCACGATGCCGATGGCCAGCACCATGCCGAACAGCGTGAGCATGTTCACCGAGAACCCGAACGCCGACATCGCCATGAACGTGCCGATGATCGACACCGGCACCGCCAGAATCGGCACCAGCGTGGCGCGGAAGCTCTGCAGGAACAGATAGACCACCAGGATCACGAGGATCACCGCGTCGCGCAGCGTGTGCACCACCTCGTTGATCGATTCCTGCACGAACTCAGTGGTATCGAGCGCAACTTCGTACTGAAGCCCCGGCGGGAACGTCTTCTTCGCTTCCTCCAGCGTGGCGCGCACCTGCTTCGCCACGTCCAGCGCGTTGGCGCCCGGCTGCTGGTAGACGGCCAGCAGCGTGGCAGTCTTGCCCTTGTAGCGGCTGCGCAGCGAATAGTCCTTCGAGCCCAGCTCCGCGCGGCCGATGTCCTTCAGGCGCACGATGGCCGCTTCACCGGACGCGGCCCGCAGGATGATGTTCTCGAACTCGGCCGGCTCCGTCATGCGCCCCTTGGTCGCCACCGGGAACGTCTGCTTGACCGGCCCGTCAGTGGGCGATTGCCCGATACGCCCGGCCGAGAACTGCTCGTTCTGCGACGCCACCGCGTTCTTGACGTCTTCCACCGTCATACCCAGCCGCGCCATGCGGTCGGGCCGCAGCCAGATGCGCATGGCATAGTCCGGGGTGCCGAAGATCGCCGCCTGGTTGGCGCCCGGAATCCGCTTCAGCGCATCGAGGATGTAGATGTTGGTGTAGTTATCGACGAAGGTCTGCGGGAAACTGTTGTCCGGCGAATAGACTGCAATGACCATCATGAACGCCGAGGACCGCTTCTGGACCGACACCCCCTGCTTGGTCACCGCATCGGGCAGCGTGGGCAGCGCCAGGTTCACGCGGTTCTGCACGTCCACCTGCGCGAGTGACGGATCGGTGCCGATCTCGAAGTACACGGTCAGCGTCATGTTGCCCGTGGAGGAACTGGTGGACGACATGTAGAGCATGTTGTCCGCGCCGTTCACCTGCTGCTCGATCGGGGCGGCCACGTTCTGTGCCACCACCTCGGAGCTGGCGCCCGGATAGGTGGTGGACACCGTGATGCTGGGCGGCGTGATGTCCGGAAACTGCGCAATGGGCAGGTTGAACATCGCCACCAGTCCGCCCACCACGATGATGATCGAGAGCACCGATGCAAAGATCGGCCGGTCGATGAAGAAGTGCGAGAACTTCATGGCGCGGCCTTCTCAGCGGGCACGGCCGGGCTCGCCCGCTTCTGCGCGGCAGGCTGCGCGGCGGGCTTCGAGCTGGCCGGCACCGGCCGCACGGGGGCGCCGGGCGCCAGCCGCACCGAGCCATCCACGATCACCACGTCGCCCTCGCGCAGGCCGGTGCGCACCACCCAGTTGCCCTCGGACCATTCGCCCACCTCCACCACGCGCGACTGGGCCTTGCTGTCCTTGTCCACGGTCCATACCGATTCGCCGCGCTGGCCTTGCACGACGGCCTCCTGCGGCACCGTGATGGCGCGCGTGCGCTGGGCCCCGATCACCTTGACCCGCACGAACTGGCCCGGCCGCAGCAGGCCCTCGCGGTTCTTCACCTCGGCCCGCACGAGGTACGTGCCGGTTTCGGCACTGAACGATGCGTCGGCAAAGGCGATGTGGCCACGGCTCGGATAGACGCTGCCATCGGCCATCACGATCTCCACCTCCAGCGCGCCGCGCTCCGGCATCTTGAGCGCCCCCGATTCCTGCTGCGAGCGCGTTCGCAGCACCTCGTTCTCGGACAGGCTGAAGTTCACCCACATCGGGTCCAGCTTGGCCACGTAGGTCAGCAGGCTGTTGGTCGCGTCGATATAGGAGCCCACCTGCTTCTTGGCGAAGCTGGACAGGCCGTCGACCGGCGAGGTGATGGTGGTATAGCCGAGGTTCAGCTTGGCGTTGATCACGTTGGCCCTGGCCCGCTCCACGGCCGCCGCCGCGGCCTGTTCCTGGCCGGTGGCGTCATCCAGGTCCTTCTGGCTCAACGCATTCTTGGCGGCCAGCGGCCGCACGCGGCCCAGGTTGGCGCGCGCCGTGGTCAGCCGCGCCTGCTCCTGCGCCAGTTCCGCCTGCGCGGCGGACAGCGCGGCCTGGAAGGGCTTCTGGTCCATGCGGAACAGCACGTCGCCGGTCTTGACGAGCGCGCCCTCGGTGTAGGTCCGCTGCTCCAGGAAGCCGCTCACGCGCGCGCGGATCTCTACCTGCTGGGAACTCTGGGTCTCGCCCACGAACTCGAAGACCAGCGGCACGTCGCGCAGCGCCACGGTAATCACGCCCACATCCGTCGCCGGTGGACCCGCGGCCTTCTTCTCCTGCTTCTGGCAACCCGTGGCCAGCACCGCGGCCACAAGCACCATCACCCATCGCCGGCTGATCTTGCTGCGCATCTCGGTTTCTCCCACGCGCGATTGCCGCCTTGCATCCATGCAGCCCATGCAACGCCAACGCCACCATCCGGCGGACGCTTTCCGACTTAGCTTGTGCCGCGCCGCAACCGATGGCAATTGGACCAAGGTCCACCCCGTCATCGCCGGGCGGCCGGGATGAGCGCGAGCAGCTGGGCGGCATTGAACGGCTTGCGCAGATAGCCGAGCGCGCCATTGGCCATGGCGCGGGCGCGCGCCTCGGGGACGTCGTAGGCGGTGATGAACAGCACGGGGAGCCCGAGGGGCACCAGGCGCTGCTGGACCTCGAGTCCGTCGATGTCCGGCATGCAGACATCGAGGATCACGCAGTCGGGCCGGTAGTCCGGCTCGGCATCGAGCCGGGCCAGCAGCGTGAGGCCGCTGGCGTATGTATCCACGGCAACGCCTGCGGCCCGCAGAAGCCGCGCGATGGCGCGGGCTACGGCATCGTCGTCATCGACAATGACGACAAAAGTCTCGGTTGGCCCCATAGGTAAACCATCGGCTGGAACAGCAATCCCGCGAGCACCGCTCATTCACACAGGCTACGAGATGCCACCCGCCGGCGGTATTGGACCATGGTCCCCCATGCCGCCAGATGCGCCGGCGCCGGCGCTCACGCCCCGCCGGACAGGCTCCAGCCGCCCGCACCGGCCCGGTGCGCGGGCGGCGCCGCGGCCACCGGAGGCAGGCCAACCTTGTCGGCCAGGCGCACGAGCTCGGGCAGCGAGCCCACCTCGAGCTTACGCATGACGCTGGCGCGGTGGGCCTTGATGGTCTTCTCCACCGTGCCGAGTTCGCTGGCCACCTGCTTGTTCAGGCGCCCGGTGACCACCCATGCCATCACCTCGCGCTCGCGCGGCGTGAGCCGGTCGAGCCGCTCGCGCAGGCCGGCCATTTCCGCATGCTCCCGGTGTCGCGCCACCGCGCACCGGCACGCGCGGTCCAGCGAGGCCAGCAGCGCGGTTTCCAGAATCGGCTTGAGCAGGAAGTCCGCCGCGCCGGCCCGCAGCGCCAGGATGGCGGATGGGACATCGGCATGGCCGGTGATGAAGATGATGGGCAGCGCGCCGTCCAGCTCGCGCTGCAGCCCGATGCCGTCCATGCCCGGCATCTGCAGGTCCAGCACCACGCACGCCGGGCCCGCGTCGGCGGCGCGGGCATCGAGGAAGGTGCATGCATCGCTGAACCCCGTGGCGTGGTAGCCGTGCGCCGTGACCAGCCGCACCAGCGCGCGCAGGACGGGCAGGTCGTCATCGACGATGTAAACCGTGGTGGCAAGGTCGCTCATGGCTTGATCCCTGGTATCACTGCGCCGCCGCGGCGCCCCGCCACGGCATGCGCGCAGCACGCCGCGTGGGCATGCCTTCCTGCGGCAGCGAAAACTGGAACGTCATGCCACGGCCCGCGTTGTTCCACGCCTCGAGCGTGCCGCCATGGCGCGCGGCGATCGCGCGGCTGATCGACAGGCCGAGTCCCATGCCCTGCGGCTTCGACGTGACAAACGGTTCGAAGATGTCCGCCAGCTCGCTGGGCGGAACCCCTGCGCCGGTATCGCGCACCGCGATGCGCACCATGCCGTGCTCGGCGTGCGCCAGCACGGTGACCTCGCGCGGCTCGCCGCTGCCCGGCACGCCACGGTCCACGGCATCGCACGCGTTGAGCAGCAGGTTGAGCAGCAGTTGCTGGATCTGCACCGCATCGCCGTTGACACGCGGCAGCGGCGATGCCACCTGGCGCGACAGCACGATGCCGCGCCCCAGCGCATTGCCGCGCACGAGGGCGATGGCCTGGTCGATGGCGTTGCCGATGTCCGTTGGCACCAGCACCGGCGACTCCCCCTTGATCAGCGCGCGAATCTGGCGCACCGTGGCGCTGGCGCGGCACGCTTCGTCGGCCACGTCCTTGAGGATCTCGCGCACCTCGGCCACGTCCACGACATCGGCTTCCAGGTACTGGCGGGCGGCCTGGGCGTTGCTGACGATGGCGGTCAGCGGCTGGTTGAGTTCGTGCGCCAGCGAGCCGGCCAGCTCGCCCATGCTGGACAGCCGCGACGAGCGCATCAGCGATGCATAGTCGGGGTCCAACCCGTTAGCGCCATGCGCACCGCCCCGAGGCAGCCGGGCCACCGAGCCGAGCAGCGCGCGGCCCAGGATCACGACCGACACGGTCGAGAGCAGGCACAGCGCCGCCATCGCCCAGTGCGGCGATGGCGCATGGGCGAGGGGCGGGACGTCGTCGTTTGAACGGGCAGGCGGCCGGAATGATCGCCTCATCGCGGTTCTCCGCGCGGCTCGGCTAGATGTCAAGCTTGCTGATCTTGGTGCCTTCCAGCGACAGGTTGGCCATCAGCCCGGCGTTCGTCATCACGAAGCCGATGATCGGCGCGCGCGCCGTGTTGGTATCCACCTGGCCGTTGGCGCCGATCGTGGCCAGCGCGACGGAGCCATCCACGCCGGCCGTCCAGCCTTTGCTCTGCTGGAAGTTGCGCAAGGCGTCGGGCGTCATGAACAGCAGGACCAGCGACTTGGATTGCGCACCGGCCTGCAGGCCGAACGACGCGGTGGTCGTGCGGTAGTAGCCGGCCGGCGCGCCGCCGGTGCGCAGAACCCCCTCTCCATACTCGCCGCCCACCCCGAAGCCCGCCGCAAGTATCCTCGGAAAGACAAGAATGCCGCTGGCCTTGCCGGCCAGCCCCTGTGACCCGCCCGCGGACGCATAGAGACGGTTGAGCGCGCCATCCGCGCCCGCGTCGATCTCCTTGCGTTTGCTGGCGGCGTCCGTGGCGGAGCCGGAAGACGTGGTGCAGGCCGCGCTGACACTGGCGAGCGCGGCAACACCGAGCAGGGACGTGAACGAACGACGATTCATGGCATTACCCCCTTGGCACATTGCGAATGCGTCTGATTGCGTGAACTTCCGTTGCGCTTCATCCCCCGGGAAGGCCAGGAATCCGAAAGCGAGGCGAGACAGCGAACTCGTCCGATTCGGTCGTTGCTTGTGTTGTGGCTTTCACATTAGTGGCCGCATTCCATAAATGCAATCCATACCTGCGTGATCAGGCGCTGCCGGACACACTCAGGGCGAGACCCTGGTCCACCCCGGGCCCGGCTCGAAGCGCGTCATGGCCGCGGCGCGCGTGGCGGTGCTGGCGCCAAGATTGGCCTCGTACACCTGGCCTTCGTGGCTCACCATGAAGCTCTTCACGCCGGTGTCGCCGTAGCGCACGGGCCACGCCACGACCGCAAAGCCGCCGAACAGCCTGCCGTTGACGATGTAGTCATACGCTCCGCCCGGCGCCGACGGTCCTTGCGCCGTCAACAACTTGTAGCGATAGCCGTAGTAGCCATCCTGCGTGATCTGACCCTTGCCGGCGGCCAGGAACGCGGGCCCGAGCGGGCTCGGCGCCTCGCCGTCGCGCGCCGGCCAGTACAGGCCGTCACGCTTGCCGGGGGCGCTGGAGAGCTTGCCCGCGTAGACCAGCACGCCATTGCCGTCGTGATCCACGCTCGCGTACTCGCGCTGCGCATCGTAGATGGCCAGCATGGTCTGCATCACGGCCAGTTCGTTGCGGCCGATGCGGCGCAGGCGCATCTCCTCGACCCCCTGCGGGACATCGAAATACCAGCCCGTGGCCGACTTCACCATCGGCAACGGCAGCGTCCAGCCATCGTTGCCCACGGCAATGTAGGCGCGCTTGTCGCCGTCGGGACGTACCGCATGCGACACACTCCACGCCCCCAGGAACCGATATCTCGCCTCGGTGCCGATTGGCGGGATGAGCTGCCGGTAGTCGCTACCGAGAATCGTTCTCATGGCCGCATCGTCGCTGGTGGCCACGGCGTCGCCAAACGCCCGCATGGCCGACTCGGGCGAGTCGAAGTGCCGTTGCGCGGCGGCCCATGCCATGCCCGACAGGCCCATCATGACGGCCGTCACACATGCCAGCCCGGCAAGCCGCGCGCGGCGGCAGGTTGATCGCGACGTCATCGTTCCTCCCTTTTCTCAGCGCCTGCCACCGCCACCGCGACCGCCTCCGCCGCCGCCTCTTGCACCGCCACCGCCGCTGAAGCCACCCCCGCCGCCGCCTCTTGCAGCAGCACCACCACCGCTGTAGCTGCCCCCGCCGCCGCCACGGCTGCCGCCGTAGCTTGTCGACTGCGCGCTGGCGCGGCCACGGTCGACATCGCGCTGCGCGCTCTGTCCGCCACCCACGCCCGAGAACGCATTGTCCCTGCCGCCCCCGCTCGCGCCGCCGGAACGGCCGCGGTCCGTGCTCAGGCTGCGGTCCGCCGCCTGCCTGTCGCCGGCCTGCCGGGTACTCGCCTGCCGGTCACCCGCGCCCTGCCTGTCGCCACGCTCGCCGGTACGCTCCGCGCCGGCACGGTCGGTCCGGCCGCCCCGGTCCGCCGACCTGTCGGAGACGCCGGCACGATCCGCCCCCGCCCCGCCGTCGCGTCCGCGATAGTCGCTGCGGCGATCGGCCCCGCCCACGTTCTTGCCGTACTTCTCGCGCGAGGCATTGTCGCGATACGCCACGCCCTGCCGGTGGCTCCCGTCATGCTGCCACTTGTTGCCGCCCTGCACCTTGGTGCGGTCGAAATTGCGGTCGATGTTGGTGGCGCGGTTGACGTCGATGTTCACGTCGCCGCCGCCCCAGTTGCAGTTGCCGAAGATGGCCCCCGCCGCGGCCAGCCCCACGCCCCAGGCGAGGCCGGTGGCCAGCGCCGCGCCGGGATAGTAGGCGGGATACGGCGGCCAGTAGTAAGGCGGATAGCTCGGGTAGCCCCACGAGCCATAGACGACGGTCGGGTTGTAAGCCGGCACGTAAATGACCTGCGGATTGGCGGGCTCGACGCGGATGATGGTCTCTGTGGGCGGCGCCTGCCCTGGTGCCGGCGCGGCTGCGGGCTCCACTATCACCTTCTGCTGCTCGTTCGACTTGAGGTTGCCCGAATCCTTGGCTCGCGCGCGCAGCCGCTGCACGGCGGCCAGCACGTCTTTTTCCTGGGCGAGGAAGGCGTCGCCGAGCTTCTGTGTCCAGTCGAGCTTGTCGCTCATCGGCTCCAGCACCTGCGGAAAGGCGACCAGCGATTTCACGCTGACGTCCCACTTCTCGTTCGCCACGGCCTTGACCGCGGCATCGCCCTTCACATTGGGATTGGCCTTGACCCAGCGCGCCGCATACACGATCTCGAGCGGATACGTGGACGCCATCAGCACCTGCGAGAGCACCGAATCGGGGTACAGCGCGATCGGCGCCACCAGCGACTCGAGTTCCTCGGGCTTGAAAGTGGGCGGCGCGGCGGCGGTCTGCGCCACCGCCGCGCCGGACAAGGCGAGCCATCCCACAGCGAGCAGGACGCGCACGCAGCACATCAGGCGCTCAAGCCAACGAGCCATGGCGGCCTCCTCTCCCTTGCTTATCTCTGGGCCAAGCATTCTCATTCTGGGATTCGCCAGCGCCATTTTGTATTGGCCTTTGGACGCGGGCAGCCCGCCTGGCAGGCCCGTGTTTTCCCGCCCTGTCCCGAAATGAAAAAGAATTGTCCCAGACGGTCAAATCGACGGTGCCCGTTCCGCCAATACTGCGACCCGGTTGACAAGCAAAAACGGGCGCAACCCGGCGCCTGCGAGACATCTCACAACATAAACCAGGGAACCGGAGGAACAGATGAAGTTGAGGAACATTGCCGCGGCCACGCTGATGGTAGCCGCATGGACGGGCGCGGGGACGGCGCAGGCACAATCCGCCGTCACGCTGTATGGCGTGGCCGATATCAACGTGGAGTACGCCAACCACGTGGGCGCGGTGCCCGTTGCATCGAACCAGTTCAATCGCGGGCCGGCCGAGACCGTCTATCGCATGAACTCGGGCGGCATGGCCGGCTCGCGCTGGGGTATTCGCGGCACCGAGGACCTGGGCGGCGGCACGAAGGCCGTGTTCGTGCTGGAGTCCGGCTTCAACCTCGACACCGGCACCATGCAGCAGTCGGGCCGCCTGTTCGGCCGCCAGGCATTCGTCGGCATGCAGCGCGCGGGCCTGGGGCAGATCAGCTTCGGCCGCCAGTACACGTCGATGTTCGAGGCGCTGGCCAATTTCTCGCCCACCGCCTACGCCACCCAGTACGAACCAGTGGTGCTGCAGTCCGGCGCCAACTTCCGCGAGGACAACACCATCAAGTACACCGGCCAGTTCGGCCCGGTCACCGCGCTGGCGCACTGGTCCTTCGGCACCGGCCTGGCCCTGCCGGCCACCGTTGGCGTGGCCACGCCGATCGGCGGCAACGGCGAAGTGCCGGGCGCGTTCCGCCGCGATACCGCATATGGCGCAGCCGTCGCTTACTCGGCGGGCTCGTTCGGTGCCACCATCGGCTACGACCAGTGGAATCCCACCATCGGCACCAGCAGCGGCACGGTGCGCAAGGCCGCCATCGGCGCCAGCTACGGCTATGGCCCGGCCAAGATCATGGCCGGCTATCGCTGGGGCCAGAACAAGAACGCCGCCGACGTGGAGATCCAGCGCGACGACCTGTACTGGATCGGCGCCCTCTACCAGGTCACGCCGGCCGTGGGCCTGACGCTGGAATACCACTACGACAACCTCAAGAGCCTGTTCGGCAATACGCAACTGGCCAATCCGTGGCAGGTGGCGTTCGTGGCCAGCTACGCGTTCTCCAAGCGCACCGACGTGTATCTGAGCACCGCCTACGCCAAGAATTCCGGGCTGATGCTCGAGTCGCTGGCCACGGTGTACGCCAACAGCCTGTCGCTCGGCAACAGCTATGCGCTCGCCAACGGCGAACGCTCGATGATCGGCGCGGCCGTGGGCATTCGCCACAAGTTCTGACCGGCCTGACGGGCCTGCTGGCCGATGCCGCCGGGGCTCACCCGGCGGCGCCGCGCTGGCGCATGCGCCACGCCGTGACGCTGCAGCCGAACTGCCCGGCGAACCAGCGCGAGAACGCGCTCAGCGAGGAAAATCCAAGCAGCGTGGCTACCTCGGAAAGCGGCCGCCCGGCATGGCCGATATAGCGGAGCACCAGGTCCGCGCGTGCCGCATCCAATACATCCGAGTAGGTGGTGTGCTCCTGCGCGAGCCGCCGGTGCACGGTGCGCCGGTCCACGCTCAGGTGCTGCGCCACGCGTTCCACCGAGCACAGCCCGGTGGGCAGCAGCGCATAGACGAGCTTGCGCACCTGGTCCTGCATCGTCGACGACGACTGCGCCAGCAGCGTGCCGAGATACTGCGTCACCTGCCGCGCCATGACGGGATCGTATGACGGCAACGGCGCCTCGAGGTCTGCCGCCACGCAGACAATGCCATCGAAATCCTGGTTATAGTCCGCCGGCATGCCGAACAGTTGCAGCGACGTGGCGGTGCTGGCCGGCGCGGGATGCGTGAAGCTGATGCTGCGCGGCCGCCACCCGGCGCCAAGAAAGAGGCGCAGCATGCGGAACATCACCCCCACCGCCAGGTCCGTGGCCTGGCGCATCGTGCCGGGCTGCTCGTTCAGGATCTGCAGCCGGATCATCACCAGCGGCCCGGCCTCCTCGAGCCACATTGCCAGCGCCTCGTTCTGCAAGTCCATGTAGCGCACCATCGACGCCAGCGCCTCGCGCAGCGTGGGCGCCTCGCGCACCACGAACGCCAGCGGGCCAAGGTTCGAGAATTCGCGCTGCGCCGCCATGCGCAACCCGAAATCGTCCACATTCGCGGCCATGGCCGACGCATCGAGCAGCCGGCCGACAAGTTCGGCCCGGATCCGCAGGTCGGGGTCCAGCAGTGCCGCGCGGCTGATCCTGGCGGCGCGCAGTTGCTGATAGGGCTCGAGCCCCACCGCGCGCGCCACGTCGATGTAATGGGTCAGGCTGGCACTGCGCAGGGTGTAGGACATGGGCGGCGGAACGTGATCGGTAACAGGATGCGTGCTTTCCCGGAGTGTCCCAACAGGTTAATTCAATGTCCCGCAATGTCAAACCGCGTATACCCGGTGGCCGATACTTGCATGCACCGGCGCCCCGCGCCGCCTTCACCCATTCATCCCGCCAGACGAGGACACAACCATGCAGTTTCTTGACGATTCCCTTCACCCCGAGCACATGGACAAAGTGGTCATCACCGTGGCGCCGTATGGCCCCGAGTGGATGCCCGAGGACTTTCCGGAAGACATCCCCGTGACGATGGAGGAGCAGGTACAGAAGGCCGTGGACTGCTATGAAGCCGGCGCCACGGTGCTGCACCTGCACGTGCGCGAACTCGACGGCAAGGGCTCCAAGCGCCTGTCCAAGTTCAACGAGCTGATTGCCGGCGTGCGCGCGGCCGTGCCCGACATGATCATCCAGGTGGGCGGCTCGATCTCGTTCGCGCCCGAGGACGAAGGCCAGGCCGCCAAATGGCTGTCCGACGACACCCGCCACATGCTGGCGGACCTGGACCCGAAGCCGGACCAGGTGACCGTGGCCATCAACACCACGCAGATGAACATCATGGAGCTGCTGTACCCGGAATATCTGAAGGGCACCTCGCTCGAGCATCCGGCGTACCAGGCCGCGTACCGTGAGATGACCGTTCCGGCCGGCCCCGCGTGGGTAGAGGAGCACCTGCGCCGCCTGCAGCGCGCCGGCGTGCAGCCGCATTTCCAGCTGACCGGCATCCATGCGCTGGAGACCCTCGACCGCCTGGTGCGCGCGGGCGTCTACACCGGGCCGCTCAACCTCACGTGGATCGGCATCGGCGGCGGCTTCGACGGCCCGAACCCGTTCAACTTCTTCAACTTCATTCATCGCGCGCCCGATGGCTGCACGCTGACCGCCGAGTCGCTGCTCAAGAACGTGCTGCCGTTCAACATGATGGCGATGGCCATGGGCCTGCACCCGCGCTGCGGCATCGAGGACACGATCATCGACCAGCACGGCCAGCGCATGACCTCGGTGCAGCAGATCCAGCAGTGCGTGCGCGTGGCGCATGAACTGGGGCGCGAGATCGCCACGGGCAAGGAAGCGCGCGAGATCTATCGCATCGGCACCTGGTATGACAGCGCCGAAGAGACGCTGCTGGCCCACGGCATGGCGCCGAACCGCCAGGCTGGCGTGCGCAGCCTGCCGCGCCGCGCGGCCTGATTCAGGCAGACCCCCATGCGCGCCACCGACCCGGCCTCCGTTGCCGATCCGTGCATCAACATCTGCCGCATGGACCTGTCCGGCGCGTTCTGCCAGGGGTGTCGCCGGACACCCCTGGAGATCGGCCGCTGGCCACGCATGACGGCGCCGGAGCGCGCCGAAGTGCTGGCCGCCATCGAGCAACGACGCAACACGGGAACACGGCGCGCCACCTGAGCGCGCCGGCCCTATTATTCCAATAACAAACATGGAGACAAGCATGGCCCATCGCCCTGCCAACCGAAGCCCTGCCACCCGAATCCCGCGGAGGACCGCCGTGGCCATCCTGCTCGCGCTGGCCATGCCCGCCGCCTTCGCGTGGACCAACAAGCCCGTGCGCGTGCTGGTGCCGGCGCCCGCGGGCGGCACCATGGACGTCATCGCACGCCTGCTGGCCGAGCAGCTCTCGGTGGACATCGGCCAGCCTGTCGTGGTGGACAACAAGCCCGGCGCGGGTGGTGGCATCGCCATCAACACCATGCTGGCCGCGCCGGCCGACGGGCAGACCATCATGGTCACGGCCAGCAACGTGCTGACCGAGGTGCCGCACGTGCTCAAGACCACGTTCGATCCGCTGAAGGACGTGCGGCCGGTGGCGGCCATCGCGCGTTCGCGCCTGCTGCTGGTGGGCTCGCCGCAATTGCCGGCCAAGGACTTCAAGAGCCTGGTCAGCTACGTGCAGGCGCACCCCGGCAAGCTCGGCTTTGCCTCGTACAGCGCCGGCACCGCCTCGCACTACGCGGGGATGATCGTCAACCAGCGCGCCGGCATGGACCTGCAGCATGTGCCGTTCGCGGGCTCGGGCCCGGCGCTGACGCAGGTCATGGGCGGCCAGATCGCGGTGATGTATGACGGCATGGTGACCTCGCTGCCGCTGATCAAGGCGGGCAAGCTGCAGCCCTATGCCCTGGCGGCGAAGACGCGCTCGCCGCTGCTGCCGAACGTGCCGACGTTCGCGGAACTTGGCTATCCGGAGGTGGATTTCAGCAACTGGGTCGGCGTGGTGGCATCGGCGCAGATGCCGGTGGAACTGGCCCAGAAGATCCAGGCGGCGGTGGACAAGGCGGCGCAATCGCCCAAGGTGCACGACCGCATGACGGCGCTCGGCTACGAGCCGATTGCCGAACAGCCGCTGCCGCAACTGAGCCAGGCGGTGCGCGCCGAGTTCGACCGCAACGCGGCCATCGTCAAGGCGTTCAATATCCAGCCCTGAGCCGGCAGTCGTGGCGCGCAGGTGGCCCGGCAGCGCCGGGCACGGCGACGCCCGACGCCGTCCGTCGAATCAGAAATGGTGCGCCATCCCGATGGTTACGCTTTCCACCGAGCCTCCCGGCTTGGGCAGCGGGAATCCGTTCTCGGGTTCATAGTTGTAGGTCAGGGCCGAGGATGCGCTGTTCCTGATGAAACCGAAGCGGGCGTAAAGCGAGGTTCTTTTCGACAGGTGATAGTCGTCGCCGAAGGTCATGCCCCAGGCATGGTTGCCTTTCTGCGTGGTATCGCGGAATCCAGCCGTGATACGAATCAGGTTCGCCCCGATCTTCTTCTCCAACCCGGCGAAGTAGAGCATGGCATTGGCGCCGCCCGTGTTCTTGGGATTGATCCAGAACAGGACGGCGGTGCCGGTCAGGAACCCGAAATCATGCGACGCGTTCAGCAGTACGCTGTCCGTGCGGATGGAGGGCTCTCTCGTGGTGTCCCGGGCGCATTGCGACGTTGCCGCCGGGCTCGGATCGCACCAATTCTGGGAGTAGGAGGCCGATAGGAAATTCTCCTGGCTTGCATAGTAGATCGACAGCGACTGGTTATGCGTCCTGGGGCCGACGTCCTGGTTGCCTTTCAGCGCGTAGAAGGCGTTGATGCCGACGTGCCGCCACAGCAGGGGCGTCGTATAGCTGATCGAGTTGTTGATCCGGTTGACATCGAGGCTCGAACCATAGCCCAGGTCGCTGAAGGCGGCCAGATACGAGTAGATGGACTGGTGCCCGGTGGCAAGAAACGGGTCCGCGCCAATCGCCAGCGACGATGCGCCGCTAAGCTGCTTGCCCAGGGAGACGGTGCCCCAATCGGTGCTCGAAAGGCCGACGAACGATCCGCGGTTGAAGAAGGATGTCTTGCTCTGCTGCGAACCGGAATCCGGATTGAAGCCATTCTCCAGGCGGAAGAATGCGGTCAGCCCGTTGCCGATGCTCTCTTGCCCGTAGATGCCGAACTTCGACGTCCAGGCGTTATTGCTTTCGACCCGCTTCATGTTGCCGCTGGGCCCGCGCGTGTAGTCCAGCCCGACATCGACGGTGCCATACAGCGACAGCATGCTTCTGCCCGGGATGACACCCAGGGCGCCCGGGCCCACGCCCTGCAGGATCAGGCGTTGAATGTCGACCATCGAGTCGCCTTCCGCCCATGAACTGGCCGAAACGCAAGCCACAGCCGTGGCAACACAGAACAATCTGACGCGCTTTCCAAACATATACACCCTCTCCCATCTGATGAAGTCGTGACGACGTCGCCAATCCAGAATGGCCTGGCATCGCTAATTGACTAATCGTCAATTACAAGACATGGCACGCAATATTGATGCCACATCTATTTCTCCAACTTGGGGATTTTCTGGCGGAGGTGCGGGTGTCCGCTGCGGGTACAGGGACACCCTGGCCTCATTTCCGGCACGGAAGTGGTGTGCGTGAGGAGAGTCGAGCGGGGGATAGCGGGACGATTACATCGACAGGCTCAGTTCAAGCTCCGTGATCGCCTGTTTCGCGCGAACCTGGCACGTCGTGTACCGCCGCAGGGCCCTGGACAACTGGCGTGCCACGTCTGCGCCATCGCCATCGCCAATGGACGACTCGCACTCCCGCCCTTCCTGAAAGGCGTTGCTTGCCCGCTGGATCAGTCCGGCAAGATAGCTCGAGCCGGCGATCTCGGACGAGACCTTGCGCGCTTCGTAGAGCCGCCGCTGGGCTTCATCGAGCAGTTGGGACCCGCGGAGTTTTGCGTCCTCGAGCATTTCCCGCGCGGTACGGCGCAACCGGATCTCCCAGAACTCGTTGGCCTCGTCGTGGTAGTAGTAGCCATGGCCGGGAATATGCATGAGCGCGCGCCGGTTGGCCGGGCCCACGCAACCCATGTACAAGCCCTGATCGCCGTCGTCCGGGCGCATGACGGCGGTAAACGCATTCACGCGATGGCAGATCGAGCTGGGCCACGGGCTGCCGCCAAGCCAGGCTTGCTCCCGTTCGGCGTGGGACATGCGTTGGCCGTCTTCGCGGTAGCGCTCCGGCGCGCTCGTGGCATAGATCCGCGCCATCACGTCGACATCGATACGGCCATGCGCCTCCTTCAGCGACTCGAACAGGTAGCGGTTTCTTCCTTGCGAGCTTTTGGTCGACAGCGCGGGCGCGAGCTGCCGGTCGCCAAGGTGGGCGAGATCCGCCGGCCGGTTCTGGACCCAGCCTTCGACCGGATTGAATGCATAGCCCTGATCTGGCGCCAGGAATCCGGCAGCGGAACGCGGATGCATGGAATTGTTGTTCGCATAGAGGAACTCATAGGACCGGCCTTGCTCGTCGAACGAAAGTTCGCGAAGGATGGGATCGCTGCCGACGGCATTCGACGGCCGCGCCTCGCAGACGTATGCATAGCGTCCGTCCGCATAGAAGCCGCCCACCGATCCGAGGATCGTGCCTACGTCGCCGACAGGCCATCCCATCTCATTACCGAGCGCATCCGCGGCCGTATCGGCGAAGCGCAGGTTATGGAATACCGACGCGCCACGCCGCAGGCCATAGCCGCGGTCGCTCGTTTGCTCGATGCCGTGCAGTCCGCCGCCATGGTGGATGTAGGCCACGCCCTTGCTGTTCATGCCCGGATGGCCGGCAAAAAAGTACTGCCCCAGGCCCGGGATGAACCCGTTGATGGAGAACGGGGTGTAGATGAACGCGTGCCCTTCATCCGGGAACGCGGCAATCGTCACCTGGAAGGTGCAGTCGTGGTCCGTGGTGGACCCCGAGATCAGCGATCCGTCCGACGTTGCCTCGCCCCAGGCGCAGGCGCCGCTGCACAGATCGACGGAGCGGTCCGCATGCGCCGAGCTCATGCTCTGGCCCCCCAGGTAGGAAGAGTCGGCCTGGCCTTCTTCCTCGTTCAGGCTGTCAGCCGTGAGATCGCGCACGCCGTGGCCCCGGATGCCGCTCCAGATCGGCTCGAAATGCCCGGTCCAGAGTTGAATGGCCGTCCAGTAGTTGAGTTCGATGCCATTCTCTTTCGCGGCATCGATCCAGCCACGCACCATCTCGCCAATCTCGGGCGTGTTCTCCTGCATGTGGACGTGCCAGTTCTTGACGATCTCGATCTCGTGCGCGCGGAACCTTCGCGCCGCAAGTCTTTCCACGGGCCATTTCCCGAAGATGTCGATGATCTGCTGGATATACTGCCGCCCCATCTCGTGGGACGACCCGCGAAGCACCACGATCGGGCAGATCGCGGGAACGATGGGCACGCCATCGGCGAAATTTATCTCCGTTCCCGCTTGCGACAGTTCAATCGACGGCAAGCCATCTCTGATCGACGCTTCATGGTCCGACGCCGCGCCACCGGCGAGACGCGCCTCCACCCGCCGGCATGCCTCGACGGCGCCGGAGAAAAGACGTGCGGCTTCGGCGGCATCCTGCACGTCTCGCGTGAACTCCGCGAAGTACATACTGCTGCCGGTAAAACGGCCCGCATACCATTTCGCCTTGGCAATCATCAGCGTCACGACATCGAGGGCCTCGCGTGCCTCTACCGCATCCGCATCGACCGGATTGCATCGGTTGAGGCTGCGATGCGCATCATAGAGCGCGTACTGCGCCTCCACCGCCTGTGCGGAAAGGCTGGCGGGGGTATGGGCTTTTTGCAGGCTGGCTGCGCCGGATTCTTCGTAGGCACTCATTTTCATTCTTCAAAGAAGTTGGTCGATATCCCGATGACCCTTTGCGGGTCAGTGAATCATTCAGAGGCGGATCACCGCTCCGCCTCTACGAGGAAAACCTGTAGGAACCCAGGCGCAGCACCAGCAGCATCGCGGCGCACAGGGCACCGGATGCGCAGAAGAGCGCGTATCGGTAGGTAGCGAAGTGATCGAACGAGAGTCCGAACAGGACCGGCCCGGCAATGCCTCCCAGTCCGTGCACGAAGAAGAGGATTCCGTAGATTCTTCCGAAGGCTTTCAGGCCAAAGTACTTCTTGACGAAGAACGGCAGGAAATCGCCTTCCGCCCCGAGCGCGAATCCGAACAGCAGGCCGGCGAAGGCGGCGAACGCTATCGAATTCGATAGTTCCAACGCCATCAGCATCGCGCCCGTGGCAGCAAGAAGAAGGCGGCTGCCGCCACCCTCCTTGCCGGGAATCTGTCGATGAGATAGCCGCTGATGACGCGTCCCAGCACGACCCCGACCCCGCTGAACGCGACAGCCCGCGCTGCCTGTTGCGCCGTGGTGCCGCCATCGACAAGCAGCGACACGAAATGCACCGACATCCCGAGCGTCCCCATCGATACCAGCAGCGTGGTGGCAAGAATCAGCCACAGGCGCCAGTCGGCAAGCGCTTCGCGCACGGCGTATCCGGGCGCCGGCATGCTGCCCGCGAGCACACGGCGTAGCCCGGGCCGCGTGCTGATGCCGCGCGCGCCCCGGGAGATGATGGCGCAGGCCAGCCAGCCGACCAGCAGCCCCCCGACCGCAAGCCCGGCATAGGCGCCGCGCCACCCATAATGCGAGATCAGCGCCTGGGCGATGACCGGCATGGAGATCGTGCCGATGCCCATGCCGATGCCCGCCAGGCCCAGTGCGACCCCGAGCCTGTCCCGCAGGCATTTCGCCAGTACGGTGAGATAGCCCGGCGGCGTGGTGCCGGCACCCGCGGCGCCAATCCCGAAGCTGAGCGCGGTGAACAACCAAGGCGAGTTCCCGCAAAGCGATTGAATCGCCATGAATGCCGCCATCACGGCGACCGAACCGCCGATCACCCTGGTCTCGCCGTACCTGTCGATCAGTTGACCGACCGCGATCGAACCCGCGGCCAACCCCAGCATGGAGAGAACGCCCGCCGCCGAGGTTTGCGCCCGCCCCCAGCCGAACTCGTGAGCGATGGGTTGGAGGAAAACGGAAATTGTCCCGAAATAGAGCGGCGCGAACCCGGCGCAAAGTCCGAGCGCCGCGCCGAAGATAATCAGGGCCCGATGCGAAGCGGAGAGGCCGCCGGCCGACGGCGCGGCGAAAGCGGCTGCCGCTGGGGGCGCGGCGACGTCCTGGTCAAGGTTGATCGACATGTTTGCCTTACGGATGAGATGGCGAAGGGAGTCGGGCCGGCGGCGTCTGCGCGTCCTGCCGGGGCTTCGTAGCCAACTGTCCCTACGCAACCCCCTTCTGGCCTCACATCCGCCGACAAAGCCGATCGTCACGCTAACGTCCGGATGCGCCGTGGCCCGCCGCCCCGTTTTTTTGACGTCACGTCAATTACTTTATCCTTGAATTGACGTATAGTCAAATCGATCGAAAAGAGATTGCGGAGCGAGCCGTGACGGCGGCATGGCAGGCTCTGGCACACGAAGAGAGACGCTATACTGGCGCGAAATTGCGTGCCGTAAGAGCGCCGCAGCGCTCTGATAACGAAGATGGATGACTAAGTGGCGAGGGAAACATTGTCGGAGAAGGCCAATGCAGGGCAGGCGCGCCGGCCGGGGCGTCGCCCGAGAACGGCGACCAGTGCAAGCCCGAGCGGGCTATCGCGAGACACCATCATCCAGCACGTGATTCAGCTCGCACAGAAGGAACCGTTTGCCGAGATCACCATCGCGCGACTGGCGAGCGAACTCGGGGTGGCGACTTCACTGATTCACTATTTCCTGGGCAGCCGCGAAGATATCCTGAGCCTGATGCTCAACCATGCGCTGAAGGAGGTTTGCGACCGGGCGCCGCCGCTCACCGGACAATGGCTTCCCGACGCGGAAGCCTTGCTTCGAGAAGTCCAGCAAATGCAGTCGCGCTGGAAGGGCATTACCGCGCAGATAGCGACCTCCAACAAGTACCGGCTTTTCCAGCATCAGTTACTGGATGGCAAAGACTACGGCCTGGTGTTCTTCGACCGCATGGGCCAGATCCTTCAGAGCGGCGGATTCAGCGGCGCGCAGGCGGCATGCGCGCATCATCTGCTGATGCTCTTCCTGGTATCCGTTGCCAGCGCGCAGGTCTTTCAGCAGGAGCCGAGCGCCAAGCGGGAGTTCCTGCTGAGCCATATCGGGCAATTTCCCGCCGGGACCTATCCCGGCTGCGCATTCATGCTCAACGATTTCGCCGCTATCGATACGACGACGACCTTCGAAAAAGGGCTGCGCCTGCTGCTGGACGGTATCGACAGCTGGCCGAGGGAACGCGCGAAACCGGCACGGTCCGCACGCTCCGGATCGCGCCCATAAGGGGCAACCCGGCGGGGACCGGCCGCTGAGCTGACTCAGGCTTGCGTGGATTCGCGCAGCTGCTTCTTGTTGATCTTGCCGACGCTCGTCTTGGGAATCGCTTCCACGAAGACGATCCGGTCCACCTCGGGCACCGCGAACTTGCTAAGACGGTTGTCCGCCACGTGGCGCAGCAGGCGGTCGCGAATGCCGGCGGCATCCACGGCGTGGCCGGGCTGGCGGACCACGAAGGCCATCGGCCGTTCGCCCCAGCGGGCATCCTGCACACCGATCACCGCGCACTCGCTAACGCCGGGCACCTGCGCGACCAGGCCCTCCACCTCGATCGACGACACCCACTCGCCGCCCGTCTTGATCACGTCCTTGATGCGGTCGACGACGCGCACGGTGCCATGCACGTCCATCACGGCGATGTCCTGCGTATGCAGGTACCCGCCCGCCCACAATGCCTCCGACGCTTCGGGCTTGCCGTGATACGACTCGGTCAGGTAGGGCGCGCGCAGCACGATCTCGCCCTGGTGGCTGCCATCGTGCGGCACGTCGGCCATCTGCTCGTCCACGATGCGGAAGTCCACCATCGTGACCGGGCGTCCGGTGGCGCACCGCATTGCGATCTCTTCCTCGCGGCTCGCCGGCACACAGCCCGGCGCAAGCTGGGCCAGCGCCACGATCGGCCCGGTCTCGGACATGCCGTAGCCGGAGAAGACATCGATGCCGGCGTCCAGCGCCTGCGCGCACAGCGCGGGATGCAGCGCCGAGCCGCCGATGATGATGCTCCAGCCCGAGAGGTCCTGCCCGGTCTCGCCAGCCGTCTGCAACAGCATCTGCAGGATGGTCGGCACGCAGTGCGAGAACGTGACGCGCTCCGATTCGCGCAGCGCCAGCAGCTGGGCCGGCACGTAGCGGCCCGGCAGCACAGTCTTGAGCCCGAGCATGATGGCCACGTACGGCATGCCCCACGCCATCACGTGGAACATCGGCGTGATCGGCATGTACACGTCTTCGCGATGCAGCCGCTGCCCCGCGCGCTGCGCGCACAGCGTGGTGGCCGCCGTCAGCGCGTGCAGCACGATATGGCGGTGGCTGTACGACACGCCCTTGGGGTCGCCCGTGGTGCCCGTGGTGTAGAACATCGCCGCGCGGGTGTTCTCGTCGAAGTCCTCGAAAGCGAAGTCGGGAGAGGCCGCCGTGACCAGCGCCTCGTACTCGCCATCGAGCGGCAGCGCGGTCTGCGGCGCGGGCGCGCCGTCGGCCATCAGCACGAAGCGCTTCACGCCGGGCAACTGGTCGCGGATCTCCTCGAGCAGCGGCAGGAAATCGCGATGCACGAGCACGATCTCCGCCTGCGAGTCGTTGAGCGTGTACAGGATCTGCTGCACCGAGAGCCGCACGTTGACGGTGAACAGCGTGGCGCCCATCATCGGCACGCCGAAATAGCATTCCAGGTAGCGATGGCTGTCCCAGTCCATCACGGCCACGGTGGTGCCGTGCGCGGCGCCCAGCGCGCTCAGCGCCGAAGCCAGCTGGCCAACGCGGTCGCGGAACGCGCGATAGGTGTAGCGCGTCGTGCCCTGATAGGTGATCTCCTGGTCCGGGCTCAGGCTCAGCGCGTTGACGAGCAGTTGCCCGACCAGCAGCGGATAGCTGTAGGCCGACGGGGTGGAAACAATGCGGCGATCAGTCATGTAAGCGGTCTCCTGGTGTCAGAACGGCACATCGCCGATGATGCCGGCCCGCTCCATCTTGCGTACTGTGGGCGGATAGTCCTGCACGGCGTAGTGCTGCGTGCAGCGATTATCCCAGATCGCCACGGCGTTCCGCGTCCAGCGCCAGCGCACCTGGAACTCCGGAACCTCGGCCTGCGCGCACAGGTAGTGCAGCAGGTCGCCGGCGCCGGGCATGAAGTCCTTGCCGAAGCGCACCACGTCGCCACGATGGTAATTCGCAAAGTGCGACGTGAAGGCGTTCACGAACAGCACCTTCTCGCCGGTCTCGGGATGCGTGCGCACCACGGGGTGCTCGGCCACCGGGAACTGGCTGGCCAGCGCCGCGCGCTTCTCCGGCGCCAGGTTGGCGCCGAACGTATGCTCGATGCTGTGCTTGGCGCGCAGGCCGTCGATGCGTGCCTTGATGTCGTCGGGCAGGCGCCGGTAGGCTTCGGCCATGTTGACCCAGATCGTGTCGCCGCCCACGGGCGGGGTTTCCACGCAGCGCAGCACGCAGCCCATCGGCGGCGCCTGGCGCCACGTGGCATCGCAGTGGAACGAGTTCTCGTAGTGCTCGACCTTGCTGTCGGGCGACTTGTAGATGCGCACCAGGCCCGGATGCTCGGGGTCGCTGCCGACGACCGGATGATCCTCCAGTTCGCCGAAGCGGCGCGCGAACGCGACGTGTTCGGCCTGCGTGATGTCCTGGTCACGCAGGAACAGCACCTTGTGGCGCAGCAGTTGCGCCTTGATCTCGGCGAACAGGTCGGCGTCGCGCGACGCATCGCCAAGGCTGACGCCGAACAGCTCGGCGCCGATGTTGCATGTCAGGGGTTCCACTCTCATGGTGTGCTCCTCCATCAGTCCTGAATTTGTTATCAGATAACGAAGATCGAAGACCCGGTCGTGCGGCGCGACTCGAGGTCGCGGTGCGCCTGTACGGCGTCTTCCAGCGCGTAGGTCTGATTGATCTCGATACGGATGCGGCCGGCGCCGACGTGCCCGAACAGCTGGTCGGCCAGGTCGGCCTTCTCGGCGGGGTCGGCAATGTAGTCCGCCAGCGCGGGCCGCGTCAGGAACAGCGAGCCCTTCATTGCCAGCAGCACCGGATCGAACGGCGGCACCGGGCCCGAAGCCGTGCCCACGCACACCAGCGTGCCGCGCCGGCGCAGCGAATCGAGCGACGACATGAAGGTGGTCTTGCCCACGCTGTCGAACACCACGGAGACGCCCTGGCCGTCGGTCAGTTCGCGCACGCGCTTTGCCACGTCCTCGTGGCTGTAGTTGATGATGTGGTCGCAACCGTGCGCGGTGGCGATCTCGGCCTTGGCCTCGGTGGAAACCGTGCCGATGACCGTGAGGCCGAGCAGCTTGGCCCATTGCGAGACGATCAGCCCCACGCCACCGGCCGCCGCGTGCAGCAGGATGGAGTCGCCGGGCTGGAACGCGTGGATGCGGCGCAGCAGGTATGCGGAGGTCAGGCCACGCATGGTCATGGCGGCGGCCGTCTCGAAGCCGATCGACTCGGGCAGCCGGATCAGCGGCGCGGCGGGCATGATGCGCTCCGAGCTGTACGCGCCCAGCGTGTTGAGAAAGCCGGTGTATGTGACGCGATCGCCCACGGCGACGTTGTGCACGCCCTCGCCCACGGCCTGGATCACGCCGGACGCTTCCACGCCCATGCCGGACGGCAGCGGCACCGGGTAGGTGCCGTTGCGGAAATAGGTGTCGGCGTAGTTCAGGCCCACGGCCACGTGCCGGATACGAACCTGGCCGGGGCCGGGATCACCCACTTCGGCCTCTTCAAGCCGCAGGACCTCGGGACCACCGGTTTGCGCCATGCGAACGATTCTTGCCATGCAATGTCTCCTGGATTTCTGGATAGGTGGCGGCACCCGTCGTGCCGCGACGATCCCAATGTAGAGGCTGCGCGCGCAGCGGGCCTGACAATTCGCTCCATCGACTTTGCAATTCGCGCCACGCACGCCTATCATCGGCGCACAGTGCCCGGGGACACGGGCCGCAACATCGATAACGCACCAGGGGAGACCGCTTGGAAACGCTGATACGCGCGGCCGCGCTGACCAATTTCTTCAACGTGGCACAGGAGCGCGGACTGAATGTGCAGCCGCTGCTGCGCCGCGCCGGACTCAAGCAGAGCCTGCTGGCCGATCCTGACTTCCGCGTGCCGCTTGGGGCCTGCGTGACGCTGCTGGAAGCCGCGGCGGCGGCGAGCGGCTGCGACAACTTCGGCCTGCGCATGGCCGAGTCGCGGCAGCTGGCGGACTTCGGCATCGTCAGCCTGCTGATCAGCCGCCAGCCCAGCCTGCGCGCCGCGCTGGCCACGCTCATCCGGTATCGGCACTTGGTCAACGACTCGATCGCCATGCTGCTCGAGGAAGCCGGCAACGCGGTGATCATCCGCGTGGAGGTGGTGGCCGGGGTGCCGTCGCGCCAGGCCGAGGAACTGGCGATGGGGGTCGTCTTCCGGCTTTGCGGAGCGCTGCTGGGCGGGCGCTGGCAGCCGCTGAGCGTCAGCTTCACGCATGCGGCGCCGGCCGATCCCCGCGTGCACCGGCGGCTGTTCCGGTGTGCGCTGGATTTCAACAGCCAGTTCAACGGCATCGTGTGCGCCGTGGCGGATCTCGATGCGCCCAATCCGCACGCCGATCCGGCCATGGCGCGCTACGCGCAGCGCGTGGTGGATGCCTTGCCCCGCCCCGCCGACCAGTCTGTCGCCCACGAGGTGCGCGGCGCCATTGCGCTGCTGCTGCCGATGGGCCGGGCCACCGGCGCATCGGTGGCGCAGGGGCTGGGGCTGAGCCTGCGCACGATGCAGCGCGCGCTCGACGCCGAGGGCGCGAGCTTCAACGGCATCCTGAACGACGTGCGGCGCGAGCAGGCCACGCGCCATGTGGAAAACCCCCAGGTGCCGATCTCGCAGGTGGCCGCGCTGCTGGGCTATGGATCGCCAAGCACATTCACGCGCTGGTTCGCTGGCCAGTTCGGCGTGCCGCCCTCGACATGGCGCACCCGGGCCATGCACGGCAACACCCGGACACTCAGAAACGCGCGGTGATGTGCCGGAACGGATAGTCCGGTTCCCGGTAGCCGCCGCGCTTCTGCCGCTCGGGCAGCTTGGCCTCCTTGCGTGGCAGGGCCTTGTACGGAATCCTCTCCAGCAGGTCGCTGATAATGTTCAGGCGGGCGCGCCGCTTGTCGTTCGAGTCGGCCACGAGCCAGGGAGACTCCGGGGCATCGGTGGCCATGAACATCGCGTCGCGCGCACGCGAGTAGTCATACCAGCGGCTGTAGGATTTCAGGTCCATGCCGGTCAGCTTCCACACCTTGCGTCCGTCGTGGATGCGCGCCTCCAGCCGCCGCGTCTGCTCGGCCTGGCTCACCTCGAGCCAGTACTTGATCAGGATGACGCCGGACGCCACGATGGCACGCTCGATCAGCGGCACCGCGCGCAGGAAGCTCTCGGCCTCCTCCTCGGTACAGAAGCCCATTACGCGCTCCACCCCGGCGCGGTTGTACCAGCTGCGGTCGAAGATCACGATCTCCCCCGCCGCGGGCAGATGCGGCAAGTATCGCTGCAGGTACATCTGACTCTTCTCGCGATCGTTCGGCGCGGGCAGCGCCACCACGCGGAACACGCGCGGGCTCACGCGCTCGGTCAGCGCCTTGATGGTGCCGCCCTTGCCGGCGCCGTCGCGGCCTTCGAAGACGATGCAAATCTTGGCGCCGGTCTTCACGACCCATTCCTGGAGCCTGACCAGTTCCACATGCAACTGGCTCAGCGCCACGAGATATTCCTTGTTGGACATGGGCGACGTATCGCCGGCAGGCTCCGGGGTGTCCGGGGCGAGGTCGGACGTCTCGCGCGGCGCGTCGGCGCGCGCGCCCTTTTTCTTTGGCTTGTTCATGCGCGGCCCTCTGGCGGAAGGGGAAAACAGGGAACTCTCCACATACAGTGTGGTGGCTTTGCATGGCGGAGGCAAACGGAAATGGATTGGACTTTGGGCCCGCTCCGGTTGCCAGCCACGTCCTGAAGGGCTAAGGTGCTCTTGCGGGCGAGACCCTGCGGGCCCCCGCGCGCCGTTGACCTGGAGGCTCCGATCATGGCCCTTTTGTTGCTGACCAATGTGCCGGACGGCACGCCCGACGACGAGTTGCTTGCGTTCCTGGCCAAGTACGGCATTCCCCAACCCGACGAGGTCGAGCATATCGAAGGCGACGGCTCGCGGCCCTCGGTCATGCTGACCTTCCATGCGGTCGATGCCGATGCGCTCGAGCCGCTCCGTACACGCATCCACGACATGTACTGGAAGAACCACCGGCTTTCCGTGATGGTGCTGCACGAGCGGTTCACCTGATCGTCCCCCCTTGCCCACCCCTGCATGCCACCCCGGCAGCACACGCTACCGGGATCCCGGCGCGTTTGCGTTCGCGCAAATCCCCCCTCAAGAAGAGAAATTTCCGCATACACCTGCTGAAACGTCTGCTTGATTGACGTAGCGCCCCGCGCACAAATGGGCATTGCGCGACGTGCGCAGCGTTCAATCAAGGTGGTTGCATGAGCAAGTGCGATACGGGATGCAGTCCGCAATGCCCCATTTGCTATCCGAACTGGGCGAAAGACGAGGCGGCGAAGAAGCGGGCGGAGGAGGATGGCAAGCGGCAATGCGTGGACTGGTGGCGGTTCTACCAGAAGGAGGCTGAAGCCATCGTGGCGGTGAATGATCCCGCCGCACGCAATCGCAAGATCAATGCCGCCTATGCCAAATTGTGGATCGAAGACCGCCGCTTCCAGTGGGCCGGGCTTGCGGCGTTTGCATCGAAGCAGGTGGGTTGCGGCCTGCTCAATGCGGCCGGGATGATCCGCAAGGCCAATCGCGAGCGCGAGATGTATCAGGAATGGGACAAGATTGCCTCGCTTGCGGAGCGCTTGTCACCATTCGCGTCCCCGCGCGTGTCGATGCCGAACCAGGTGGTTGGCGCGTCCGGCTACAAGGTGTTCACCATGCTGGCCAAAGCCAATACGGCGCTATTCCTGGAAATCTGGCCGCTGCATATGTTCTTCAAAAGGTTCGGGTTCGAGCGTTTCGAGGAGTGCCTGGACGATCGGCAGAAACTGCGCGGCTCCGTCCTATGGCCGAGCGGCGATATCGAGCTGTTTGCCGTCCCGAAAAAGGCGATCCTCGACGGCTTTGCCGCCATCCACAGGAACGATCGCAAAAGGGGCGTTGAACTTTTGGCAGAGCATGAGCAATACCATATCCTCCAACCTGTTCTGTACGACGACATTGCTTTTGCGACATTGATGCGGGCAAATCAGCTTGCGTGGGTACTGAACATGCCAACGGGTTCGGTACAGGAATTGCAACTCACGCTCGCCAATCGATGCACCGTGACTGGCGGCGATGCCGACAAGGTCTCCTTCAGCAAGGACCCGCTCGCCAATCTTGCCGATCCGGTCCAACGGATGAAGTTTGTCATGCGTGCCGCGAATCAATTCGACGAACTGCTGAAGCACCGTGGTCCAGACGTGGAGAATTCGCTGTACATCATTAGTAACGGAGGACGCTAATGACGGCAACAAAGCCAGGATACGGCCGCCGGGTACTGAATTTTCTCACTGGATTCCTGGTGGCTTGGTGCGTCTGCGAGTTGGAGCGCCAAAGCCACATGGTCGTGCTCACGCTGAATGAGCCCTATGAGAAGGTACGTAAGCAATCGCATTCCACGCTGCCGGAAGCGAATGCGTACAACTACGTCAACCTGCTCGCCACCAGCCCCACGAGGTTTCGGCTTGCCGACTCACAGTATGGCTTTGCCACACCGCTCGGGAGAAATCTAAGCATTTTTGCGCCAAATGGGCGGGTGAGAGACGTCAAATGGTCTCCTCATGTTCACGGCATGACATGGGACGAAACCCTCGCATTCGTCACCAACTTGCAGGACGAATTGCGACGCAAAGGCTGGCTTCAGATTCTTACCGCCACGAATCCGCCTATCGCGGACAGCCCGGACGTGCGCGACCTGATCGACAGTTACCAGTGGCATCTAACCTACTGGCAAGTCGTGGACAAATACGAAGTGTGGATCAGCGTCGGCCGGGCCTTTCATCGAAACGGCCGTACCGGGAAACGCTACAAAGTCCAGCTAGGCCTATATAAGCCGTCCATGAAGGACAAGACGCTGCACGAAGGCGCCATCTCTCCCATGGCGCCCCATCCGGGCATGGTCACCGTCAAGTACTGGAGCGGCGACACCGAAAAGACGTACGCCACGGATTTCCCGGACAGCTTTCTCTTTCAGTGTTTTGACTGGAACGGACTCTCCCTCGAGCGCAAATTCGCGGACTGGTGCGTGCCGGTGATGGAGATTGAAATCACGTCCCTGGACAAGGACGGCAACCGCGTCGATCCGTCCAGGGCGAGTTCCTTGACCACCTCGCTATATGGTCCCGGCCATCGCTTCCTGCGATACTCGCGGCCCATCCCGCAGATGGAGAGCAGCGCATGGCCGGTCATTGACGAGGATGCGATACGTGAACTGCTCCTTCCGCCGGAGGAAGCGCGCCAGTTGGAACAGGAATTGATGGCCATCGAAAGGGAATTCATGCCGGCGCCAGCAGAAAATCCGGCTTCAGTCTTGTCAGACTAACTCCACTAGCCCGCCCCCGCTCCCTTGCCTATCCTTTTACGCTGCCACGCCCGCACGCGCGCCGATGTGGGCGGACCATAACATTTGACCAGTCAGGAAACCGATCATGAACCGCTTCACCGCCTCTGCCGTGGCCCTGGGCTGCGCGCTGTTGCTGGCCGGATGCGCCGGCGCGAATATGGAGAGCCTGTCCCAGGCCGGCGGCAGCCTGTTCTCCGCCGCCACGCTCTCTGACGCCAGCGTCAAGCAGCTTTCCGACCAGTCCTGCGCCGAGATGGACCAGAAGAACGCCGTCGCGCCGCCCGACAGCCCCTACGCCAAGCGGCTGGCCAACGTCATGAGCGGGCTCCAGAACACCGGGCTGCCGCTCGACGCCAAGGTCTACGTGACCAAGGACGTCAACGCCTGGGCCATGGCCAACGGCTGCGTGCGCGTGTACAGCGGCCTGATGGACATGATGACCGACGACGAAGTGCGCGGCGTGCTCGGCCACGAGGTTGGCCACGTGGCGCTGGGCCACACCAGGTCGGCCATGCAGGTGGCCTACACCACCGCCGCCGCGCGCGGGCTGCTCGGCGCCACCGGCAACGCAACGCTGACCGCGCTGTCGTCGTCGCAGATCGCCGCCATTGGCGAGCAGTTCGTCAACGCCCAGTTCTCGCAGCGGCAGGAAAGCGCCGCCGACGACTTCTCCTTTGACCTGCTGACCCGGAACGGCGGCAACCGCCAGGCCCTGGCCACCGCCTTCCAGAAGATGTCCACGCTCGATGGCGGCCAGTCCAGCATGCTGAGCTCGCACCCGGGCTCGGCGCAGCGCGCCAGGCACATCCAGGATCGCATCGCCAGCGGCAGGTAACCCCCGCCTCAAACGCGTTTAATACACATTCGAAACCTTTCAGTACGCGCTCAATAGGGCCACGCGGATAATGCATCACGCCCGCGGACGCTGCCCCGGGCCCCTGCCATGTTCGATGGAGGCCCCCGCCGCGCCATGGATTCCGCATATGCCCTGCTGGCGCGACAGCCGGAGATAGCCCTCTTCCTGGCCCTGGCGGTCGGTCATGCCATCGGCGCCATCCGCTTCGGCCCATTCCAGCTCGGCGGCATCTGCGGCACGCTGATCGTCTCGCTGGTCATCGGCCAGAGCGGCGCGCGGCTCGATGACGATGTCAGGAATGTCGCCTTCGCGCTGTTCATCTTTGCGCTCGGCTTCACCGGCGGCCCGCAGTTCTTTGCCAATGTGGCGCGCGAGTGGCGTATCGGGCTGCTCTCGCTGGTCGAGGTCTTCGTGCTGCTGGGGTTGCTGGCCGTTGCCGTGCCGCTGCTCGGCCTGGACCCCGGCACGGCAGCCGGCCTGCTCGCGGGCGCCGCCACGGAATCGGCCGTGATCGGCACGGCTTCCGAGGCCATCGCGCGGCTCGGCCTCTCCCCCGATGCGGCGCGCGTGCTGCAGACCAATATCGTCACCGCGTACAGCGTGACCTACCTGTTCGGGCTGATTGCCATCGTGCTGTTCACGAGCCAACTGGCGCCGTGGCTGCTGCGCGAGAACCTGCGCGAGTCCGCCGCGCGGCTCTGGCAGAAGCTGGGCGGGCAGAACGACATGCAGGACGGCCAGGCCGCCGCGTTGCCGCTGCTGGTGGCGCGCATGCTGCGCGTGGCCGACGGCGCCGGCCAGGATGGCGCGCGCGGCGTGGCCGGCATGACGGTGCTCGAGGCCGAACGTCTGGTGGCGCTTGGCGTGACCATCCGCCGCATCCGGCGTCCCAACGGCCAGGGCGGGCGGGGCGAGCCGTTCCGGCCGTCTCCCGGCGAGGTGCTGCGCGCGGGCGACGTGGTGCTTGCCGTGGGCCGCCGCGACGCGATGGTCGATTTCGCCCGTGCCGTGGGCCCCGAACTGCCCGACGAACCCGGCATGGACGCCGTGGTCCAGGCCGAGCAAGCGGTGCTGCTCACGCGGCGCGAGGTGGCCGGCCTGAGCATTGCGCGGCTGCGCCAGGCCAAGGACCTGGGCATGGGCCGCGGCGTCTTTCTCACGCGCATCACGCGCATGCAGCATCGTGTGCCCGTGCTGCCCAGCACGGTACTGGCGCGCGGCGACGTGCTGACGCTCTCCGGGCCGGACGAAGCCGTGGCACGCGTGGTGCCGGAACTCGGCTATCCGGTCATCCCCACGCTGCGTACCGACTTCGTGTTCCTCGGCATCGGCATCCTGCTCGGCATGCTGCTGGGTTCGCTCTCGGTGAAGGTGGGCGGCGCGGCGCTGACGCTGGGCACCGGCGGCGGCTGCCTGGTGGCCGGGCTGGCCTTTGGCTGGCTGCGCGCGCGCCTGCCGCTGATGGGCTCGCTGCCGGCGCCGGCCGCGGAGATCCTCAAGGACTTCGGGCTGGCCACGTTCATCGCCGCCGTGGGCCTCTCGGCCAGGCCCGATGCGCTGCGCCTGATCCGCAAGTTCGGCCTGCTGCTGCCCGTGGCCGGCGTGCTGGTCTCCGTGATCCCGGCGGCGGTGTCGCTCTACATCGGCCGGCGCTGGCTGAAGCTGGACATGCCGATCCTGCTGGGCGCCGTGGCCGGGCAGCACTGCAGCACCCCCACGATCATGGCGCTGACCAATGCCGCCGGCAACGGCACGCCGGTCATCGGCTACACGATCACCTATGCCATCTCGAATGTGCTGCTGCCGCTGCTGGGCCCGATCGCGGTCCTGATGGCCGGCGCCCTGGCAGCGCACTAGTTCCCGTCGTTCCAAACGCGCGTCACGCGCATCAGGAGGCCCCATGGATTGGCTGCACACCATTTTCCAGAAATCACCCGAGGCGGCGCTGTTCCTCTCGCTGGCCGTCGGGTACGCCATCGGCAAGATCACCTTCGGCAAGTTCCAGCTCGGCGGCGTGGCCGGGTCGCTGCTGGCCGCCGTGATCATCAGCCAGGTCGGCGTGGAGATCGACAACGGCGTGAAGGCCGTGATGTTCGCGGTCTTCATCTACGCCGTCGGCTATGAAAGTGGCCCGCAGTTCTTCAACTCGCTGAACCGCAACTCGCTGCGCGAAATCGCCATGGCCGTATTCATGGCCGTGGCGGGGCTGGTTACCGTGGTGGTGCTGGCCAAGCTGTTCCATCTGGACAAGGGCCTGGCGGCCGGGCTCGCCGCGGGCGGCATGACGCAGTCGGCGATCATCGGCACGGCCGGCGACGCCATCACCAAGCTCGGCCTGCCGCCGGACCAGGTCAAGCTCCTGCAGTCCAACGTGGCCATCGGCTATGCCGTGACCTATGTGTTCGGGTCGCTCGGCGCCATCATCGTCTGCGTGAACATTCTGCCGCGCTTCATGGGCAGCGACCTGAAGGCCGACTCGAAGAAGGTGGAAGCCGCGATGCACGGCGGCCTGCCGCAGTTCGGTCCCGGCCAGGCCGGCGCGCTGCCGCGGCTGGTGGGGCGCCTGTTCCGCGTGGGCGGCGCCGCGGGCAAGACCGTGGCCCAGATCGAGATGGGCGGCGAGGATCTGGTCACGGTGGAGAAGATCCAGCGCGGCGGCAAACCCATCGAGTTCAGGCAGGACACCGTGCTCCACGAGGGCGACATCGTGCTGATGGTGGGCCGGCGCGACGCGATGGTGCCCACGGCGCTGGCGATCGGCGAGGAACTTGCCGACGCCGAAGGCATGGGCATGGTCATGCAGGCGCGGCGCGCGGTGTTCACGGCCAAGGGCATGAACAACAAGCCGCTGTCCGAGATCGTGGCCGGCGTGGAGCGCGAGATGCGCCACGGCGTCTACCTGGAGCGCATCGAGCGGTATGACCATGTGCTGCCGATCCTGCCCGACCTGAAGCTCCAGCACGGCGACATCATCACGTTCTACGGCACCCCGGCGGACACCCGCCGCGCCGCCGAGCGCGCCGGCTATGAGCTGGTGCCGAGCGAGAAGACCGACTTCGTCTACTTCGGCACCGGCGTGCTGGTGGGGCTGCTGATCGGCCTGCTGGTGGTCCGTATCGGCGGCATCCCGCTCACGCTGGGCTCGGGCGGCGGCGCGCTGCTCTCCGGGCTGGTGTTCGGCTGGGCGCGATCCAAGCATCCGATGTATGGCGCCATGCCCACGGCGGCGTGCCAGTTGCTGAAGGACTTCGGCCTGGCCGCGTTCGTGGCCATCGTCGGCATCAACTCGGGCCTGCAGGCCGTGCACACGCTGCGCGACAGCGGGGTGACGCTCTTCCTGCTCGGTGCCGTGGTCACGCTGCTGCCGCTGTTCCTGACCATGCTGTTCGGCCGCTACGTGCTCAGGTACGACAACGCCGCGCTGCTGGCCGGCGCCTTGTCCGGCTCGCGCAGCGCCAATCCCGCCTTCGGCGGCATTCTCGACAAGGCGGAAAGCCCGGTGCCCACCGTGCCCTTCGCCATTACCTACGCCCTGGCCAACGTGCTGCTGACCCTGCTGGGTCCGCTCGTGGTTGGCCTGGCCTGACTTCCTGAAGGAGCACCTGATGAGCAAACCGGATCTTTCCAAGCTGTCCAGCCTGTCGCCGTTCGAGCTCAAGGACGAACTCATCCAGTTGGCCAGCAGCAACGCCAACCGCCTGATGCTGAACGCCGGGCGCGGCAACCCGAACTTCCTGGCCACGGTGCCGCGCCACGGCTTCTGGCAGCTCGGCCTGTTCGCGATGCGCGAGTCGGAGCGGTCGTTCTCGTACATGCCCGAGGGCGTGGGCGGCTTTCCGCGCCGCGAAGGCATCGAGGAGCGCTTCGACCTGTTCGCGCGCGAATTCGAGCAAGTGCCCGGGGTGCGTTTCCTGGCGGGCGCCGTGTCCTATGCGCGCGACCAGCTGGGACTGAGCGCGGGCGACTTCCTGTACGAGATGTGCGAGGGCATCCTGGCCTGCAACTACCCGGTGCCGGACCGCATGCTGAAGCTGTCGGAGATCATCGTCGGCCAGTACATCCGCAAGGAGATGATCGGCCAGCACCCGTTCATCGGCGAATTCGACCTGTTCGCGGTGGAAGGCGGCACGGCCGCCATGACCTACCTGTTCAACTCGTTCCGCGAGAATCACCTGCTCAAGCCCGGCGACACCATCGCGCTGGGCATGCCGATCTTCACGCCGTACATCGAGATTCCCGAACTGAACGACTACCGGCTCGTGGAACTGATGGTAGACGCGGACCCGGACGCGCGCTGGCAATACTCGAAGCAGGAGCTCGACAAGCTGCGCGATCCCAAGGTGAAGGCATTTTTCCTGGTCAACCCGAGCAACCCGCCGTCGGTGCGGATGAGCGACGAGAGCCTGGAATACCTGGCATCGATCGTGGAGGCGCGCCCGGACCTGATCATCCTGACCGACGACGTGTACGGCACGTTCGCCGACAACTTCGTCTCGCTGTTCGCGCTCTGCCCGCGCAACACCATCCTCGTGTACTCGTTCTCGAAGTATTTCGGCGCCACGGGCTGGCGGCTCGGCGTCATCGCCACGCACCGGGAGAACATCTTCGACGAGCAGCTGGCCAACCTGCCCGAGGCGCAGCGCCAGGAGCTGCACCAGCGCTACAGCTCCATCACCACGGCACCGGACAAGCTCAAGTTCATCGACCGTCTGGTGGCGGACAGCCGCACGGTGGCGCTGAACCACACGGCGGGGCTCTCCACGCCGCAGCAGGTGCAGATGGTGCTGTTCTCGCTGTTCTCGCTCATGGACACGCCCGATGCGTACAAGCAGGCAATGAAGCGGCTGATCCGCCACCGCAAGGCGGCGCTGTACCGCGAGATCGGCATCGCGCCCGGGAACGACGACGACCCGAACGCCGTGGATTACTACACGCTGCTCGACATCGAACAGTTGGGCGGCCGGGCGGTGGGGCCGGAGTTCGTGAAATGGGTGCTGAGTTCGGCGGAGCCGATGGAACTGCTGTTCCGGCTGGCCGAGGAAGCGGGCGTGGTACTGCTGCCGGGCCGGGGCTTCGGCACGCGGCATCCGTCCGGGCGGGTGTCGCTGGCCAACCTCAATGAGTCGGACTACGTGAAGATCGGCCGGTCGATCCGCAAGCTGTTCGAGGAATACGTGGATCGCTACAACGCGGCCACGGGCAGCAAGGCGGACAAGAAGGTGACAAGGAAGTAGCGGTTGGGCAGGGGGAGGCGTATGCCTCTCCCCCGCCCCGCTTTCAAAGAGGGCGGAACCCAGCGGCGCCTACTCGCCCATTGTTTTGCAGCATCGATTCGGGCACCCTGGCCCAAATTCGATGGCTACCGACGAATCGGTGGCGCCGCTGTAGTCCCTCCCTGTCGGATTCAGGCGCACGGTAGGCCCGCCGTAGACGATGGTCCGCGATTCCTCGCCCATACTGACAAGGAAGTCCTTTACCCAGTCGGCACGACGCCCCGCAATGGCCTCGGATTCGCCCCTTTCTTTTACATAGCTGATCAGGATAAACAGATCATGCTTTGCATAGTTGCGCTGCATCTCCGCAACCCAGGCGCCTAGCCTGCCAGCCTCCGCGCCGGCTAGTTGATCGGCTTCCGCCGAGAATCTCGCATAAAACTGCTCGCCTGGCTTGCACGCAAATGCGATGGTGCTACAGCATACCAATGCCGAAGTTATCAGGGATCGGGCCATGGACGACAACATAGCCCGCCACGTTGTCTGCGTTGGTGATGCATACGGGATGCTTGACGCGCGCAAGTGCGATGGCATTCCAGAGGTAATAGTGATGGTCCTCCGTATCCATGGTGTCGTGAAAGTGTGAGACCTCATGTGCCAACGTGAGGAGTTGAGAGTCTTTACGGTCATGGTCATCCGGCATCTCGCAGAAGTTCAATGCTATTGCAATCGTATGTGTTTTGACGTCCGGTTTGCATACGGCCGCAACAACGCCGCGCTTTTCTCCATCCGGATTGGATACACAGCCAACGAACTCAAGCGCCGAAGGCGAGTAGCGTACGAAATTGACCGGTCGGAGGCGCTTGAGTACGACCAACATTCGGCTCAATCCAGTGGTCAGCGTCTCACGCGTCAGGCTATCCGTAACGCCAAACCAGGTTTGTACATTGCGCTTGGCCCCGGCATCCCAGCGGCGCAGTTCTGCTAGTCGTGTCTCGGTGCGAGTAAGGAGAATTGCGCATAGATCCATCGCAAGTGCGGCGAACGCGTCATTGCTCATGTTCGGGCAGATCAGCTTAGGATGATCCGCCAACGCCGTCGCTTCTTCCCTTCGGCCGGTTTTGTAACGGCTTGCATCGGCCCATTGCGAAGAAGACGAGTCCAGGGGCGCCGTAGCACCAGCATTCCGGCCGATCACGTCGGTGGACATCGTGTGTTGTGAGGCAAAGACACACGGCTTTTCTTTGCATTTGCAAAAGACCCGTGCGCCGTCGACTAGCACGGCTTTTCCGTTGTCGTACCATCGCGGGTCGCAATCGTTATAGACCGGGCCGCCAGCCATGCAAGCGGGGCAACTCGCATAGTCCCCTTCCAACGCAATACGCTTCCCCATGTTGGTCGACGTGCTGCTCGCGGTCTGATAACCGCCCGTGCCGGTCCTGTCACCTTCGCCGATCAAGTAACGCGTGTCGATCGATGTCATGATTGGCACGACTCCTCACTCTGGGCGTCGAAGAACACACCGATGGGGACAAAATGCCATGCCGTGGCTTCCGGGTCATAGATCGCGCACTGGTTCGCCTTGTGCGACAGATCCACGGTGCCTTCCATGCAAGTAATGGCGCGCCCAACGGCCCGTTCCCTAGCCGGATGAGGCAGGTTCAAGAACGGCGCATGGGATTCCGCATGCGCAAACAGGCCCGCGGCGTCTCGAAGGCGTTGATATCCCGTGAGGTCGTCGCTCGTCAGGTTGATATCGATGGCGTTAAGATTTCGGGGATCAATATCCCAGGACATTTCACTCGAGAGCGTCACGATACTGCCCGCGCGCCGCCTGACGAGCCGCCCATTGTGGGCACCGAAACCGCAATGAATGAAAAGATGGAGTTTGCCGCCGTTGTCGTGTATCAGCTCGCGCGGATCGAAGCGAGCGGCGTGGACAACGTGATACGGCTCCCCAGGTTGCGAGATGTATGCAGCCGCCAGGTACGCATCGAACGGCGACAGAAATACCGTCAGGGCATTACCAGTCCGGCCGTGATACTTCTCGTCGATGGCCTCGCAGGAGGCCCGGACATAGTCGGGTTGACCGTGCCGGGGGTAATACCTGACGAGCACGTAGAGAGGGGGGGCCGTATGCAGGATATGCCCGCATGGCCTTGCATTTGGCGCGTCGCTTTGCTTCATCTTACGTCTCCCTTCATGGCAGAAGCCAAAAGGCTGACGTAATGCGATCACCAACGTCTATAGTAATTCTCTTGAATGCCGCCGGGCCGATTCTCGATCCTGGCAGTTTCGGCCCGGCGCCTCAAATCCTCAACGCCCCTCCACGAACCCCAGCACCGTTTCCAGCATCTGCCGGATCGCCGGCTGGATCGCGCCTGCCTTGGCCGGGTCGTACGCGAACGGGTACACCTCTTCCATGTACGACGACTGCGTGAGCTCCAGCTGGATCGCGTGCACGCCATCGGCCGGGTTGCCGTACTGGCGCGTGATGTAGCCGCCCTTGAAGCGCCCGTTGAGCACGGCGGTGTGATGGGGCACCGCGCTGGCAATCGCCAGCACGTCGGCCGCCAGGCCGGCGTCGCAGCTCTTGCCGTCGGCCGAGCCGAGGTTGAAGTCCGTGAGCTTGCCCTCGAAGAAGCGCGGCAGCACCGAGCGGATCGAGTGGGCATCCCATAGCGCGATCGTGCCGTGCCCGGCGCGCAGGCGCGCCAGTTCCTCCTGCAGCGCACTGTGGTACGGATGCCAGATCGCGTCGCGGCGCTGCGCGATCTCGGCGTCGTCGGGACCGTTCGATCCATCGGCATAGACCGGCGTCTTGTCGAACGTGTCCACCGGGCACAGGCCCGTGGTGTCCTGGCCCGGATACAGGTTGGCGTTGTCGGGCGGGCGGTTCAGGTCCACCACGTAGCGCGAGTGCGTGGCCATCAGCACGGACGCGCCCAGCGCGCGCGCAAAGTCGTAGAGGCGGTCCATGTGCCAGTCGGTATCGGGCACGGTGCGCGCCTCGGGCGTCAGGCGGGCGGCCAGCGGCGCGGGCAGGTAGGTGCCGACGTGCGGCATCGAGACCAGCAGCGGGCGCGTGCCGCGATGGAGGATGAAGGCGGGGGTATCGGTGGTGAAGGACATCGCTTTTCGTAGGGGCTGCTTCGGAATTCAGTCGGCCAGCAGGCCGGCGCGGGCCGCCGCGAACAGCCGGCCCGCCTCCGCCTGTTGCGGATGCGTGCCGTGCTGCACGCGGCAGACGCCGCCGGTGCGGACTTGCGCTAGTGTCTCATGGCCGTGGCTGGCAAACACGTGCGTGGCCAGCGCCTGCGGGCCGTCGAGCCCGGCCAGCGTGGGATGCGCGCCGTCCAGCACCAGGAAATCGGCCTGCTGCCCCACGGCCAGGCCCGCCACGGCGCGTGCCGCCGCGCGGGCACCGCCGGACACGGCCTCGAGCCAGAGCCGGTCCGCCACCTGTGGATGCTGCGCCGACGCCAGTACGTTGCGGCGCTGCAGGGCCAGCCGCTGGCCGTACTCGAACAGCCGCAGTTCCTCGGCCACGCTCACGCTGGCGTGACTGTCCGAGCCGATCCCCCACGCGCCATGCTGCGCCAGGTATGGGGCGGCATCGAACACGCCATCGCCCAGGTTGGCCTCGGTGGTCGGGCAAATGCCGGCCACCGCGCCGCTGTGCGCCAGGCGGCGGCGCTCGTCCCAGTCCATATGCGTGGCATGCACCAGGCACCAGCGCGCATCCACGGGCGCATGGTCGAGCAGCCATTGCACCGGCCGCACGCCGCACCACGCCAGGCAGTCATCCACCTCTTTCTGCTGTTCGGCAATATGGATATGGACCGGCGCCGTGGCATCGATCGCATGCAGGCCGGCCACGGCGCGGGCCAGGCTCTCGGGCGGCACCGCGCGCAGCGAGTGCGGCGCAAGGCCAAGCCGGGCGCCGTGCGCCGCGCAGGCCGGGGCCAGTTGGCCGAGCAGCGCCAGCATGGCGTCGGTGTCGTGCAGGAAACGGCGCTGGTCCGCCTGGGCCGGCATGCCGCCGAAGCCCGCGGTCTGGTACAGCACCGGCAGCAGCGTCATGCCGATGCCGGCGCGCCGCGCCGCGCGCAGCAGCCGCAGCGACATCTCGGCCGGGGTGGCGTACGGCTGGCCGTCGGGATCGTGATGGACGTAGTGGAATTCGCAGACGCTGGTATAGCCGGCGCGCAGCATCTCGATATAGAGCTGCGTGGCGATGGCCTCCAGCGCATCGGGCGACACGCGCAGCGCGAAGCGGTACATCAGCGTGCGCCAACTCCAGAACGAGTCGCCACCGGCCGGGTCGTCGCCGGACGCGATGCGGTACTCGGCCAGCCCGGCAAAGCCGCGCTGGAACGCATGCGAATGGAGGTTCGGCATGCCCGGCAGCACCGGGCCGGCAGCGTGGTCGTGGCCCGGCGCGGCGGCAACGCCGGGCGTGACCTCGGTCAGCCTGCCGTCGTCGTCCCAGGCAAGGCGGACATTGCGCGCCCAGCCCTCGGGCAACAGGGCGGATGGGGCGAACAACTGGCCGGCGCTCATGGCGTGGCCCCGGTTTCGGCGCGGAACACGCGCCCCTGCCGCACCACCGCCGCGCAGGGGTTGCGGCCGAACCAGTACGCCAGCTCGGCCGGCGACGTCACCTGCCAGAGCGCGAAATCGGCCACGCGCCCCGGCGCGAGCCTGCCGTGCCGATCCGCCGCGCCAAGCGCCTGCGCCGCGTGTGTGGTCACGCCGGCCAGCACCTCCGGCACGGTCATGCGGAACAGCGTGCAGGCCATGTTCATCATCAGCAGCAGCGAGGTGGTCGGCGACGTGCCGGGATTGTGATCGGTCGCAATCGCGATCGGCACGCCGTGTTCGCGCAGCAACGCGAGCGGCGGCAGATGGGTATCGCGCAGGAAGTAGTAGGCGCCCGGCAACAGCACCGCCACCGTGCCCGATGCGGCCATGGCCCGGATGCCGGCTTCATCCAGATGTTCGAGATGATCGGCTGACAGGGCGCCGAACCCCGCCGCCAGCGCGGCGCCGCCGAGGTTGCTCAGTTGCTCCGCATGGAGCTTCACGGGCAGGCCATGGCGCCTGGCGGCCTCGAACACGCGCGTGGTCTGGGCCGGCGAGAAGCCGATGCCCTCGCAGAACGCGTCCACGGCGTCGACCAGCCCTTCCGCGGCCAGCGCCGGCAGCATCGTGCCGCAGACCAGGTCGATGTAGTCGTCGGCCCGGCCCGCGTATTCCGGCGGCAGCGCGTGGGCGCCCAGGAACGTGGTGTGGACCGTCACGCCGAACGCCTCGCCCAGCCGGCGCGCCACGCGCAACTGCTTGCGCTCCGCGTCGAGCGCCAGGCCATAGCCGGACTTGATCTCGATGGCCGTCACGCCTTCCGCCAGCAACGGTTTCAGGCGCGCCGCGGCCTGGGCGAACAGCGTGTCCTCGCCGGCCTCGCGCGTGGCGCGCACGGTGGAGACAATGCCGCCGCCCGCGCGGGCGATCTCTTCGTAGCTGGCGCCGGCCAGCCGCATGGCGAATTCGTCGGCACGCTGGCCGCCATAGACCAGGTGCGTATGGCAATCGACCAGCCCCGGCGTGATCCACGCCCCGCCGGCATCGTGGCGCGGCAACGGTCGATAGGGGTCGGGCAGATCGGCCTCGGCGCCGATCCAGGCCAGCCGGCCATCGGCAACGACCAGCGCGCCGTCGCGGATGGCCCGCGCCGGATCGGCATCGGGCAGCAGGTGGCAGTGGTGCCAGACGCCGTCGGCGGACGGCGCGTCGGTAATCCTCATTGCACAGGCTCCATTTGCAGCAACACGCGCAGGCACAGCGCGGAGATCTCGGCGGGGGCCAGCGCCAGCCGCCCCGCCTCCACACCGGCAGGCACCAGTATGCCTTCGCCGCCACGCAGCGTCAGGCCCCCGGCATCGCGCCATTCGCCCCGGATCACGTACACCATGACCGCGTCGTTGCCGGTGTCGGCATCGAACGCCTCGCGCTGCAACGCGATGTCCGCGCGGCACACGCCGCGCCGCGTCATCACATTGAAGTCGCGCGTCGCGCCCTCCACCAGCGCGGCGTGCACGGCGGTGTCGCCCGGGAACGCGAACGGCTCGCCGATGCGCGTGAGCTTGTGGCTGAACGAATCATCGTGCGCCTGCAGGTGCACGCCCGCGCCATCTAGCAGCACGATCTGCCGGTCGATGCCGGGAAACGCCGAGAACGGCCCATCGGCGGCAATGTCCGCCACGCTGACACGCCACGCGAACGCGTCCATGCCCGCGCCCGGCGGCCACACGGCGATCTCGCGCGTGGTGCCGCCGCCGTTTTTCCACGGCGCGGGCGGGATGGCGTCCAGCGCAAAGCGCACCACGCCGGAAGCCATTGCACTCATGCGCCGCTCACCCCTTTCACGCCTTTCACCATCGGCAGATCGAGCCCCTTCTCGCGCGCGCATTCGATGGCGGTCTCGTAGCCCGCGTCGGCATGCCGCATCACGCCCGTGGCCGGGTCGTTCCACAGCACGCGCTCGATACGCTTCGCCGCCGCGTCGGTGCCATCGCAGACGATGACCACCCCCGCGTGCTGCGAGAAGCCCATGCCCACGCCGCCGCCGTGGTGCAGGCTCACCCAGGTGGCGCCGCCGGCGGTGTTCAGCAGCGCGTTCAGCAGCGGCCAGTCGGAGACCGCGTCGGAGCCGTCGCGCATGGCTTCGGTTTCACGGTTCGGCGATGCCACCGAGCCGCAGTCGAGGTGATCGCGGCCAATCACGATGGGCGCCTTGAGTTCGCCCGACTTCACCATCTCGTTGAACGCCAGGCCGGCGCGGTGCCGCTCGTCCAGGCCCACCCAGCAGATCCGCGACGGCAGGCCCTGGAACGCGATGCGGTCGCGCGCCATGTCCAGCCAGCGGTGCAGGTGCTTGTCCTCGGGGAACAGCTCCTTCATCTTCGCGTCGGTCTTGTAGATGTCCTCGGGGTCGCCCGAGAGCGCCACCCAGCGGAACGGCCCCTTGCCGCGGCAGAACAGCGGCCGGATATAGGCCGGCACGAAGCCCGGGAAATCGAACGCGTTCTGCACGCCCTCATCGAAAGCCACCTGGCGGATGTTGTTGCCATAGTCCAGCGTGGGCACGCCCATCTGCTGGAACGCCAGCATCGCGTTCACGTGCTTGACGATCGAGGTCTTCGCGGCAGCCTCCACGGCCTTCGGGTCGCTCGTGCGGGCCGCTTCCCATTGCGCCACGGTCCAGCCCTCGGGCAGGTAGCCGTTGACCAGGTCATGCGCCGAGGTCTGGTCGGTGACGATGTCCGGGCGCATGCCGCCCGCCTGCGCGCGCCGCGCCAGCTCCGGCACGATCTCGGCGGCGTTGCCGAGCAGGCCCACCGAGATCGCTTCCTTCTTCCGGGTGGCCTCGGCGATCATCGCCAGGGCCTCGTCCAGCGTGGTGGCCTTCTTGTCCACGTAGCGCGTGCGCAGGCGGAAGTCGATGCGCGACTCCTGGCATTCGATGGCCAGCACGCACGCGCCGGCCAGCACGCCGGCCAGCGGCTGGGCGCCGCCCATGCCGCCCAGGCCCGCCGTGAGAATCCACTTGCCGGCGAGGTCGCCGCCGTAGTGCTGGTTGCCCGCCTCGACGAAGGTCTCGAAGGTGCCCTGCACGATGCCCTGGGTGCCGATATAGATCCACGAGCCCGCCGTCATCTGGCCGTACATCATCAGGCCGGCGCGGTCCAGTTCATTGAACTTGTCCCAGGTGGCCCAGTGGGGCACGAGGTTCGAATTGGCGATCAGCACGCGCGGCGCGTCGGCGTGGGTGCGGAAGATGCCCACCGGCTTGCCCGACTGCACCAGCAGCGATTCGTCTTCGCCCAGGCGGCGCAGGCTGTCGAGGATGGCGTCGAAGCACTCCCAGTTGCGCGCGGCCTTGCCGATGCCACCGTAGACCACAAGGTCCTGCGGGCGCTCGGCCACGTCGGGGTCCAGGTTGTTCTGGATCATGCGGTAGGCGGCCTCGATCAGCCAGTTCTTGCAATGGAGCTGGTTGCCGCGCGGCGCGCGGATCTCGCGCTGGCCGCGCTGGGGGGTGGAAAACTGATGTTCGTTGGCGTTCATGGTGTGGGGCTCCATGCTGGGGTCAGTGTTTGGGTGTTGTCGCAATCATTCGCAATTCGTCGGCAGGATCGCCCGCACGGCCTCGGGCCATCCCGCGCCCGCGTCGCCCTGGACGACCCATTGCTTCATCGCCTCGATATCGGGCGCGAGGTAGCGGTCGCCTTCCAGGAACGCCACGCGCGCGCGGATGCGGGCCAGTTCCTGCTCCACCAGCGGCGACGACTTCAGCGGCCGGTGGAATTCGATGCCCTGCGCGGCGGCCATCGCCTCGATGCCCACCACCACGGCGGTGTTGGCGGCCATCTCGCCCAGGCGGCGCGCGCCGTACGTGGCCATCGACACATGGTCTTCCTGGTTGGCCGACGTGGGCAGGCTGTCCACGCTGGACGGATGCGCCAGCGACTTGTTCTCCGAGGCCAGCGCCGCGGCCGTCACCTGCGCGATCATGAAGCCCGAGTTCAGGCCGCCGTCGCGCACCAGGAACGGCGGCAGGCCCGAGAGCCCGGTATCGAGCAGCAGCGCCAGCCGGCGCTCGGAAATCGCGCCGATCTCGGCAATTGCCAGCGCGAGGATGTCGGCCGCGAACGCCACGGGCTCGGCGTGGAAGTTGCCGCCCGACACCACGTCGCCCTGTTCGGCGAACACCAGCGGGTTGTCCGACGCCGCGTTGGCTTCAATGCGCAGGATGCGCGCGGCATGCGCGAGGTTGTCCAGGCAGGCGCCCATCACCTGCGGCTGGCAGCGGATCGAGTACGGGTCCTGCACGCGGCCGCACGCCTTGTGCGAATCGACGATCTCGCTGCCGTCGAGCATCGCGCGCACCGCGCGGGCCACCTCGATCTGGCCCACCTGGCCGCGCGCCGCGTGGATACGGGCGTCGAACGGCTTGACCGATCCCTTGATGGCCTCGAGCGACAGCGCGCCTGCCACCAGCCCGGCCGCGAAGGCATCCTCGGCGGCGAACAGCCCGGCCAGCGCCAGCGCGGTGGAGACCTGCGTGCCATTGAGCAGCGCCAGCCCTTCCTTGGGGCCGAGCGCGAAGGCATTGAGCCCCGCATGCGCCAGCCCCTGCGCCGCCGGCACGCGGCGGCTATCTATATAGACATCGCCCACGCCGATCAGCGTGCACGACAGATGCGCCAGCGGGGCCAGGTCGCCGCTGGCGCCCACCGAGCCCTTGGCCGGGATGCACGGCATCACGCCGTGGTTGGCCAGCGCCAGCAGCGCCTCGATCAGTTCGGGGCGTACGCCCGAATGGCCGCGCGCGAGGCTGACCGCCTTGATCGCCAGGATCAGGCGCACGGTGTCCGCCGGCAGGTCGGGGCCGGTGCCCACGCTGTGCGACAGCACGAGGTTGCGCTGCAGTTCGGCCAGCTTGTCGTGCGGAATGCGCGACTGGGCCAGCTTGCCGAAGCCGGTGTTGATGCCGTAGACCACGGCGTCGGCGTCGATGATGTCCTGCACGGTGGCCTGCGCGGCACGCACGCCGGCCCAGGCCGTGTCCGCCATTGCCACGCGCACTTCACCACGGTAGATGCGGCGCAGGTCGGCCAGCGAGACCCGGCCCGGGTCCAGCGTCAGGACCGGAAGGTGACGGGAATCTGAAGAAGAGTTGGCTGTCATCGGCTGCGTCCTGTCTTGGGTGTTGAGTAGTTGTATGCGCCTGTCTATACAGGTTAGTCGAAAATGCGCCCCGATGGCCAGTACTGACTGGCCCCAGGTCTTGAGTTTTAGCCGAAGGCCGGATTGCCGTCGGCGCGGAAGCGGCTGCCGAGCCGATAGCGGTTGCCCGGATGCAGGCAGCGCACGAACGTGACGGGTACGCCGCTTGTCCAGGTGCGCCGCGTGAGCAGCAGGCATGGCTGGGTCGGCGGCATCTCCAGTAGTGCGGCCTGTTCCGGCGTGGCGGCAATCGCATCCACCACATGCTCCACCTGGTCGTATGGCACGTTGCGCAGCAGGTATTCGCCGGGCTGCGTATCGGTGAAATCCTGCGCGATGAAGTCCGGCGCCACGCGCGGATTGACGTAGCGGTCTTCCAGCTGCACCGGCACGCCGTCCTCGCGATGCACGCACACCGAGTGATACACCGACTCGCCGGTACGCAACTCCAGCGCCGCCGCCACCTCGATCGACGCCGAGACGCGCTCCACCAGGATCACGTCGCACGCGTAGTCGTGGCCGCGCATGCGGATCTCGTCCTGCAGGTTCACCACCGAGAGCAGCGTGGACTGCGGCTTGTGCTCAGCCACGAACGTGCCCACGCCGGCCACGCGCACCACCCTGCCCTGCTCAGACAGCTCGCGCAGCGCCCGGTTGACGGTCATGCGCGATACCGAGAAGCGGTTCACCAGTTCCTGCTCAGAGGGCACGCGGTCACCGGGCTGCCACGCGCCGCTCTGGATCTGGCGGGCGATGTACGCCTTGACCTGCTGGTACAGGGCCGAAGGGGCAGCCGGGGTGCCCGGTGCGGAGCCGGAAGCGGGGTGATTCATGGCGGGTCAGTGCTCGGCCGAGGCCATGGCCTCGGCGCGAATTTCCTCGGTCAGCCGCGCCTTCAGCGCGGAGAACTCGGGTGAAGTCTTGATCGTGTAATGGCGCGGATGGGGAAAATCCACCGCGATCTCGCTCTTGATCCGACCCGGTCTGGCGGAGAACACCGCTACGCGGTTGGCCATGAAGATGGCCTCGTCGATATCGTGCGTGACGAATAATACCGTTTTGCGCGCGGCCTCCCAGATGCCCAGCAGCAACTCCTGCATCAGCACGCGCGTCTGGTTGTCCAGCGCGCCGAACGGCTCGTCGAGCAGCAGGATCTTGGGGTCGTTGGCCAGCGCGCGCGCAATGGCCGTGCGCTGCTGCATGCCGCCCGACAGTTGCTTGGGGTAATGGTGCTCGAACCCGCGCAGCCCCACGCGCGCCATGAAGAAATCGCTGCGCGCCTTCTGGTCCGCCGCGCTCATGCCGCGCTCGCGCAGGCCAAAGCGCACATTCTGCTCGATGGTCAGCCACGGGAACAGCGTGTACGACTGGAACACCATGCCGCGATCGGCGCCGGGGCCGGCCACAGGCTGGCCGTCCAGCAGCACGCGGCCGCCGGTCGGCGTGTCCAGCCCCGCCACGATGCGCAGCAACGTGGACTTGCCGCAGCCCGACGGGCCCAGGATGGTCACGAAATCGTTGTCGCGCACGTCGAAGTCCACCGGCAGCAGCGCCTGCGTGACGCCGCCGCGCGGATTGGCGAAAGTGCGAGACACCTGCTGGATCGACAGCGCGCTCATTTGATGGCACTCCACGGAAACAGGCGCTGGTTGGCCAGCTTGAAGACGAGGTCCGAGACCAGCCCGATGCAGCCGATGACGATGATCCCGAAGATGATCTGCCCGGTATTCAGCAGCGCCTGGCTGTCGGTGATCATGTGGCCGATGCCCGAGGACGAGCCGATCAGCTCCGCCACGATCACGTAGGTCCAGGCCCAGCCCAGCACCAGGCGCAGGATCTCGGCGATCTCCGGCGCGGCGCCCGGAATCAGCACGCGCCGCACGATGCCGCGCGGCGTGGCGCCCAGCGTGTAGGCGGCCTCCACCAGATCCCTGCGCGCGCCGCCCACGGTGACGGCCACCATCAGAACAATCTGAAAAAACGAGCCGATGAAGATGACCAGCAGCTTCTGCGTCTCGCCGATGCCGGCCCAGAGGATCAGCAGCGGAATGAACGCCGATGCCGGCAGGTAGCGGCAGAACGAGACGAAGGGCTCGAAGAACGCCTCGGCGGCCTTGTACGCGCCCATGAAGATGCCGAGCGGCACGGCCAGCACGGCGGCCAGCACGAAGCCGCCCACCACGCGCCAGACCGTCATGCCGATATCGCCCAGGAAGTTGTATTGCGTAAACAGCGCCACGCCCTCGCGGGCCATGGTCAGCGGATCGGCCAGGAACGTGCGCGGCACGAACCCGCCGAGCGTGAAGGCGGCCCAGACCGCAAAGAACAGCGCGAAGAACGACAGGCCGAGCAGCCAGCGCGCGTGCGCCGACACCGGCACCAGCGGCGACAGCCACGGATGGCGCCGGCGCGGCGCGCCCGCCCCGCTGCCGCCGGACACCGGCATGCGCGCGGCGGAGGTGGAAACCTGGGTCATGGCGGGCTCCGGCTTACTTGAGGAATCGGGCGTCATAGAGCGTGGTGACATCGGGCACCTGGCGGATCACGCCGATGTCCAGCAGCACGGCGGCGGCTTCCTTGCTGAAGCTGGCCAGCTCGCCCGCAAAGAACTTGCGATTGGCGTCCTTGTCCTGCCAGCGCAGGTAGGCCGACGACCTGGCGAACTGCTCGCCGGTCTGCTTGACCGCCGCGCCCATGATCTCGTTGGACTTCTCCGGCTCCTTGCGAATCATCTCAAGCGCCTCGAAGTAGCTGTCGACCAGCGCCTGGGCGGCCTTGGGGTTGTCCTTGAGCCACTTGGGCGCGCAGCCCAGCGTATCGGTCACCATCGGGTAGTCGAGCGTGGTGGCCAGGATCTTGCCCTTGTCCGGATTGGCGCGCACCGTCGACAGGTACGGCTCGTAGGTCATCGCCCCGTCGTTCTGGCCGGCCACGAACGCCTGCGCGGCGGCCTGCGGCGACAGCGTGGCCACCTTCACGTCCTTGAGCGTCATGCCGTTCTTCTTGAGCATCCAGGCCAGGCCGAAGTACGGCGCGGTGCCCGGCGCATCGACGCCGATGGTCTTGCCCTTCAGGTCCGCGAACGACTTCACGTCGCCGCGCACGGCCAGGCCGTCGGCGCCATAGGATTTGTCCAATTGCACGATCTGCGTGATCGGCACGCCGTTGGCATTCCACGCCACGTGGGTCTCAACCGTGGTGGCCGCGCACTGGATCGCGCCCGAGGCCAGCGCCAGGTGCCGGTCCTTCTGCGGAATCATCTTGATGTCCACGTCCACGCCGTGCTTCTTGAAGATGCCGGCCTTGTCGGCGAGCGTAAGCGGGGCAAAGCCGGTCCAGCCGCTCATGCCGATGGTCACGGGCGTGTTCTGCGCGTGGGCGGTGGTGGCCAGGATTGCCAGGGAGAGGGCGGCGAGCGTTGCGCGGCGGTGCAGGGTCATGCTGTCGGCTCCTTTGTGGTCGAGCAATGGTGCTATGCCTGTCTATACAAGTCAACGCGGGGTTTGCACTAGCCCATGCACCGATAATGCGTCGGATGCGGCGCATTACGCACCGTCATGGGTCGGTTGTGCACTATCCTGTATAGACAGCATCATCGATGCTGACAGCGATTGCAAGCCCTGTGCCAGGGAGGACAGCGCAGCGTGAACGTTCAGGCGTCGAAGAACGACAAGACCGTGGGATAGCGCAGCCGCAGCCGCAATTCGCGCTTGAGACGGCGATTGTCGAGCCGGCGCGATTCGCTCATGAAACTCAACAGTGCCGGATCCATCACCTCGCGGGCCTGCTGGCGGCTGATGCGGGGCGGCCGGGGCAGGCCCCGCCGGTCGGCGACGAGGTCGAAGTAGTCGGCCATGCGCAGTTCGGTGTCGTCGCTGGCATGCACCACGCGCTGGGGCCGGCCGCGCCACAGGGCCGCGATCATCGTGCGCGCGAGGTCATCGGCATGGATATGGCTGGTGTAGACGTCGTCCTGCGGGGCCAGCGCCGGCGTGCGCTTGTGCAGGCGGGCCACGGGCAGGCGGTCGGCGGCGTAGATGCCCGGAATCCGCACGATGCTGGCGCGCCAGCCGGCGTGGCGGCCAAGGCGGCGCACCATCGACTCGGCCGCCACGCGCCGGCGCGCCCGTGCCGTCTGGGGACGCACCGCGTGGAATTCCTGCACGCGGGCGCCGCCGCGGTCGCCATAAACGCCGGTGGTGCTGGCATAGACGAACACCCCGGCGGGTACGTGGCGCGTGGCCGCCTCAAACGCGCGGTGCCAGCCCCGCTCGGGTAGAATGGCGGCCTCGCTGGCGGCGCCGGCCGCCGCACGCCCGGATCGGGCCCTGCGCCACGCCGTGCGGCGCAGCGCGGCCAGCAAGGCGCGTGTGCGCGGATCGCCATCGCCCTGCGCGGGTGGCGGAGCCAGGTCGATCACCCGGTCCGCCAGGCCACGCAGCCGCGCCAGCGTGGCTGGCCGGTCCAGGTCTGCCACCAGCGGGACCGCGCCCGCCGCGCGCAGTTCGGCCCGGCGGCCCGGCTGCGAGGTCACGGCAAACACGCGCATGCGCGCTGCCAGCAGACGCAGCACGCGCGTGCCGACATCACCGCAGCCCACGATCAGCAGGCGCGGACGGCCCAGGCGGCGTGCCGCCCGGGAGAAAGACAATGCCGCATGCGGCGACAGAATTTGGCTCATAGATCTGATTATGGCTTATCAAGTAACCGTCATGCCCAGCGGCCACAAGTTCGAGGTGGCCGCCGATGAAACCATCCTCGGCGCGGCCCTGCGCCACAGCATCGGCCTGCCCTACGGCTGCAAGAACGGCGCCTGCGGGTCGTGCAAGGGCCGCGTGCTCGAAGGGAGCATCGTCCAGGGCGAACACGCCGCGTCGGCGCTGACGGCCGAGGAAGAGACCGAAGGCCGCGCGCTGTTCTGCTGCGCCAACGCCGCGTCGGACATCACCATCGAGTGCCGGGAAGTGCACGGCGCCGGCGACATCCCCATCAAGAAGGTGCCGTGCCGCGTGAGCGCGGTGGAGCGGCTGGCCGACGACGTCATCGCCATCCGCCTGCAGCTGCCCGCCACCGAGCGCATGCAGTACCTGGCCGGCCAGTACGTGGAATTCCTGCTGCGCGACGGCAAGCGCCGCAGCTATTCGATCGCCACGCCGCCGCACGAGGAAGGCCCGATCGAGCTGCACATCCGCCACATGCCCGGCGGCGCCTTCACCGACTACGTGTTCGGCGCCAAGGAAGGCGCCCCGGCCATGAAGGAGCGCGACATCCTGCGCTTCGAGGGCCCGCTGGGCAGCTTCTTCCTGCGCGAGGACTCGGACAAGCCGATCATCCTGCTCGCCTCGGGTACCGGCTTCGCGCCGATCAAGGCCATCGTCGAGCATGCCGCCTATACCGGCATCGCGCGCCCGATGACGCTGTACTGGGGCGGCCGCCGCCCGGCCGACCTCTACATGCACGCGCTGTGCGAGCAGTGGGCGCGCGACCTGCCCAACTTCCGCTACGTGCCGGTGGTGTCCGACGCGCAGGCTGACGACCAGTGGACCGGCCGCACCGGCTTTGTCCACCAGGCCGTCATCGCCGATCATCCGGACCTGTCGGGGCACGAGGTCTACGCCTGCGGCGCGCCGGTCATGGTCAATGCGGCGCGGACCGACTTCACGGCGCAGTGCCGCCTGCACGAGGACGCCTTCTTCGCCGATTCGTTCACGTCCGAGGCCGACATGCACCCGGCCGGCGTGGCCTGAGACTGCCGCAGCCGTTCCATCGACACAACAATGCCGCCCGGGCCTGCCATATTTCGCCTGTATCGTTTTGACACCCGGGCGCATGCACCTTATATTGGGCCGCATGAACACGATCATGCTCCGACGCCGCGCTCGTACGTTGCTACCCCTTGGGGTGCCGCGCGGCTGACCGTCCATCGCATCTGTTCAGGTCATCAAGCCACGGGCAACCCCCGTGGCTTTTTGTTTTGCCGGTCCGTTTCCTCTTATCCTTACACGCCGATCCCAGGAGTCCGCCATGGCATTTGCCGAGTATCCCGTCCAATCCCTGATGTACATCACCAACCGCCCCGAACTGGTCTTCACTGAAGGACGGGGCTCCTGGCTGACGGACCATAACGGCAAGCGATACCTGGACTTCGTGCAGGGCTGGGCGGTCAACGCGCTGGGCCACTCGAACGAAGGCATGATCGAGGCGCTGGAGACGCAGGCGCGCAAGCTGCTGAATCCCAGCCCCGCCTTCTACAACGAGCCGATGCTGCGGCTGTCGAAGCAGTTGACCGACAACAGCTGCTTCGACAAGGTGTTCTTCGCCAACAGTGGCGCCGAGGCCAACGAGGGCGCGATCAAGCTGGCGCGCAAGTGGGGGCGCAAGCACAAGAACGGCGCGTTCGAGATCATCACGATGGACCACAGCTTCCATGGCCGCACGCTGGCCACGATGAGCGCGTCCGGCAAGGCCGGCTGGGACACGATCTTCGCGCCGCAGGTGCCGGGCTTCCCGAAGGCCGAGCTGAACGACCTGGCGTCGGTGGAAGCGCTGATCACCGACAAGACCGTGGGCATCATGCTGGAGCCGGTGCAGGGCGAAGGCGGCGTGATCCCCGCCACGCGCGAGTTCATGCAGGGCCTGCGCGCGCTGGCCGACAAGCACAAGCTGCTGTTCATCGTCGATGAAGTGCAGACCGGCTGCGGCCGCTGCGGCACGCTGTTCGCCTACGAACTGTCGGGCGTGGAGCCGGACATCATGACGCTGGGCAAGGGTATCGGCGGCGGGGTGCCGCTCTCCGCCCTGCTCTGCAAGGCCGAGGTGGCCAGCTTCGAGGCCGGCGACCAGGGTGGCACGTACAACGGCAATCCGCTGATGACGGCCGTGGGCAGCAGTGTGATCGCCCAACTGACGGCGCCGGGCTTCCTGGCCGACGTGCGCGCCAAGGGGCAGTATCTGCGCGAGCAGTTGCTGGCGCTGTCGGCGGAGTTCGGCCTGGGTGGCGAGCGTGGCGAGGGGCTGCTGCGTGCGCTGGTGCTGGGCAAGGACATCGGCCCGCAGATCGTGGAGGAAGCGCGCGAGATGGTGCCCGAAGGGCTGCTGCTGAACGCGCCGCGCCCGAACCTGCTGCGCTTCATGCCCGCGCTGAACGTGACGCGCGCCGAGATCGACCAGATGATCGGCATGCTGCGCACGCTGCTGAAGAAGCTGGCGTGATGTGAATGGCTGGTGGTGGTTGTCTCCCCTCTCCCGCTTGCGGGAGAGGGGCCGGGGGAGAGGGGCGGCGCATCAAGATGCCGATATCGCGGTCTGAACCGCCTGCCCTCTCCCCCTCCCCTCTCCCAGAGGGAGAGGGGAGTAAAACAGGCGCCGGCTATTCGCCCAGATACGCCGCCCGCACCTTCGGGTCGTCCAGCATCTGTTTGGCCTCGCCGCTCATCGTGATCAGCCCGGACTCCATCACGTAGCCGCGGTGCGCGGCCTGCAGCGCCAGGCGCGCGTTCTGCTCCACCAGCAGCACCGTCACGCCCTGCGCCGACACCGTGCGCACCACCTCGAAGATCTTCTCCACCATGATCGGCGAGAGACCCATCGACGGCTCGTCCAGCAGCAGCAGCTTGGGCTGGCTCATCAGCGCGCGCGCCATCGCCAGCATCTGCTGCTCGCCGCCGGACATCGTGCCGGCCAGCTGGTTGGCACGCTCCTTCAGGCGCGGGAACGTTTCGAACATGCGATCGATGTCGGCCTTGATGCCGGCCTCGTCGTCGCGCGTGTACGCCCCCATCTGCAGGTTCTCGGTGATGGTCATGCGCGCGAACACGCCGCGGCCTTCCGGCACCATCGCCAGGCCCTGCTTGAGCAGCGCGTAGCTGGGCACGCCCTTGATGGACTTGCCCATGTACTCCACATTGCCAGCCGACCAGCCCTGCAGGCCGGTGATGGCCTTCATGGTCGTGGTCTTGCCGGCGCCGTTGGCGCCGATCAGCGTGACCAGTTCGCCGTCCTGGATCTCCAGGTCCACGCCCTTCACGGCCTGGATGCCGCCGTAGGCAACCTTGAGGCCGGAAATCTTCAGTACTGTCTGTTTCATACGATTCTCTCCCGCCTTAGTGTGCCGATGCGCCGAGGTATGCCTCGATCACCGCGGGATTGTTCTGCACGTCGTGCGGCAGGCCCTGCGCGATGACCTTGCCGTAGTCCAGCACGGTCATGCGGCTGCACAGGCCCATCACCAGCTTCACATCGTGTTCGATCAGCAGGATGGTCTTGCCGTCGTTGCGGATCTTCGCCAGCAGGCCGCGCAGCTCCACCTTCTCGGTGGCGTTCATGCCGGCCGCGGGCTCGTCCAGCGCCAGCAGCTTGGGCTCGGTGGCCAGCGCACGCGCGATCTCCAGGCGGCGCTGGTGGCCGTACGAGAGATTGCGCGCCGTGAAATTGGCGTACTTGCCAATGCCCACGTACTCCAGCAGGTCGTGGGCCATGTCCTCGATGCCCTCTTCCTCGCGGCGCACCGACGGCGGGCGCAGGATGGCGCCGAGCACGCCGGCCTTGGACCGCACATGGCGGCCCACCATCACGTTTTCCAGCGCGGTCATCTCGCCGAACAGGCGGATGTTCTGGAACGTGCGCGCAATGCCGGCCTTGGCCACTTCATGCACGGCCGTGGGCTGGTATGGCTTGCCGCCCAGCACGAACTCGCCCGAATCGGGCGTGTACAGGCCGGTGATCACGTTGAAGAACGTGGTCTTGCCGGCACCGTTCGGGCCGATCAGGCCATAGATTTCACCGGGCTGGATCTGCAGGCCCACGTCGGAAAGCGCCTGCAGGCCGCCGAAACGCTTGTTGACCCCCTGAACGGACAGGAGGATTTCGTTGTTGCTCATGATGTCCCCCTGATCAGAAACGGCCAACATTGCCCGCCCGGCGCACCACCGGACGGTCTTCCTTGCGCGGCGACGGCCAGATGCCCGCCGGGCGATACAGCATCACGCCCACCAGGGCCAGGCCAAACAGCAACTGGCGCAGCACTTCGGCATCGACGACGACATGGCCGAACAGGCCCGTCTGCATCGGCTCCGCCACCACGCGCAGCAGTTCCTGGAAGCCCACCAGCAGGATGCCGCCCAGGATCACGCCCGGGATGTGGCCCATGCCGCCCAGCACCACGATCGCCAGGACGTAGATCGATTCCCACAGCGTGAACGATTCCGGCGACACGAAGCCCTGGAATGCGCCGAATACCGCACCCGACACACCGCCGAACGACGCGCCCATGGCGAAGGCCAGCAGCTTGATGTTGCGGGTGTTGATGCCCATCGCCTTGGCGGCGATCTCGTCTTCACGGATCGCCACCCAGGCGCGGCCGATGCGCGAGTTCTGCAGGCGCAGGCAGATGAACACGATCACGATGACCAGGAACACCAGCAGGTAGTAGTACATGAACACGGGCGTGAACTTGAGCCCGAGGATCTCGTGCGATTTCGAGAAATTGAAGCCGAAGATATGCACCGGGTCCACCGCCGTGACGCCCTTCGGGCCGTTGGTGATGTTCAGCGGACGGTCGAGGTTATTCATGAAAATACGAACAATCTCGCCGAAGCCCAGTGTCACGATGGCCAGGTAGTCGCCGCGCAGCTTGAGGGTTGGCGCGCCCAGCAGCACGCCGAACGTGGCCGCCACTGCAATCGCGATCGGCACCACGAACCACATCGACAGATGCAGCCCGGTGGGGAACAGCTGGTGGATCCACTCGAACTGGTTGGCCAGGTGGGGCGAGCCCAGCAGCGCCATCAGGTAGGCGCCCACCGCGTAGAACGCGATGTAGCCCAGGTCGAGCAGGCCGGCAAAGCCGACCACGATGTTCAGGCCCAGCGCCAGCATGATGTAGATCAGCGCGAAGTCCAGCACGCGGACCCAGTAGTTGCCGCCAAGGATCTGGACGAAGAACGGTGCGCACAGCGCCACGACCAGGAAGCCGATCAGCGCGGCGAGCGTCTTGGCCGGTACGCGGGACGGTGCCGCCACGGCCGTGGATGGAATCGGGGTATTCATGGATTCGCTCTCCTCAGGCGCGGTCAGCCACGCGTTCGCCCATGATGCCGGACGGACGGAACACAAGTACTGTAATCAGCACAATAAAGGCAAAGACGTCCTGGTAGTTCGAGCCGAACACGCCATTGGTCAGGTCGCCGATGTAGCCGGCGCCCAGGGCCTCGATCAGGCCCAGCAGCATGCCGCCCACCATGGCGCCGGCCAGGTTGCCGATGCCGCCCAGCACCGCGGCGGTGAACGCCTTCAGGCCGGGGATGAAGCCCATGTAGAAGTGGGCGTTGCCATAGTTGGTGGCCATCATCACGCCAGCCAGCGCCGCCAGCGTGGCGCCGATCATGAACGTGGCCGAGATCACGAAATTGGGGTTCACGCCCATCAGGCCCGCCACCTTCTGGTTCTCGGCCGTGGCGCGCATGGCGCGGCCGAGCTTGGTGCGGTTCACCAGGGCCAGCAGGCCGGACATGACCATCACGGCCATGCCGATGATGACGATTTCCTTGCCGGTGATGGTGGCGCCGGTGGAGCCGATGTCGATCGGGCTCGAGGGCAGCAATTGCGGGAAGGTCAGCGGGTTGCGCGACCAGATCAGCATGCCCATCGTCTGGAGGATGATGGAGACGCCGATGGCGGTAATCAGGGGGGCCAGGCGCGGCGCATTGCGCAGCGGCCGGTAGGCCACCCGTTCGATCGTATACGCGAGCACCGCGCAAACGGGCATGGCGATCAGCGTGGCGATCACCAGCGTCAGCCACTCGGGCAGGCCGGGTGCGAACTTCTGCAACCCAAGAATCGCTGACAAAGCGGTCAGCGCGCCAATCATCAGCACGTCGCCGTGCGCGAAATTGATGATGCCCAGAATGCCGTAGACCATGGTGTAGCCCAGTGCGATCAGCGCATAGATGCTGCCGAGCACCAGACCGTTCACGATCTGCTGGATAAAGGTATCCATGAAAACTCCTGCTTCAGCCCCGGTCCGCCGGCATGGTGTGGATGCCGTAGGTGGGACGGTAATGTTGGATAGGTCGGGTAGTGAAATGAGCTGGCTGGTGTGCTGTCCGCCCTGTTCCATCCATGGTAAGGATGCTGTCAACTCGTTGGCGAGACTAAAAAGAACGGCACCGCAAAATACTCACGGTGCCGTTCGGATGGGCCGGTAAGCCCGAATTACATCTTCACGACGTCGAGGACGGACTTCTTCTTGTCCTTGTACTCGTACAGCGTGATGGTGCCTTCCTTCATGTCGCCCTTCTCGTCGAAGGCGATGTTGCCAATCACGCCCTTGTAGTTCGTCTTGGGCATTTCGGCCAGGATGGCGGCCGGTTCGGTGGATTTGGCGCGCTTCATCGCGTCAACGACCACCATCACGGCGTCATACGTGAACGGCGCGTAGATCTGCACCGGGGCGTTGAAACGCGCCTGGTAGCGCTTCTCGAAGTCGGCGCCCGTTTCCATCTTGGATAGGGCCAGGCCGGCTTCCGAGCAGATGATGTTGGACACGGCATCGCCGGCCAGTTCCGCCACCTTGTCGGTACACACGCCGTCGCCGCCCACGATCTTCGAGGCGATGCCCAGTTCCTTGGCCTGCTTGGCGAACGGGCCGCCGGTGGCATCCATGCCGCCGTACATGATCACGTCCGGCTTCTTGCCCTTGATTTTGGTCAGGATGGCCTTGAAGTCAGTGGCCTTGTCGTTGGTGGCTTCACGTGCCACCACGTTCACGCCGGCTGCCTTGGCGGTCTTCTCGAACTCGTCGGCCAGGCCCTTGCCGTAGGCGGTGGCATCGTCGACGATGGCCACGCTCTTGGCCTTCAGGCTCTTGGCGGCGTAGTTGGCCAGTGCCGGACCCTGCTGGGCATCGGTGGCCACCACGCGGTAGGTGGTCTTGAAGCCTTGCTTGGTGTAGTCGGGGTTGGTCGACGACGGCGAGATCTGGACGATGCCGGCATCGCTGTAGATCTTCGAGGCCGGGATCGACACGCCCGAGTTCAGGTGACCCACCACGGCGGCGACCTTGGCGTCCACCAGCTTCTGGGCCACGGCGGTGCCGGTTTTGGGATCGCCAGCGTCATCTTCGCCCACCAGTTCCAGCTTGATCTTCTTGCCGCCGATTTCCAGACCGGCCTTGTTGACTTCTTCCACGGCCAGGCGCGCGCCGTTCTCGTTGTCCTTGCCAAGGTGGGCAATGCCGCCGGTCAGCGGCGCCGCGTGACCGATCTTGACGACGGTTTCGCCAGCCGGCGCGGCAGCGGCAGTGGGTGCCGATGCAGCCGTATCAGCCGGCTTTTCTTCTTTCTTGCCACATGCAGCGACCAGCGCCACAGCGGCCGCGATCGGCAGAATCTTGGCAAACGTGAATTGCATGAGTGATCTCCTAGGATTCACAGAAACAGGGAAATACTACGCCGCCCGGACGTATTCCCTGGACCGCCCTTGTGTTTAGTTTCAATTTGAAACGCGCGCATTGTATCCCCTTTCTTTGTGGATGCAATACGCCGCAACAACCTGAACCATTTACCCGCCAATTGCGCTAGGGAATTTCCCCAATGCACAGATTGGGGCAATCTCCGCCCACTTGGCAGACCCGTCACCTACCCTTACAAGAATCGTGCCTGAGTCTTGCCGGAGGCGCTTGCGCCACGCCCCAGGCCGGCCATAAGCCTTGGCGGCACCACATATAATGATCCGTTAATTAATTAGGTATTTCATTTCAAATACCGAGCCGCGGCGCCAGCCACCACTCTAATGTGCAGAATGTAGCGCCGCACCATAATAGGGAAAACCCCAGACTCGGGGATTACCCTGACATTGTCTGCGTGTTAAGACACGTATGGGAGGATTATGGCTCCCGCCCAGGGTTCTGCCAGGATTAATGCCCGAGATACGTGCGGAAAGACGCGCACCACGTCAGTGCGGGATAGCAGAATAACTAGAACAGGGGGAAGAGACTGCAGACGCGGACATTGGCCATGCGCGGCCAACGTCCGGTGAGACGGGGGATCAGGACTGGACGGACACGCTGGCGAGGCCGCGCGGCAGCGGGAAGGACATGTTCTCCTCCACGCCCTCGAGGGCTCGTACATTCCTGATGCCGAACGTGCGCAGCCGCTCGACGATGGCCTGCGCCAGCGCCTCGGGCGCCGAGGCGCCGGCGGTCAGGCCGATGCGGCGCTTGCCGGCCACCCATTCGGGCCGGAGCTGCTCGGGATCGTCGATCATGTAGGCCGGCACGCCCAGGCGGTCCGCCAGCTCGCGCAGGCGGTTCGAGTTCGAGCTGTTGGGGCTGCCCACCACGATCACCACTTCCACCTGCGGCGCCATGAACTTCACGGCGTCCTGGCGGTTCTGCGTGGCATAGCAGATGTCCTGCTTCTTGGGCTCGCGGATCTCGGGGAAGCGGGCCTTCAGCGCCGCCACGATCTCGGCGGTCTCGTCCACCGACAGCGTGGTCTGCGTGACGTAGGCCAGTTGCGACGGATCGGCCACCGACAGCCTGTTCACGTCTTCCACCGACTCCACCAGCAGCATGCCCTGCTCGGCCTGGCCCATCGTGCCTTCCACCTCGGGGTGGCCCTTGTGGCCGATCATGATGATCTCGCAGCCTTCGGCGCGCATCTTGCCCACTTCCACGTGCACCTTGGTCACCAGCGGGCAGGTGGCGTCGAACACGGTCAGGCCGCGCGCGGTGGCATCGGCCCGCACTTCCTTGGAGACGCCGTGGGCGCTGAAGATGACCGTGGCGCCGGATGGCACTTCCTCCAGCTCATCGACGAAGACCGCGCCCTTGTTGCGCAGGTCGGCCACCACGTAGGCGTTGTGGACGATCTCGTGGCGCACGTAGATCGGGGCGCCAAACAGCGCGAGCGAGCGCTCGACGATCTCGATCGCGCGGTCCACGCCGGCGCAGAAGCCGCGCGGCTGCGCCATCAGGATCTCGGCGTCCGCGGTGACACTTGTGGGAAAGGTGATCTCGGGCATGCTGGGGTCCGTCGCAACGGCTGACATCAGAGAATTCCGATCAATTGGACATCGAACAGGATGACCTGCCCGGCCAGCGGGTGGTTGAAATCGAACAGCGCGGCGGTATCGCCGAATTCCTTGAGCACGCCGGCGTACTTGCCGCCGCCGGGCGCATTGAATTCAACGAGGTCGCCGGGCGAGTAGTCTTCCTCGAACGAGCTGTTCTCGCGCAGCGTGGCCAGCGAGACCCACTGCAGCAGTTCGGGGTTGCGCGGGCCGAACGCCTGTTCGGCCGCCAAGCGGTGCGTCAGGCGCTCGCCCTCGGGCATGCCCAGCAGGGCCGCCTCCAGCGTGGGCGCGAGCTGGCCCTGGCCGAGCAGCAGCGTGGCGGGTTTCTCTTCGAACGTGCTCACGACTTCGGTGCCGTTCTCGAGGGCGATGCTGTAGTGGAGAGTCAGGAAGGAGTCCGCCTGGACAGTCTTGCGGGCGGCTGCGCCGCCGCCTTCCGCTTCCGACGCAAAAGTTTGCAAATTCATGGGTGATCAACCGGTCGACAACCCGTATTGTATTCGACTGGACCATCCGCCGCCGACGCCAATGCCAGTCAGGGTGGCACTTCCGGGAGACGATTCCATGTCAATCATGCCGATTCCGCAGTGGCCCGCTTGCGAGCGGCCGCGCGAAAAGCTGCTGCATTCGGGCCCGGCGGCGCTGTCCGACGCCGAATTGCTGGCCGTTTTCCTGCGCGTGGGCACCCCCGGCAGGACTGCCGTGGACCTGGCGCGCGAGCTGCTGGCACGCTTTGGCTCGCTGACGCGGCTGTTCGCCGCAGACACCGATGCCCTTGCCGCCATCAAGGGCATGGGCGCCGCCAAGCAGGCCCAGTTGCGCGTGGTGCCGGAACTGGCGCGGCGCGCGCTGGCCGAGACGCTCAAGGCCCCGCCCGGCCTGGATTCCTCGCGCGCGGTGCGCGCCTATCTGCGGCTCACGCTGGCGCAATTGCCGCACGAGGTCTTCATCGCGCTCTACCTCGACAGTTGCCACCGCCTGCTGGCCAGCGTGGAACTGGCGCGCGGATCACTGCGCGAGGCGATGGTCTATCCGCGTGAAGTGGCGCGCGAGGCGCTTTCGCACAACGCGGCCTACGTGATCGTTGCGCACAATCATCCCGATGGCCTGGCGGCGCCCAGCCGCAGCGACCTGGCCACGACGCGTTTGGTGGCGCGGGCGCTCGCCGTGCTGGACATCGGCCTGCTGGACCATTACATTGTCGCCGGCAGCGACATCTACTCGTTTGCCGAACATGACCGGCTGCCCGCCATCCCGCCAACGTGAGATGACACCAGGCACGGCCACGTGACTCATGCGGCACGGCGCAACACTGTTCCTTCCCCTCAGCGCGGAAGGCGTTGATTCGCCAGTCGTTTCCGGTCTATAATGTTCGTTTTGCTGAAGTCTCAATCCGCTGCAGTCCGGGCCCGCGCGCCTTTTGTTGATCTGTTGCGA
>Ga0255338_1000620_pt1 | contig 98177 bp, 81 predicted proteins | sample MeOH1_35cm_T4_19_FD_203715 | JGI IMG/M metagenome (GOLD analysis project Ga0255338, IMG submission 203715) | Sandy soil microbial communities from University of British Columbia, Vancouver, Canada - MeOH1_35cm_T4_195 | ecosystem: Engineered > Artificial ecosystem > Sand microcosm > Unclassified ...
GCCGCTGGCCTTCGCTGACGCGCTGGCATGATTTTCCCTTGCTGAGCGGAAGATTCGAGGATTTGGCACTGCGCATGCCCAATGTGGATGTGATCGACCGCGACACCGAAATCGTGGTGCGCGCCGAAGTACCCGGCATCGACAAGAAGGATCTGGATATTTCGCTGTCCGACAACCTGCTGACGATCAAGGGGCACACCCAGACGGAAAAGAAAGAAGAAAAAGGCGATTACCATCGCCATGAAATTTCCAGCTCGTCATTTGCGCGTTCGGTCACCCTGCCCGCCGCCGTGGATGCATCCAAAGCCAATGCCGCACTCAAGGACGGAGTGCTCGAGATCAACCTCCCCAAACTGGAATCTTCCAAGCGACGCAACATCAGCATCGCATAAAACACCGGAATTCCACTGCCGGCGCACACCATGCATTGCCGGCAGCGTATCAATTCGCATCCTTCGCATACCCAGAAAAACGTTTACGCGTGCAGTGCAGATATTGCGCGGCCGGATGAGCCCGTGCACGAACCGAAAATGTCCTGCCTGAAAGGACGAAGCATGCTGCGCATCCCGCTTTGCATCTTCCTGGCCTTAACGCTTACCGCCGCCACGGAGCCCGACCCTTATGTCAGGGAAAGGCACAACCTGGCCGTACAGGTCGCGACGATGGCAAAGAACACGTCCTTCGAAACCGGGCAATCGTCATTTTCCGCACCCGTCATGGCAGCAATGGAAAAAGTGCCTCGCCATCGATTCGTGCCCAATGACATGGAGCGCTATGCCTATCGCAACCGGCCTTTGCCTATCGGTTACGGCCAGACGATTTCCCAGCCCTTTCTTGTGGCCTACATGACCGAGCTGCTCGGTGTGGGAAAAACCGCCAAAGTCCTCGAAATCGGCACTGGCTCGGGCTATCAGGCGGCGATCCTGGGCGAGCTGGTGCAAGAGGTCTATACCATTGAAATCGTCGAGCCGCTCGCCAAGCGTGCCACCGAAACCCTCAAGGCCAACGGCTACCGCAATGTCCAGGTGCGAGCCGGTGACGGCTACTACGGCTGGGAGCAACATGCGCCGTTCAACGCCATTGTCGTCACTGCCGCCGCCAGTCACGTGCCGCCGCCGCTGATCAAGCAATTGAAACGCGGAGGACGCATGCTGATCCCGCTCGGCAGCAGCTTTCTGCCGCAGCATCTCGTGCTGGTGGAGAAGGATGCGAATGACCGTGTGCGCACACGCGAACTGCTGCCGGTGAAGTTCGTGCCGCTGACCGGCGGGCATTGAAAATGCGGGCATGGCTGTCCTGTGCACATGATAAAGCCGCAGAATGATCCGCCGCTTGCCGCCCTGGCCCTGGTTTCAGCGGGCGCACTCAGTTATGAAATCCTGCTGACGCGCCTGTTTTCCATTATCCAGTGGCATCACTTCGCCTACATGACGATCAGCCTGGCGATGCTGGGCTACGGCGTCAGCGGCACCCTGCTGACCTTGCTGCGCGAGCGCCTTTTGCCGCGCTACGGCGTCTGGTTTGCCGCCTGCGCGGCGGCGTTCGGCGTCTGCGCGGTGGGCGCATTCCTGCTGGCGCAACAACTGCCGTTCAACCCGCTGGAAATCTTCTGGGACGCGCGACAGCCGCTTTACCTGTTGCTGCTTTACCTGTTGCTCGCAGTGCCCTTTATATTCGCGGCCAGTTGCATCAGCCTCACGTTCGCGCGTCATGGCGCAGCCGCGCATCGCGTTTACAGCTTCGACCTGCTGGGCGCCGCCAGCGGCTGCCTGCTGATCGTGCTGCTGCTGTTCCTGTTGCCGTCGATGGCCGCCCTGCGCGCAGTCGGACTGCTGGGCCTGGCGGCCTCTGCGCTCGCGGTATGGCATTTCAGGCTGAAACCGGGATGGCTGCTGCCATTGCTCGCGATCCTCGCGCTCGCGGTCGCGGCAGCCCTGCCGCCTTCCTGGACCGAACTGCGCATCTCGCCCTACAAGAGCCTGCGCCAGACGCTGCTGATACCGGAAACGCGCGTGATGGAAGAACGCTCCAGCCCTTTGGGGATGCTGACGGTCGTCGCGAGTCCGCGCGTGCCGTTCCGCCATGCGCCGGGGCTGAGCCTCAATGTCGTGCAAGAGCCGCCGCCGCAGCTCGCGATATTCATCGACGGCGATTCGCTCTCGGCACTGACGCGCTTCGATGGGCGGCTGGAACCGCTCGCCTATCTTGGTGAAACAACCTCGGCGCTGCCCTACCGTCTGCTGCGACAGCCGCATGTGCTGGTACTGGGAGCCGGAGGCGGCTCCGGCGTGCTGCAAGCGCTGGTGGGCAATGCGCGCCAGGTGGACGCGGTAGATGTCGACACACGCATGGTCGAATTGGTGCGCGACCGATTTGCCGGCTTCAGCGGCAATCTGTACCGCCGGCCGGATGTGACGATCCACGTCGCGGAAGCGCGCAGTTTCGTCGAGGCGAGCGACGTACGCTACGACCTGATCCAGGTGGAATTGATGGATGCGTTCGGCGCCGCCTCGAACGGGCTGTACGGCCTGAGCGAGAGCTATCTCTACACCGTGGAAGGCTTGCAGTCTTACCTCGGCCACCTGCAACCCGGCGGCATGCTGGCGCTGACGCGCTGGATCACTCTGCCGCCGCGCGACCTGCTCAAGCTCGCCGCGACGGCGATGATGGCGCTGGAACGTGCCGGGATCCCCGCTCCCGCACAACGGCTGGCCCTGATACGTGGCTGGCAGACCGGCACATTGCTGATCAAGAACGGCGAATTCACCGAGACCGAAATCGTCGCGATCCGAGACTTCGCCGAGGCGCGCTCTTTCGACGTGGAATGGCTGCCTGGGTTGGCGCGCGAAGAAAGCAACCGCTACAACGTGCTCGACCAGCCCTATTTTTACGATGGCATCGCGGCGCTGGCCGGAAGCCAACGGGAAGATTACATCGCGCGCTACAAGTTCGACCTCACGCCGCCGACCGACGACCGCCCCTACTTTTTCCGCTTTTTCCGCTGGCAAAGCCTGCCGGAAATCCTGCGCCTCAAGGAACGCGGCGGATTGCCCTTGCTGGAGCTGGGCTACCCCATCCTGCTCGCCACCCTGCTACAAGCGGTAGTGGCATCGAGCGCATTGATATTGCTGCCGCTGTGGCTAGGACTGCGCGGCAAAAGAAGAGAAACGGTCGCAGATAGCAAACCGGCGGTATTCGGCTATTTCGCACTGATAGGCTTCGCGTTCATCCTCGTCGAGATCGCGTTCATCCAGAAATACACGTTGTACCTCGGCCATCCGCTCTATGCGATAGCCGTAGTGCTGAGCGCCTTTCTGCTGTTTGCCGGCCTCGGCAGCCGTAGTGCGCCCACCCTGCTGGCGCGCCTCCCGGCCATGCGGTTGCCGCAGACCAGCTGGCCGGTAGCGGGCATAGCGCTCCTGGTGACGTTCTACCTGCTGACATCTCCGCTCTTGATGCAGCATGGCTTGGGGCTGCCCGACCCGGTGCGCATCATGCTGGCGGTGGCGCTGATCGCGCCGCTCGCTTTTCTGATGGGGATGCCGTTTCCGCTGGGCATGGCCAGGCTAGCTGCGAACGCACCGGCCTTGCTGCCATGGGCTTGGGGAATCAATGCCTGCGCGACGGTGGTGGGGGCGGCGCTGGCAGCGCTTATCGCCCTGCATTTCGGATTTACCGGCGTCGCTGCGCTCGCTGTGCTGCTCTATCTGGCTTCTGCGCTGGCCTTCACCGGGCTGGGCTAACCGACAGAGCCGTCTCGAGCGTTCAACCCACCAGGATAACTGGACAGTCGACCTCGTTGAGCAGGCTCGCAAAGCCTTCGCTGCTGCGAAAACGTTCGCTCTCCAGAACCAGCACGCTGGCGCCAGCCTGCCGCACCGCGCGCGTCAACTCGCTGATCATGCCGGCACTGATGCAACGCCTGATCGATGCGGAAATTTCGGCTTGCGCGGCATACGTCTTGGCCGCATCAAGCTTGCCGGCACAGTCCCCTGCCTTTGCTGCGATGACCAGCACTTGCAGCTCCGCCCCGCTGGCGCGGGCGATCCGGTCGGAAAGCTCCAGTGCGCGGCGCGCGGCGGCGGAATCATCGTAGACGGCGACAACCGGGCTTGCGGCACGGGGCCGGGATTCGACTTCCGCCAGCGAGTCGCCGACCAGGCGCAAGCCCAGGCGCGCGCACTTGCCCAGCACCACCAGATCGAAATTACCGGCCTGGGCGAACAGTTCGCTGGCGATGCGTCCGCGTGCGACCTGGAATGACCAACGCAGCCGCATCCGCTCCGCGGCTTCGGCCAGCAGCCGCTGCACCTCGCTGGCTTCCCGCTGCATCGCGCGCTCCATATCGTCCACGACCATCGGGCTGGAGCCGCGCGAGAATACACCGACCTCGCGCGCGAAGGGCAATCCGGAGAGGTGCAGCAAATCGATATCCTCGACGAATAGCCCTGCCAGCTCGACATTCAGTTCGGCTGCCAGCGCCGCTGCCATCTCCAGCGCCAACCGGCTGCGCGGCGAGAGGTCCAGCGCGAGCAGTATCCTGCCGCTGCCAGGCTTAACCGGCATGGTTTTTCCCGTTATCGTCGGAGGACGTATGGCCGGGCAATTCTTCCTTGCCATACGCGCGACGGAGATCGGCCAGCTGCTTGATGCGTTCCGCGACGCGACGATTGACGCTGCCTTCGGCAAAAATCCCTTGCGTATCGGCGACACCGGCGGCTTCGCCGGTCAGCAATTCCAGCGCCTCGTCCACGGTTTCGACAGGGTAGATGTGGAAGCGACCGGCCGCGGCGGCATCGATGACATCCCGCCGCAACATCAGGTGGGGAATATTCGAAGTCGGGATCAGCACACCCTGTGCCCCGCTCAGGCCGCGCTTGTTGCAGATGTCGAAAAAACCTTCGATTTTCTCGTTGACCGCGCCGATGGCCTGCACCCGCCCAAACTGGTCGACCGATCCGGTCACCGCCAGCGACTGTCGCAGCGGCACATTGGACAGCGAAGACAGTAGCGCGCACAACTCCGCCACCGAAGCGCTATCGCCTTCCACCAGCCCGTAGGTCTGCTCGAACACCAGGCTGGCCGACAGCGACAAGGGATGCTCCGCCGCGTAGCGCGAGGCAAGGAAGGAGGAAATGATCAGCACCCCCTTGGAATGGATTGCGCCGCCGAGCTTGACCTCGCGCTGGATGTCGATCAGCCCGCCGCTGCCCAGGCGATGGGCGGCGGTGATGCGCGACGGCTGGGCGAAAGCAAACTGGCCGAGCTGGAATACCGACAGGCCGTTTACCTGCCCCACCTGCGCGCCTGCGGTATCGATGTGCAGCGTCCCGCGCAGAATGGCTTCGTGGGAGCGCTCGCGCAGTCGGTCGGCGCGGTGGATCTGTGCCGCGATCGCCTGTTCGACATGTTCGCGGGCGACCGCGTCGCGGCTGTTTTGTCCTGCCCAGTAATCCGCCTCGCGCACCAGGTCGGCCAGGCTTTCCATGTGGGTCGACAGCTTCTCCGCATCCTCCGCGCGGCGCGCACAGTGCTCGATGACGCGCGCCACCGCCCCGCGATCGAACGGCCGCAGTCCGTCCCGGCGCGCGAGGGTGGCGACCAGACGCGCGTAAAGCAGGTCGTTTTCCTCGTTGCGCGGCACCTCGTCCTCGAAATCGGCGGAAACCTTGAACAGCTCGGCGAACTCGGGGTCGTATTCCGCCAGCAAATAATAGAGCAACCGGTCGCCCAGCAGCACCACCTTGACGTCCAGCGGTATCGGCTCCGGCTCCAGCGACACCGTGCTGACCAGGCTGTACATCTGGCCGAGCGACTCGATGCGGATTTCGCGCGTGGAAAGCGCCCGTTTCAGCGCCTCCCAGGAAAACGGCTGGGTCAGCAGCTTGATCGCATCCAGCAGCAGGTAGCCCCCGTTGGCGAGATGTAGCGCACCAGGCTTGATCTGCAAGAAGTTGGTGACCAGCGTGCCGAACTGGGAAAGGTGTTCCACCCGTCCGATCAGGTTCTGGTAAGTGGGGTGCTCCTCGTCGATGATGGGCAAGGTCTGGCCGTTGCCGTGATCGACCAGCAGGTTGACGTGGAAGCGGCTGAAATCGGCGCTTTCCTGCCCCATCAGCAAGATGGCCGGCGAATGCTGCTCTTCCTTGGGACGACGGAAATCATCCATGTTCTCGATAATGTTCTGCCGCACTTCGTCGAGGTAGGTCCGCACCGCAGGAAACTCGGCGTACTCGTCTCGCAGCGCATCAATCAGGTGGCCGACCGCGAACAGCACCGCCTCCTCGTTGAGCTTGCGCACCCGTTCCAGCCTCTCACGCCGCCAGCGCGGCACCTGGTGGATCACCTTCTCCAGCATTTCCTGCAACATTTCGGTGTCGTGTTCGATACGTTGCTGCTCTTCGGCCGGCAGCTTGGCGAACTCCTCCGGGCTGATGACTTCCCCTTCCTTGGCCGGCGCAAAGGAAAACCCGTTCGGGGTACGCAGCAGGGCGATGTTGCGCTGGTTGGCGGCGTCGCCGACTTCATCGAATGCCTTGGTCTGGCGCTCGCCGAATTCATCGTTGATCTGGCCCAGGCGGCGGCGATACTCCTCGCCTTCGAAGACCGCGGGAATGGTCGCGCGCAGCTCATCCACCAGTTGCTGCATCTCGCTACGCAGCCGGCTGCCCATGCCGGCGGGCAGCTGGATTGCACGCGGCTTGTGCGGGTGGGAGAAATTGTTGACATAGCACCAGTCGGATGGCGGCGCGGCGCCGGTCATGCGCTGCTCGAGCAGGTGGCGCATCATTGTGCGCTTGCCGCTGCCGCTTGGCCCCATCACGTAGAGATTGTAGCCGTCGCGCCGCATGCCGATGCCGAATTGCGCCGCGACGACGGCCCGCACTTGCCCGATGATCTCGGTCAGGTCTTCAAGCTCCGCCGTGGTCTCGAAAGTAAATTTACCTTCATCGCAATGTCGATAAAGCTTCCCGGGCTGCAATGGCTGGATACCGCTCATACTGAATCCCCTTTACGTTGCTTGACTTTATTACTTATCGCTTGCTTAAAGTCAAACAGGCAGCCGTCCCGCATCAACCGCATCCGCCAACTGATGCAAGGCGGGCGCAATCTCCACCGGATAGTGCCTGTCATCCTCCAACCTGGCCAGCGCATCGGATAACTGGTGCAGATTGCGCGCGGCATGTATGCGGGCTTCCTCCAGCGCGGGCTGTGGCATCAACCGCCGCCCGTTGCGCATCACCGGCACCAGCAGCGGCTCGCCCGGCTGGGGGTCGATTTCCAGGCTGATAATATCGCCGATCATGTGGCTGTCGTCATAGCGGCGCCATACCTGTTTCCGGCCGGGCCATGTGGCCTTGCCCTGTGAACGCTTGCGGCGTGGAACGCCGGCATATTCCTGCAGTTTGTAGGCGCAATCGAGATAAGGCATGTCGGCCGAGGTATCGAGCCGGGTGCCGATGCCGAAGCCGTCGATCGGCGCGCCCTGGGCGAGCAGATTGCGCAGCTGGTATTCGTCGAGATCGCCGCTGGCGAAGATCGTGGTGGCGAGCAGGCCGCCGTCGTCGAGGATGCGACGCACCCTTCGCGCCAACTCGCCAAGGTCGCCACTGTCCAGGCGCACACCTTTGATTGCAATGCCGTCCAAGGCGAGTTCGCGCCCGAGTGTAACGGCCTTGTGCGCTGCGGCAACGGTGTCGTAGGTATCGATCAGCAGTACGACGTTGTCCGGCTGTGCATGGGCAAACGTGCGAAAAGCATCGATTTCCTCATCGTGCGCCTGCACGAAAGAGTGCGCCATGGTGCCGTATATCGGGATGCCGTAGCGTGCTCCTGCCAGCACGGTCGCCGTGCCGGAAAAGCCGGCCAGGTAAGCCGCCCGTGCGGCGAGCAGACCAGCTTCGGCCCCATGCGCGCGACGCAGCCCGAAATCCACCAGCAGCTTGTTAGGCGCCGTCAGCACTGAACGCGCAGCCTTGGAAGCGATCAAGGTCTGGAAATGCAGCAGGTTGATGAGCCGCGTTTCGATCAACTGCGCCTGCGGCAGCGGCGCCACCACGCGCAGCACGGGCTCGTCGGGGAAAAACACCGTACCTTCGGGCATCGCATCGATATCCCCTTCGAAACGCCAATCGGCGAGCCCGTCCACGAACGCATCCGAAAACCGCCCCGTGCTGCGCAGCCAGTCCAGTTCCTCGCGGGTAAAACGCGCCTGCTCGACGAACTCCAGCACCTGCTCCAGGCCGGCCGCCATCAGGAAATTGCGCCCGGGCCGCAGCCGGCGTACGAAAAACTCGAATACCGCGGTGTCCTGCATGCCGCGCTTGAAATACCCCTGCAGCATTGTCAGCTGGTAGAGGTCGGTGAGCAGCAGGCTGGTTTCGGTATTCATGCGGCAAGATCCTTACTTTCGGCGAACTGCGCCCCCAGCCGGCGCATTTCCGTTAATGCCCGCTCGCCGTCGCCGGGCTGCACGTCGACGGCGCAGACCGCATCGGTCAGAACGACGACGCTGAAACCCAGCAGGCAGGCGTCGCGCGTCGTGGCGAGCACGCAGTAATCGGTGGCGAGTCCGCCGACGATGATGCGCCGCACCCCGGCTCGCCGCAGCATTCCTTCGAACCCGGTGCCGCCGAACACCGAGTATGCCTCCTCGTCCACGCGGGTGGCCTTGTAGAGCAGCGTCGCGGTCGCCGGCAGGTTGAGGGCGGATGAGAAAGCCGCACCAGGAGAGTCGGCCACGCAGTGCGGCGGCCACGGTCCGCCCTGTTCGCGAAACGAGCAATGATTGGCGGGGTGCCAGTCGCGGCTGGCGAAGATTGGCAGTCCGCGCGCGAGGAATATCGCGATGGCGTGGTTGATTGGCACCAGCACGCGGTCGCCGTCGGGCACCCCCAGCGCGCCGCCAGGCAGAAAATCGTTCTGCACGTCGACGATCAGCAACGCGTCGCCGCCAGCGGGAAAGAGATCGTTCATCCTGAAAACCTCCTTCGAACCGTCAAGACGCCAAGAGCGCCAAGTAATTTCAATAGATTACGCATAAAGGCCCATACCCCATCAGGTGCATCGCCATTGCAATGCAAGCATCTGTTTTTATTGGAGTACTTGACATCTTGTCGGTTCAATTGCGTGGTTCACGCTCATCCTTTCACGCACGCCAGCGGCGTCAGTTTCGCCACCTTGCGCGCCAGCCCAGCCTTATCCGCGACATCCACCACCGCGCTCACGTCCTTGTAGGCGTCCGGCGCTTCCTCGGCCACGCCGCGGAAAGACGGGCTGCGGATCAGGATGCCGCGCTCGGCGAGTTCGTCGATTACCTGGCTACCGCGCCAGCGGCGGGTCGCTTCGTGGCGGCTCATCGCGCGGCCTGCCCCGTGGCAGGCGGAACCGTAGGCGAGCTGCATGCCACGCTCGGTACCGGCGAGGATATAGGAAGCAGTGCCCATGCTGCCGCCGATCAGCACCGGCTGCCCCGCTTCGCGCAGCGCGGTCGGGATGTCCGGATGGCCGGGGCCGAAGGCCCGGGTGGCCCCCTTGCGATGCACGTACAGGCGCCGCTTGCGGCCGTCGACTTCATGCTCCTCCACCTTGCAGGTGTTGTGCGAGACGTCGTACAGCAGCGGCAGGCGCGACTGCGGAAACAGCCGCGCAAACACATGCCGCACCAGATGGGTGAGGATCTGGCGGTTGGCGAGCGCGCAGTTGATCGCGGCACGCATCGCGCCCAGGTAGCGGCGGCCGATCTCGGAATCGATCGGCGCGCAGGCGAGTTCGCGGTCGGGCAGCACGATATGATGTTCGGCCGCTGCGATGGCCATTTCCCGCAAAAACTCGGTGCCGATCTGGTGGCCCAGCCCGCGCGAGCCGCAGTGGATGCTGACCACCACGTCGTCCTGCGCCAGCCCGTAGGCGCGAGCGATGGCCTCGTCGCAGATCTCGGCCACGCGCTGCACTTCAAGGTAATGATTACCGGATCCCAGCGTACCCATCTCGTCGCGCTGGCGCTTCTTGGCATGCTCCGACACCTGCTCCGGCTCCGCACCCTGCATCTGGCCGTTTTCCTCGATGCGCTCGAGATCGGCCACCTCGCCATAACCACGCCCGATAGCCCAGTGCGCGCCGCCGGTGAGCATCGCCTTCATTTCCGCATTGGTGAGCCGCAGTTCCCCGGTGCTGCCGACCCCGGCAGGAATCGCCTGGAACAGCGCGTCCGCAAGTCGTGTTTGCAGCGGAAGGAGATCATGCAGTTTGAGGCCGGTATGGAGGCAGCGTACACCACAGGAAATATCGAAACCCACGCCGCCGGCGGAGACCACGCCACCCTCCTCCGGGTCGAAGGCCGCTACGCCGCCGATAGGGAAGCCGTAGCCCCAGTGCGCATCGGGCATCGCATAGGAAGCGCGCACGATGCCCGGCAGCATTGCCACATTGGTCGCCTGCTCGCGTACCTTGTCGTCCATCGCGCGCATCAGCGCCTCATCGGCAAAGATAATCGCCGGCACGCGCATGGCGCCGGTGGCAGGCAGGCTCCACTCGAATTCGGACAAGCGCTTGAAAGCGGAGAGTTCCATGGCGATCTCCTTAGTGCCCATTTCAGTAGTATCCATCTCCCGCGCCGTTGGTCTGCGGGATGCAGTGCAAGGCGCGAGCTGCGCGGTGTAGTCATTCTCCACAAGCAGCCCGCAACGCGGCAATGAGCCCGCAGACCAGCGGCCCTCCGGGTTGGGCTCGTGTACGGCGTCTGCGGCGTTGCGCTGCTTGCCAAGGGAATAGCCATTGGCTGCGCACCGCGCCTTGCATCCATCCGTACACGAGCCCAACGCGGGGGATGGATACTACTGAAATGGGCTCTTAGACATCAACAACGCACTGCGCCAGCCAGCTGCCGTCGGTCTGGCAGCGCACCGCGAGGCTGGTATAGGTCGCTCCCTTGGGTTCCACCGCCGGCTGGTGACGGGTGGTTTCCACTGGCTCGCCCCAAGCCGCGGCGGCAAGATGCCCGTCGGCGAGCTTGACTTCGAAACGACCGAACAGCATGTGCCGCGTTGCCATCTCGTAAATAATGGCATTGAGCCAGTCGACCAGCAGCAGTTCGCTATCGGGCGCCTCGGCGGCCAATTCGATTTTTTCGGCAGGACGGATGGTCGCGGGATCGGTGACGACCGCGCTCAGCGCCAGGGCGGCCTGCTCGAACGCCTCCGCGCAGGTGCCGCCGATGCCACGCACCCCCATATCGGCATCGTGCGTGAAATGTTCCCAACGTTTCATGCCGCCTCCAATCTGGTCGCCGCTGTTCATTATGGGAACCGAGTCATCGAGGGCGGTTCGCGGGAGGTTTGGAAAGGATTCAGTCCTCGAGGCGCGGTACCGAATCCTCTGCCGGTTCGCCGGTTTCCGGATCTATCCAGTCGGAAATGCCGAGTTCGGCCTCGGCCTCTTCGGCGCTTTCGCCCGGCTCGTAGCCGGATTCGTCGGTCGACGCCGACTCCATATCGGCACGCGCTTCCTCAACTGTCGGGAAGGGGCCGAATTCAAGGCCGGAATCGGGGTCCACCCAGTAGAAGCCATCCGGGCGCTCGACAATGCGCGCCGCGTCGTCTTCCGGAATATGTATGGTGCGCTGGATCATGTTCATTTTCCCCGATCATGTGAGAGCAATGCGCGGTGACCCGCCAAAATTGTGCGCTCGATCAGACAACAATATCTAATCAAGTATAGGCACGACTATTCCGTTTGTCATTCCTTGTCCAGCCTGGGCGAAGGGCCTATGATTGAATTCAAGACAGCATGGTCCATCAAGCGTCGGGAGAACAACATGGCGATCATTGGCATCGATCTTGGCACCTCCAATTCCGCCGCCGCAGTCCTGCGCGGCGGGCGCCCCGTCATCATCCCCAGCGCCGAGGGCGTGAGCCTGGGTGGCAAGGCCTTCCCCAGTTACGTCGCGATCACCGCCGACGGTCAGATCATCGTCGGCGAGGCGGCGCGGCGCCAGGCCACGCTCAACCCGGAAGGCACAGCCACCGCCTTCAAGCGCCGCATGGGGCAGCGCACGCAGCTCCACCTGCGCGACCGCGATTATTCGCCGGAGCAGCTTTCCGCCTTCCTGTTGCAGAAAATCAAGCGCGATGCCGAAGCCTTTCTGGGCGAGAAGGTCGAGCAGGCCGTGGTGACGGTGCCCGCCTATTTCGACGACAACCAACGCAGTGCCACCAAGGACGCCTGCCGCATCGCCGGACTGGAAGTGGCGCGGCTGGTCAACGAGCCGACCGCCGCGGCGCTGGCCTATGGCCTCGACCGCCTGGAGCAGGAATTGCGCATCGCGGTGATCGACTTCGGCGGCGGCACGCTGGACGTCACCGTAATGGAGTTCGGCAAGGGGGTGTTCGAGGTCAAGGCGACCAGCGGCGACACACAACTCGGCGGCACCGACATGAACCAGCGTATCTTCGACCACCTGGCGGAGCGCTTCCACACCGAGAGCGGCATCGAACTCAAGACCGACCGCAAGGCGGCGGCACGTTTATTAGAGGCGGCGGAAATCGCCAAGATCGAACTCACCACCAGCACCACCACCCACATCAGCCTGCCCTACATCGCCGCCGCCGGAGGCGAACCGCGCCACCTGGAAATGGACCTGACCCGCAGCGAACTGGAGCGTGTGGTGCGTCCGGTGATCGAGCGCTGCCGCGGGCCGGTGGAGCAGGCACTGCGCGACGCTGGCGTCACGCCGCAGCAGATCGACTGCATCGTATTCGTCGGCGGGCCGACCCGCATGCCGGTGGTGCGCGGGTTCTTCGAGGACATGTTCGGCCGCAAGGCGGAACTCGGCGTCGATCCGATGGAATGCGTGGCAAGCGGCGCCGCGGTCCAGGCCGGGGTGCTGGCAGGAGAACTGGGGCACGAGATCGTGCTGGTGGACGTCACCCCGCTCACACTGGGCATCGAGACGCTGGGTGGTGTGGCAACCCCGCTGATTACCCGCAACACGCCGATCCCGACCAAGCATGCGGAGATTTTCACCACCGCCGCCGACATGCAGACCAGCGTGACCGTGCACGTATTCCAGGGCGAACGCCCGATGTCGGCGGATAACGTGAGCCTCGGCGAATTCAACCTGGACGGCCTGGCGCCGGCGCCGCGCGGCATTCCCAAGGTCGAGGTGACGTTCGATATTGACGCCAACGGGATCCTCAACGTCACCGCCAGGGACACCGTCACCAACAAATCCCAGTCGATCCGCATCACCGATTCCACCCGTCTCGCGGAAAGCGAAAAGCAGCGCATGATCCAGGAGGCGGAGCGCTACGCGGAGGATGACAAGAAACGGCGCGAAGCGGCAGACAAGCTGAATGCGGCCGACAGCCTGTGCTACCAGGGTGAAAAAATGCTGGCGGAGTTCGGCGACAAGATCACCTCGGAGTTGCGCGGCCGCATCGAGGCGGCACTGCGGGAAGCCAAGGAAGCCGTGGCGAAGAAGGATGCCCCGCTGGCCGAGCAGCGCGCGGACGCATTGGGCAAGCTGCTGAAAGAGGCCGGCACCGTGATCTACGCCCAAACCCCGAATGCCGGCGTCTACGCCGAAACGCAGGCCCCCGGCGTGCATGCCGATAACGGCGGCCAACCGGGGGAAGCACGCCCCAGCGGTTCCGGCCCGCACGGCAAGGTAGTCGACGCTGAATACAAGGAAACCCCGTAGGGAATCGCTTTCAGGGGACCTGGCCATTTCTTCCGCCAAACAGGACTACTACGAGGTGCTCGGCGTCGCGCGCGATGCCGACGCCAAGGCGATCAAGGACGCCTTCCGTACACTGGCGCTGAAATACCACCCCGACCGCAACAAGGAAGCAGGTGCGGAAGAACGCTTCAAGCAGATCGCCGAAGCCTACGCGATCCTGTCCGACCCGAAAAAACGCGCCGAATACGATAGCCGCGGCTTTGCCGGCGTTGCGGGCTTCTCGCCGGAAGACCTGTTCGGCGGCATCAACTTCGGTGACATCTTCGGCGGCGCCGGTTTCGATTTCGACCTGGGCGGCGGCCTGCTCAACCAGTTTTTACATCGCCATCGGCATGGCCCGGCACGGGGCGCCAACGTGGAGATAAACGTGAACATCCCGTTGCAGCGCGTGGTCAGCGGCGGCCCGGAAAAAGTACGCTTCCGGCGACCCGCCACCTGCCCGGATTGCCATGGCAGCGGCGCCAAGGCAGGCACCCAGCCGCGCGCCTGCAGCACCTGCGGCGGCAGCGGCCGCCAGGTCCATACCCAACGTCGGCAAAAGGACAAAAACCAGGTTACGGTGCAGCAGATTACCGCCTGCCCGGAATGCCGGGGCCAAGGACAGATCATCGACCACCCCTGCCCCAAATGTGACGGTCGCGGCGAAATCGAGCAGGAGGACGCCTTGACCGTCACCATTCCCCAAGGGGTGGAAGAAGGCATGGCCCTGCGCGTTTCCGGCCATGGCCTGCCAAGTTCGGAACCGGGCGGCCAGCCGGGCGATCTTTTCGTGGTGGTGCGCAGCAGCCCCGACCCCCGCTTCGAGCGTTCAGGCGCCGACCTATGGCACACCGAGCTGTTGCCCATCACCGACGCGGTGCTCGGCGTCATGCTGGAAGTGCCGACCCTGGACGGCCACGCAAGCGTCACCGTGCCGCCGGGCACCCAGCCGGACAGCGTGCTGCGGCTGCGCGGAAAAGGGCTGCCGGAGTTCGGCGGCAACGGTCGCGGCGACCTCTACGTACGGATGCAGATGCATGTGCCGCAGCATCTTTCGCCGGAAGAGAAGGCGCTTTACCAGCAACTGCGCGCGTTGCGAGGCGGCTGACGCGGCCATGGCAGCTGCCCTGACCCACTCGCGACGCAAGGCGCTCGGTATCTGGCTAGTTGTCCTGGCACTCGCGGTGATCGCCTGGCATCTGCCGCGCATCCCCCAGCCGCCCGAGTATCATCGTTTCGCCGACCAGAGCGCTTGGTTCGGCGTACCGCATTTCTTCGACACATCCTCCAACCTGCTATTCGTGCTGGCCGGACTGGCAGGCCTGGGTTTTCTCCGTGGTACCGCGGCGCGCGGGACTTTTCGCGACCGGCGTGAGGCCCTGCCCTACACGCTGTTCTTTATCGCCACCATCCTGGTCGGCTTCGGCTCCGGCTACTACCATCTCGTCCCCGACAACAGCCGTCTGGTCTGGGATCGCGCGGCGGTCTCGCTGGCCTTCATGTCCTGGTTCGCTGCCATCCTTTGCGAGCGCATCGGTACAACCGTCGGGCTGCGCCTGCTGCCGCTGCTGATCACCGCCGGGGTGGCCAGCGTGGGGTATTGGGGCTGGAGCGAAACGGTCGGGCAAGGCGACCTGCGCCCCTATGTCCTGGTGCTGCTCCTGCCGATAGTCCTCATTCCGCTATTGTTATGGCTTTATCCGCCGCGCTATAGCGGCGACCGGGATATCCTGGCCGTCATCCTGCTCTATCTGCTGGCCCTGGCGTGCGATTACCTGGATGGGCCGATCGCAGCCCTGACCGGTTTTGTCAGCGGCCATACGGTCAAGCACGTGCTTGCCGCCGGCGCGGCCTACTGGGTGGTCATCCGGCTGAAACGGCGGCACCCGGCGTGAAGGAATTGCTGCTGCCCCAACCCGTCCAAGCGCTGCGCGCCGGTGTACAGCCGCGCGAGCTATGGGCCTGGGCGATGTACGATTTTGCCAACTCCGGCTACACCACCGTCATCATCACCGCGCTGTTCAACGCCTATTTCGTTTCGGTGGTGGCAGGCAATACGCCGTGGGCCACATTCGCCTGGACGGCCGCCCTGGCCTGCTCCTATGGGCTGATCGTATTAACCGCACCGGCGATCGGGGCCTATGCCGACCTGAACGCGGCGAAGAAAAAACTGCTGGGCGTCACCACAGCGGGCTGCGTATTATTCACCGCGCTGCTGTATTTTGCACAGCCCGGCGCCCTGGCGCTCGCCATCCTCTGCCTGGTCGCATCGAATTTCTTCTTCGGCACCGGCGAAAACCTGATCGCGGCGTTCCTGCCGGAAATCTCCAAGGTGCGGGCGTTCGGCCGGGTATCGAGCTGGGGCTGGAGCCTGGGTTACGTCGGCGGCATCCTGACACTGGTTATCTGCCTGGCCTATGTGCGCTGGGCGCAGGGGCATGGCCAGACCGCCACGCAATTCGTGCCGGTCACGATGCTGATCACCGCCGCCATTTTTGCGCTGGCGAGCCTGCCCACCTTCCTGTGGCTGCACGAACGCGCCAGGCCGGCCGCGGTGCACGGTCCTATTGCGCGCCAAGCCTGTCGGCGCGTGTGGCAGACCTTGAGCCATCTGCGCCAGTTCGCCGACTTGCGCCGTTTCCTGCTGTGCAGCCTGTTCTACCAGGCCGGTATCCAGGCGGTCATCAGCCTCGCGGCGATTTATGCCACGCTGTCGATGGGCTTCGACACTCAGCAAGTCCTGCTGCTGATCCTGGTGGTCAATATCACGGCCTCCGCCGGGGCCTACCTATTCGGCCAGGTGCAGGATCGCATCGGCCACGTCCGTGCGATTGCGCTGACGCTGACCGGCTGGATCGTCACCGTGCTACTCGCCTGGGCGGCGCGCGAACCGGCCATGTTCTGGGCGGCGGCGAATATCGCCGGCTTGTGCATGGGCGCCTCGCAATCCGCCGGGCGCGCAATGATCGGCATGCTGGCGCCGCCTTCGCGCAGCGGGGAGTTTTTCGGGCTGTGGGGGCTGTCGGTCAAACTCGCGTCCATGGCCGGCCCGCTCACCTACGGCATCGCGACCTGGATCAGCGGCGGCGATCACCGACGGGCGCTGCTGATCACCGGAGTCTATTTCGTCATCGGCCTGATGCTGCTGGCACGGGTGAACACGACGCGCGGCCGCCGGGCGGCGATGCAGGCCGACCGCGTGTCGCGCAGCGAATAACCGGGACGCTACGCCAGCAGGACGGCCACCAGCCCGCTGATAAAAACGCCGTCGAACGTGCCCGCCCCGCCGATGGAAGCAATCGGCGCCGCCAGCTTGCGGATATCCTTGAGCCGGATGAAATCGGCACCGATCAGCACCCCCAGCGTGCCGCCGACGTAGGCCAGCGGTGCGCGCAACTCCGTGTTAAGGATAGACGCGACCAGAGCGGCCACCAGCGGTGCGGCAAGCATCGGCATGCCGATGCCGACCCGGGGAATGGGACGACTGACCAGATACGCGACGGCGGCCACCACGCTCACCGCAGCGACGATCTGGAACGCGCTGAGCGGATTGTGGGCGATCAGGTAGAGCGAAAAAGCCGCCGGCACCACCGCCCCGCCCACGTTGATGGCAACGACGGTCGTTCCGGTAAACGGGGGCGGCTTGAAGAACGGCAAGCGCGCGAACTCGGGCGGCATTTCGCGGGGCGGCGTGCTGCTGTCGGATTTGAGGCTGAACAACGGCAGGTTGATCAGGCTGCCGCCAAGCGTGCACATCAGTAGCAGATAAGCGGATTCCGGCGACAGCCCCAGCTTGTCGAAAGCAATGCGCAATATGCCCAACTGGACGAATCCGACCAGGAAGGCAACAGCCAACACGAATAGCAGCAGGCGCAACGGTGATAAGGGCATCGATGTTTTCCTTGTCGGTTTCCGGGTTTAGAGCCTATTTCACCTGAAATAGGCTCTTAATGCGGCGGGTGGCGCTGCCAGATCAGCGCGCCGTCCTTGTGGACTTCGCGGATGCGGTGCAGCGGCACCATGTGCGATTCGCCATCCGAATCGACGATCTGGCAGGAAAAGTGATCGGCGGGATCGAAATAAACCTGACAGAGCGGCACACGGATAATGCTGTCGGCAACCCGGTCGTAATAGCCGATGACGAATTCCCCCCGCCCGAATTCCGGATCCCAGCGGATGCGGCTCAACAGTTCATGGATGGGCGTCACGGCCTATTTTCAGAACAATGTAACGGTTCCCGCAATCAGTTCGTGCCAGAGATTGCTCACGCTCGCCAGATGGTAGCGGGTGACTTCGTCAACCCGCGCTTGGACATCCGCCAGTTGCACGCCGGGTGCCAGGCGCAGCTTCAGGTCGACGACCGCAGGATCGTCGATCGGATGGCCGATCCTGCCCAGCAGATAGCAATAGGCCTCGGCGATCCCATCCACCTCACTCGTTAGATGCTGGGCAATGCGATATGCCAGCAGATTGTAGAGTTTGCCGACATGACTCACCGGGTTCTTGCCGGCGGCGGCCTCCATGCTCATCGGGCGGTAGAAGGCAATCAGGCCGTTGACGCGGTTGCCGCGCCCGACTTCGCCATCGTCGCCGGATTCGGCTGAAGTCCCGGTCACGGTAAGATAGATGCTGTCCTCATTGTCACCGTCGGCGGCATTGACGGCAATGTCAGCCACCGACACGCCCACCTGCCGCGCCACTTCGCGCGCGAATTCCGCCACCTGCTCCTTGGCGGCAAGATAGGCCGGCATGTCGGCGACAAAGCGTGCCACCATCGCACAGGCCACGGTCAGGCTGATGTCGCTCCCGCGCCGCACGCCCATCACCTTGATGTCTTCGCCGATGGCGGGGCAAGCCGCCTTGACCTCGGGCGAATTGAGATGGCGCTCCACCTGCAGCACCAGGCTTTCCAGCGCGTCGAACGGGGCGTAGCCGACGCCGCAGGAGGTATCGTTGGCGAGCGGCACCCGGACGGCTTCGCGCTGCCGCAAAAAAAGCTCGGTGAGCTCGGCCGAGCCTGAGCGGATATGGCAACGGAGGCGCACATGCCGGTCGACATCCAGATGGCGCAAATGCTGCCGCAACCAGGCACGGCTGCTCTCGACGGCGAGCTCCTGCAAGGGCACCTTGGCGCCGGCCACGGTTTCGGTCGCTCGACCGGTTAAAAACAGTTCGATGGGCTCCAGCACTTCCCCGCCGCCGAATACGGTCCGCGCCCGGCCGCCGCAGAGCAGCCCCTTGTCCACGTTGTGGTGCAGGATCAGGCCGAAATGCTCGAGATAATAGCGCGACAAGGTGCGGCTCAATTCTTCGGCCAGCGCATCGCAAATGGTATCGGGATGGCCTGTGCCCTTGCGCTCGACGATTTCCAGCGACAGTGATCCGACGGCGGGCGAATCGAGCAATGAAATTTCGAGGTGCATGGCCATACCCGCTTTCCATCAAAATGCTCAACGCAGTTTCCGGCGGTTGCCCGTTACAAGGCAGACCGTTCACTTAGAGCCCATTTCAGTAGTATCCATCCCCCGCGCCGTTGGTCTGCGGGATGCAGTGCAAGGCACGGGCTGCGCGGTGTAGTCATTCTCCACAAGCAGCCCGCAACGCAGCAATGCGCCCGCAGACCAGCGGCCCTCCGGGTTGGGCTCGTGTACGGCGTCTGCGGCGTTGCGCCGCTTGCCAAGGGAATAGCCATTGGCTGCGCACCGCGCCTTGCATCCATCCGTACACGAGCCCAACGCGGGGGATGGATACTACTGAAATGGGCTCTTAGATGATAACCCCGATCGCGCCGGCCTGACAGGCAGCGGGAAGTCATCGCACGATCCATGACAGGAATTCCGAAAGCACGAAACCCGCGCTGATCAGGAAGCCGATGACCGGCACCCAGGTGGGGAACGTCCTCACCATCGCGGGATGCGGCTCCCGTCGCTTGATGCGCCACAGAGCAAGATTCACCAGCGCAAAAATGCTCAGCATAATCAGCGTCGTCGTCGCGGCCAGCGTTGCCAGGCGGCCGATCAACGCCAGCACGAGCACGACGCTGACGGCCAGAAACGTCGCGAACAGCGGGGTTCGGGTTCTCGGGTGGACCACGGCCAGCAGCTCCGGCAACTGGCCACGCGAACCCAATCCGTAAAACACCCGCGATGCCATGATCAGTTGAATCAGCGCGCCATTGAGTATGGCAACCATGCCGATGACGCTGACCACGGTAGCTTCTTTGCCGGTATGGGTTTCGTAGATACGGGCAAGCGGCGCCTCGCTGCCGGCAAGATCGGCGGGCGGCAGCGCGAGAATCGCGACAACCATCAACAGCAGATACAGCAAGGTGGTGATGCCCAGCGTCCACAGGATGGCGGCCGGCAGGTTGCGCTGCACTTCCTTGACCTCCTCGGCCACATCGACCATGTCCTCGAAGCCGATGAAGGCATAGAACGCAAGCAAGGCCCCGGCCCCGATGCCGGTCCAAGCGACGATGTCGGCGCCCGGCACCAGTTCCGGCCACCGCTCGGGCAGGCTCGCCAACCCGCTGTGGCCTGCGGCAATCACCAGCAGCAGCCCGCCGATCTCGACGACGGTGATGACGGCGGCAACGGTGACGGACTCGGCGATCCCCCAGGCGGCAATCCCGCCCAGCACCAGCGTGACCATGACGATCGCCGCGGGCCGCTCGATCGCGATGAACTCGTGCAGATAACCGACAAAGCCGTTGATCATCGCCCCGGCAGATACCATCCCGGACAGGATCACCAGCAATCCGACCAGAGTCGACAGGCGCTTGGAAGAAAAACCCTGCTTGACGTACATCGCCGCGCCGGCGGCAAATGGGTAGCGGCTGGACAGTTCGGCGAAGGACATTGCGGTAAAGCCGGCGATCAGGGAAGCGATCAAAAAGGAAAGCGGCGCGTAATAGCCGGCCACCCCGGCAATCTCGCCGACCAGCGCGTAGATGCCGGCGCCGATGGTCGTTCCCAAGCCATACAGGATCATCATTGAGAGTGACAACGTGCGTTTCAGTGTCGCCGGTTCTGACATGCATCCAACCTCGTGCGGGAAGATGAGTGGAGTACGTATTTACGCGGATTGCAGCCATGACCGCTCCGGACCTATTCTATTAAAAACCGGGTCGTAGCGGACAGGGCAAGGATAAAAAGCTGCGGCATCCCTGGATTTTCCGTACAAGGATTCCAGACAACCCCAAACGTCTCCAAGGCCATGCCAGTCCATAACGCCGACATCGCTGCCGTGTTCGAGGAAATCGCCGACCTGCTGGAAATCCAGGGCGCGAACCCGTTTCGTATCCGCGCCTACCGCAATGCGGCGCGCATCATGACCGAACTTTCCCAGGACGCACGCACGCTGCTGGAAAAAGGCGACGATCTGACGCGATTGCCTGGTATTGGCGACGATCTTGCCGCCAAAATAGCTGAAATTGTTACGACCGGCAGCTGTGGCCTGCTGCTGCGCCTGCACAAGGAGTTGCCGCCAGCGGTGACCGAACTGCTGCACATCCCCGGCCTCGGGCCCAAAAGGGTCAAAACCCTGTATCACGACCTCGACGTACAGACCGTCGAGCAGTTGTACCGCGCGGCGCGCGACGGGCGCATCCGTGCCCTGCCCGGCTTCGGCGAAAAAACCGAGCTCAATATCCTGCAAGCGGTGGAAGCGCATTTCAGCAAAGCCCGCCGCTTCAAACTGGCGACGGCGGCGCAGTACGCGGAATCGCTCACTGCGTTTTTGCAGAAGATCCCCGGCGTGATCCAGGTAACCGTGGCCGGCAGCTTCCGCCGCATGCGCGAGACCGTGGGCGATCTCGACATCCTCGTCACCGCCGCCGGGGCGAGCCAGGTGATGCAGCGCTTTACCGCCTACGACGAGGTGGCCGAGGTGCTATCCGCCGGCGGCACGCGCGCCAGCGTGGTGCTGAAATGCGGGCTGCAGGTGGACCTGCGGCTGGTGGCCGAAGAAAGCTACGGCGCCGCGCTGCATTACTTCACCGGCTCCAAGGCACACAACATCGCGATCCGCCGCATCGCCCAGAAACTTGGGCTCAAGGTCAACGAATATGGCGTATTCCGCAATGACGCCCGCATCGCCGGCGCCACCGAGGAATCGGTCTACCGCGCCGTCGGCCTGCCTTACATCGAACCGGAATTGCGCGAGGAGCGTGGCGAAATAGAAGCCGCGCGCGCCGGCCGGCTACCGCAACTGGTGGAACTGGCCGACCTCAAAGGCGACCTGCACGCCCATACCCGGGCCACCGACGGCCACAACAGCCTGCGCGAGATGGCGCGCGCGGCGCAGGAAATGGGGTTCGAGTACCTCGCCATCACCGAACATTCGCGCCGGCTCACCGTGGCGCACGGCCTCGATCCGCGAGCGCTGCTGCGCCAATGCGACGAGATCGACGCGCTCAACGCGGAGCTCGCCGGCATCACCCTGCTCAAGGGCATCGAGGTCGACATCCTGGAAGATGGCAGCCTCGACCTGCCGGACGACGTGCTGGGCCGGCTGGATATCGTCGTCGGCGCGGTGCACAGCAAATTCGAACTTTCCCGCGCCAGGCAGACCGAACGCATCCTGCGCGCGATGGAGCACCCGCATTTCACGCTGCTGGCGCACCCCACGGGTCGGCTGATCGAGCAGCGCGCGCCGTACGACGTGGATATGCTGCGCATCATCCGCAAGGCGAAAAAACGCGGCTGCTTCCTCGAGCTCAACGCCCACCCCGAGCGCCTCGACCTGCTTGACACCTACTGCCAGATGGCGAAGGATGAGGGCGTACTGATCAGCATCGATTCCGATGCGCACAGCACGTTCGATTTCGCCAACCTGCGGTACGGCATTGGCCAGGCCCGGCGCGGCTGGCTGGAAAAACGGGACGTGCTCAACACCCGCCCGCTGCCCGAATTGCTTTCCCTGATCCGGCGAACCATGTAGCTCGCGACAAGAACAGCAAGACGAAGGGATGATCATGAGCGATGCGTTTTTCAATCTCTACCGCCACAACTTCATCCGCGCGGCGATCGCCGTGCCCGCGGTGCGCGTGGCCGATCCGGCTTACAACGCCGAACAGACCATCGCCCTGATGCGCCAGGCCGCCGAACGCAGCGCGCTGCTCGCGGTTTTCCCGGAACTCGGGCTCTCCGCCTACTCCTGCGAAGACCTGTTCCAGCAACAGGCGCTGCTGAAAGGCTGCCGCGAGGCTTTGGGCAAGGTGCTGGCGGCCTCCCGCGGCCTCCCCGTGACCACCGTCGTCGGGCTGCCGCTCGAAGTCGACGGACTGCTGTTCAACTGCGCCGCAGTGGTGCATCGCGGGCGGATTCTGGGTGTCGTGCCCAAAACCTACCTGCCCAACTACCGCGAATTCTACGAACTGCGGCAGTTCACCCCGGGCGATGTCGCGCTGCGGGATAGCGTGGATATCTGCGGGCAACGCGACATCCCCTTCGGCAGCCGCCTCCTGTTCCGGGTCGAGGAACAGCCGCTGCTGACCTTCCATGTCGAAATCTGCGAAGACCTGTGGGTACCCATTCCGCCCTCCGCGCATGCGGCACTGGCCGGAGCGACGCTGCTGCTCAACCTGTCCGCCTCCAACATCACCATCGGCAAGGACGACTACCGACGGCAGCTGGTCGCCGACCAGTCGGCGCGCTGCCTCGCTGCCTATCTCTACTGTGCCGCAGGCCATGGCGAATCGACCACCGACCTCGCCTGGGACGGCCACGGCATGCTGTACGAAAACGGCACGCCCATCGTGGAAACGGAACGCTTCAGTCGCACCTCGCAGCTGGTTACCGGCGACATCGACCTCGACCGCCTGGTGCAGGACCGCATGCGCCAGAACAGCTACGGCCAGGCGGTGCTGCGGCATCGCGCCGAACTGGCGGGTTTTCGCACCGTGACCTTCAGCGCCGGCCTGCCGACCACCGGCCTCCTGCTGTTGCAGCGTGCCGTGGAGCGCTTCCCTTACATCCCCAGCGACCGCGCGACGCGCGACCATCGCTGCCACGAGGTGTACCGCATCCAGATCCAGGGGCTGGCCAAGCGCCTGCAGGCGAGCGGCATCGACAAAGTCGTGATCGGCATTTCCGGCGGGCTCGATTCCACGCAGGCCTTGCTCGTCTGCGCCGGCGCGATGGATGCGCTGGGCCTGCCGCGCGACCATATCCTGGCCTATGCCATGCCGGGCTTCGCCACCGGCGAACGTACCCTGGAACAGGCACGCCGCCTGATGCAGGCGATCGGCTGCCAGGCCCACGAAATCGACATCCGCCCGAGCTGCATGCAGATGCTGCAGGACATCGGCCACCCTTACGCCGAGGGCAAGCCGGTGTTCGATGTCGCGTTCGAGAACGTGCAGGCAGGCGAACGCACCGGCCACCTGTTCCGCCTCGCCAACCAGCACGGCGGGCTGGTGGTCGGCACCAGCGACCTGAGCGAGCTGGCGCTGGGCTGGTGCACCTACGGCGTCGGCGACCATATGGCGCACTACCATGTGAATGCGAGCGTGCCCAAGACCCTGGTCCAGTACCTGATCCGCTGGCTCGCCGAAACCCGCCAGCTAGGCCCGGACGTGAGCGACGTGCTCAAGGCCGTGCTGGAGACCAGAATCAGCCCGGAGCTGGTGCCGGGCGAGAGCGGCGGCCAGCCCGCGCAGCATTCGGAGGATGTCGTCGGCCCCTATGAGCTGCAGGATTTCAACCTGTACTACACGCTGCGCTTCGGCTACGCGCCGACCAAGGTCGCCTTCCTCGCCTGGTCGGCATGGCACGACAGCCGCCAGGGCACGTGGCCGGATATGCCCGAGGCGCTGCGCCGCCAATACACCATTGGCGAAATCAAGCGCTGGCTCGCGATATTCCTCGAACGCTTCTTCAAGTTCAGCCAGTTCAAAAGGAGCTGCATCGCCAACGCGCCCAAGGTCGGCTCGGGCGGCTCGCTTTCGCCGCGCAGCGACTACCGCGCGCCGAGCGACAGCGAAGCGACGGCCTGGCTCGCCCAGCTCAAGGAAATTCCGGATTGATCGGCCAATAAGGCTGTCCAATGGACAAGTGCCTATTTCAATAGGCACTAATTGTTCCGGTTTGTATAAACGCAAGGAGAACAGATCATGTCATCCTCGGAAACCATCCTGAAACAGCTGCATGCGGCCCTGGAGCGGGATCCGCGCATCCATCTGCACCGCTATCCGATCCGCATCGACTTGAGCGGCGACGGCAACCTCTTCCTGGAAGGCGAGGTCGAGAGCGTCGCGGCCAAGAAACGCACCCTCGCACTCGCCGGCTCATTGACCGGCGTCCGGGAAGTGACAGACCGCCTCAAAGTGCATCCGGCGGAACACCGCGGCGACGGTGCCATTCGCGATTCCCTCTGCGCTTTCATGTTGCAGGAGCCGACCCTGCAGAACTGCGGTCTGCGCGTATCGGTAAAGGGCGAAATCAGGAACTTGCGCGAGGTGGCCGAAAACGCGAGCGGGCTGATTGAAATTGCCGTGGACGAAGGCGTGGTCGTGCTCTCCGGCGAAGTGCTCAGCCTTTCCCACAAGCGCCTCGCGGAAGTCATGGCCTGGTGGACGCCGGGCTGCTGCGACGTGATCAACACCCTGAACGTGGTGCCGCCCGAGCAGGACGAGGACGACGAAGTGGCCGACGCATTGCAGCTGGTATGGGAGAAAGACCCGCTAGTGGCCGATGCGCACCAGCTCCGCGCCCATGTCGACCATTACGTCGTCACCCTGCAAGGGATCGTGCCGCGCGAAGCGGAAAAAAAGGCCGCCGAGCTGGATGCCTGGTGCCTGTCCGGCGTGAAAAACGTGGTCAACAACATCGAAGTGCGCAAGTAGGCTTGTTGGAACCCGCAACTCACCTCCCGGCTCAGCGAATCAACGTGCAGAAGGCGGTGCCTCCATGCCTCTCAACAGCTTCATCGTCTCGCGCATGAAATCCGGCAGGTCGGAAGGCTGGCGTGAGGTGATCAGCTTGCCGTCCACCACGACTTCACGATCCTCGTACAACGCACCCGCCTCCTGCAACTCCGGGGCCACGGAAGGATAGCAGGTCGCATGGCGCCCTTTCATCAGTCCGGCCGAAACCAGTATCTGTGGGCCGTGGCAAATCGCCGCGACCGGCTTGCCGGCCTGGAAAAATGCGCGGGCGAGATCGAGCACCGCCGACTCCTTGCGCAGGGCCGAAGGCGCCTTGCCGCCGGGGAGTATCAGCGCGGCATAGTCGTCGGCATGCACATCGCGCAACGCCTTGCCGGCTTCCACCTCGTAGCCGCGTTTGCCGTTAATCCGCCCGCGGGAGATGGCGGCGATATCCACCTGCCACCCTTCTTCCAGCAGGCGGTAATATGGCACCAACAGTTCGGAATCTTCGAAATGATCTGCACTGATGATCAAAACTTTCATCGCATTCTCCTTTCGCACAAACCCGTTCCTGGATACGCCAAAGCCGGGGTCGCGCTTCGGTCACGATCGATTTCCTTAAGACCAGCCAAACGTAATTGCGTTTGCCGCGATGTCGATGTTCGATGTCCGGCTGGTCTGCGGCAAGCTATTTGCCGCGCTGCCGGAATTTGAGCTTTTGATGCAGGTCACATTCACAGAGAGGTTCCTCGACCCTGACAAGGAGAGCAACATGAATGAAGGCGTTAAACCACAGAACCCGGAATTGATTTCGTGCGAACGCTGCCTCAAGGAAATCCCGCGATCCGCGGCGAAAAGCGCGGAAGCGAATGGCTACACGGCCTACTTCTGCGGCCTGGAATGCTACTCCGAATGGTCTGCCCAGGTAGAAACCACTGGACGTGAAGCAAACAAGGAGCGCGGCCGCTGATGCCTGACACGGACGGGAGAAAGCGTTGCTGACCATCGCCTTTGCCGGTGACGTCATGCTCGGGCGCGGTGTCGACGAAGCGCTGCAGAGCATGCGCCCGGAAGAACCGTGGGGCGACCTGCTGCCGCATCTGGCAGAAGTCGACCTGCGCATCGTAAATCTGGAATGCGCCCTGACCACCCATCGCCAGCCTTGGGCGCACGGTCGGCGCAAAATGTTCCACTTCCGTGCGGCGCCGAGCGCGGTGCATGTGCTGCAGGCTGCGCGCATCGACGCCTGCTCGCTCGCCAACAACCACATCCTGGATTTCGAGGAGCAAGGCTTGCGCGACACCTTGCGCACCCTGACCGTCGCCGGCATCCAGCATGCCGGTGCTGGGGTGGACGCGGATGATGCGGCGAGGCCGGCGCTGGTCGAAGCATGCGGCAAACACCCGCGCCTTGTCGGTCTGCTCGCTTTCACCGACAACGAACCGGATTTTGCCGCCCAGGCAAATCGTCCCGGCACCAACTACCTGGAGGTTTCGCTGGCAGAGGATGCATTGGACCGCGTGCAGGCCGGCATCGCCCATGCCCGCGCAATGGGTGCGGAACTGGTGATATTTTCCAATCACTGGGGTGCCAATTTCATCGAGCGGCCGTCGCCCTATTTCCGCAATTTCGCCAAGCGTGTAATCGAGCTTGGCGCCGACATCTACTACGGCCACAGCGCGCACATCTGCCAGGGCATCGAAATCCATCAGGGCAAGCCCATTCTCTACGACACCGGTGATTTCATCGATGATTATGCCATCGACCCGATCCTGAGAAATGATCGCTCCTGCCTGTTCAAGCTGGTTTTCGAAGCCACGCGGCTACAACGCATCGAGCTGCTTCCGGTCTCGCTCTCCATGGCACAGGTCCGGCTGGCGCAAGGCGAGGAATGCGAAGCCATCCTGGCGCGGATGACCGAACTCAGCGCCGAATTCGGCACCCTCTTTTCACGAAAGGAAAACAAGCTGATTCACGAAATTCAGCGCTGACGAATGCCTTGAATAAACGCCGGTTTACCAATGCAACATCGTCTCCACCACCTCGGTGACATGGTGTTGCCTGCTGTAGGCTTGAAGTTTTCGGGCCTACTGAACAGCCCTTAGTCGATAACCCGCTTTTCGCAGCCGCTCAATCAGCCCTCCCTCCCCCGGTAAATGCGCCGCCCCGACAGCCACGAAAACCCGCGATTTTTTCATCTGGTTTACGATGCCGTCCGCCATGCTCGCGTTGCGATGATCGAGCAGCAGCGCTTTGACCTTGCTCCATAGCTCCGGCGACAAGCCGCCCAGCCGTTTTTCGTCCTGGGCGGCAATCTTGCCTATCTCCTTGTCGAGATAGGCCTGCACGACGGCCTCGAAGCCTTCTTCCTTTTCTTCCACGGATTGCGTCAGCGTCGCGCGCAGCAATGCCAGTTGCTCGGCATCGGAAAGGCTATCCAGCGCGCCGAAATGCGCCTCGGACGACTCCAGCCCCAATATCTGCTTGCCGCTGCTGCCAGCCATGCCATACAGCAGGGCATCCTGCGTAAAAGGCGATTGCGCGCGCGGCAGCGAGAAGATCGACGCCAGCAGCCAGGGCTTCATGCGCAACGCGATGTCCTCGCGGATGGAGTGCATGTCCGCGAGACGCTTGACCTCGTCCAGTTCCTGCGGCGTCAGCGCCCCCTTCAAGGAGCCTTGCTTCATGAGGATCGGTGTCATGTCGCGCGGCGGCAGCACTTCCATCATGAAGGTCTGCGATTCCTCCAACGCTTGGCGAAGCTGCGGCGAAAACTCGGTGACCCGCGCGTCGTCGGTATGAATGGTGCCGAAGAGATAACTCGGCGGCGCGCCGGTCGATTCGATCCTCCACAACAGCCCGCGATCCTCGCCGGATGCCGCGCTCATGCCCAGCCAGGGCAAGATCAATATCCATACGCACCAGTACAGCCACGATGTCCTGCTCATGTATTTCATGTCACGGCCTCCTGATGGCGATGGAGTGGAGTCGGGCTCCATCATGCCGCAATTTATAAAAATGGAACAATGCGGTACAAATCACGCTCATACTCATACACGGTGCGTGTAAAGGGGAACCGTATGCGAGCCTTTCAGTCAGCGTTGTCCATCCTGGTCTTTTTCCTTGCAGGAGCGACGCCATCCGCAATTGCCGATGGCAGCTTTTATGATGTGCCGCCGCCGGGAAAACTGGTGGATTTGGGTGGTTATCGTTTGCATATCAATTGCCAGGGCATGGGAAGTCCCGCGGTAATTCTGGATGCGGGGCTGGGCGACTGGTCCAGCCACTGGACAGCCGTGCAGAACCTGCTCAAGACGGATACCCTCGTGTGCAGCTATGACCGTGCAGGCTATGGCTGGAGCGACCCTGGCCCGCGGCCGCGCGACAGCCAGCGCATTGTCGCCGAGCTCCATTCCCTGCTGGAAAAAGCCGAAGTTGCTCCGCCTTATCTGCTGGTCGGGCATTCCTTCGGCGGTCTGAACATGCGCCTGTTTGCCAGCACCTTTACCGGAGAAGTCGCCGGCCTGGTCCTGGTCGAGGCATCGCATCCCGAAAGCCTGCCGTATCAGCGTAACGAAGCCGGCACAGCCCCTTCCACCTCGCCTTCCAACCAGATGATGGTGGTCCACCCCGTCGAAACCGAGGCGCTCCCCGTCCCGCCGGAAGCCCAGCCTGCCATCAACGACAATCTGCTGCGTACCAAGTCCCGTGTAACGTCACGCGGCGAGTACCGCGCGCTCGGCAACAGCGTCCTGGAACTGCAACGTTCGCGACCTTTCGGCGATCTGCCGCTGACCGTGCTGAGCCGCGGCAAGCGCGAGTGGCCTTACGGCGAGGACGGTGACATCAAGGAAAAAAACTGGCAATTGCAGCAAATGGAGTTGACCCAATTATCCAGCCTGAGCCATTACATCGTCGCCACCCACAGCGGTCATCATATCCATATCGATGAACCTGGCGTGGTTGCCGGTGCAGTCCGTGAAATGATATCGGAAGAGCGCCGCGAATCCGCGTCGCTGGTACGCTGATTTACATTCGGGAGGAAGCATACTTTCCGACCCCCGACCGAATTGCCTAGATATAATTGGGGTATGGCTTTAATTCAAATATTTCTCTAAATGTCCGCGCCGCTCTCCAAAAGAGCCTACATCGCGCTCAGGAAGAATTTTCTCCCTTTAATCTACGGGCTGACCACCTTTCTGGTTTTCCTGGCGATTTTCGGCCTGCTGACACGCGCCGAATACGAGAAATACAAAGCCAATAGCCGTAGCGAGGCTGTCCATTACGGCAGCATGCTGCACACCCAGGTAGACCGGGAACTCAATGCCTTGCTGTTCATTTCGGCCGGGTTGTCGAGCTACCTTTCCGTTTATCACGATGAGCTGAAACCGCAGAAAATCGAAGCCATCCTCGCCGACCTTTATTCGCGCAGCCAGCATGTGCGCAATCTTGCCGTCGCGGTGGGATATCGCTTGACATACGTGTATCCGCACAAGGGCAACGAAAAAGCGATAGGCATCGATTATCGTGACCTGCCTAATCAATGGCCCCAGGTACAGCAGGCGGTCGAAACGCGCCGAGGGGTTCTTGCCGGGCCGCTGGATCTGGTGCAAGGCGGCAATGGACTGATCTACCGCTACCCGGTCTTCATCGAAGACAAGTACTGGGGCATTCTTTCGACCGTCATCAATACCGAAAGCTTCCTGCATTCGGCCTTCAAGGATATCGCCGGCAACGGCTACGATTTCGCCATCAGGGTCAAGGAAAAGCCCGTTTCCCCCGCTTTCTATGGCGATGCCCGCCTGTTCGACGACCGCGATGCCTACACGATGCTGAGCTACGTTCCTAACGGCCAGTGGGAGTGGGCTATCAAGAAAAAAGTCTCCAGCCTGCCCAAGCTGATTTGGGTGATGAGCTTGATGGGTTCCGTCATCAGCCTGTTGCTGGGCTCGCTGGTGTTCTACTTCATGCACGAACGCACACGACTGACAGTGCATGCAATGTATGACAGCCTGACCGGGCTGGCAAACCGCCGTCTGCTCCAGGACAGAATGAATCAGGCATTCGAGCAGGCGCGACGTTTCGGCCGAACCATGGCCGTCATGTACATCGATCTCGACCACTTCAAGCGCCTCAACGATGAGTACGGACATGATTTCGGGGATGAGCTGCTGAAGGTCACGGCAAGGAAACTGACGAGCTGCATACGCAATGTGGATACGCTCAGCCGCGTCGGCGGAGACGAGTTCATCATCGTGCTGGAAGAAATCAGCGAACCGCAGGATGTGCGCCCGATTGCCGACAGCATCATGGAAGCATTCAAGGAGCCGGCGCGGATTTTCGACATCAACATCCGCATCGAACTGAGCCTGGGCATCGCCATTTATCAACCCGGCTCCGACCTCGCGCTGCAAGCACTGTTGAAACAGGCCGACATTGCGCTCTATGAAGCAAAAGGTTCGGGCAGGAATACCTACCGGATATTCGGCGACTCCTGAGAAGCTGAGGCGTGTTACTTCTGCTCCTGCTCCCAATGCGCATTCATTAGCCGCCCCTGCCGCTCGGGCGGGACGCGCTGAACGAAATTGCATTTCTGGCGGTGGATCGTCACACCGCGATCACGCGTCATGTAGGCCACAATCCTGTCGCCAGGTTCCGGCATGCAGCATTTGGCAAAGTTGATCAGCAGGTTACCGACCCCTTCAATAACCACGCTTTGCGCTTCAGTCGCACTCTGCGCACGATGGGGTGAGGGGTAGCGCGCCGGCTCGATTTTTGGTGCGATATCCTCCTGCACCGCCATCGCGATCTGGTGCTCGGTAACATCTCCACGCCCTATCGCAGCCAGGCAATCTTCCAGCTTGTTGAAGTGAAGCTTCTGCGCAAGCTTTTCCTGATTGAAGTCGGTCACGCCGCTGCGATGCAGTTCGCGCTCCAGCTTGGCGCGCCCTTGCGACACATCCTCGTCGAAATTCTGGTACTTGAACCAGTGTCGCACCCTTGCCCGGGCGCGCGGGCTTTGCAGATAGCCTAGCGACGGCGTCAGCCAGTCGCGGCTCGGTGCACCGATCTTGGAAGTAAGGATTTCTACCCGCTGGCCGTTTTGCAGCTTGTAATTGAGCGGCACGATGCTGCCGTCCACCTTGGCGCCGCGCGTGCGATGGCCGAGGTCGGTGTGCAGAGCGTAGGCGAAATCGAGCGGGGTTGCGCCCTTGGGCAGATCGATGACCTTGCCCTGCGGCGTCAACACGTAAACCTGATCCTGGAACAGCTCGCTACGAAACTGCTCGAGCATGTCGCCCTGCTCCGCGACCTCGTCCTTCCACGCCAGCAATTGCCGCAGCCAGGCGATCTTGTCGTCGAAACCGGTATCGGACTTGCCGCCTTCCTTGTAGCGCCAGTGCGCCGCGACGCCCAGCTCCGAGTGCTGGTGCATCTCATAGGTGCGTATCTGGACTTCCAGCGCGAGGCCGCGCGGGCCGCTCACCGCCGTGTGCAGCGAGCGGTAGTTGTTGCTCTTGGGGCGCGCAATGTAATCATCGAATTCGCCGGGAATCGGCTGCCACAGGTTATGGATCATGCCGAGCGCCGCGTAGCAATCCTTCACGTCATTCACCAGGATGCGCACGCCGCGCACGTCGTAAAGCTCGCTGAAGTCGAGGTGCTTGCGCTTCATCTTGTTAACGATGCTGTAGATGTGCTTGGGTCGCCCCGCCACTTCGCCGGTGATGCCGGCCTGTTGCAGTTCGCCCTTCAACTGCGCTACCACATCGGCAATGTACTGCTCGCGATCCACGCGGCGTTCGTCCAGCAGCTTCGCGACTTCCTTGTAGAGCTGCGGCTCGCGGTAACGCATTGCGAGGTCTTCCATTTCCCACTTGATCTGCCAGATACCCAGCCGGTTGGCGAGCGGCGCGAAGATGCCTTCCGTTTCATGCGCAATCAGCCGCTGATGTTCGGCGCTGGCGCCCGACAGGCAGCGCAGCGTCTGCGTGCGCTCGGCGAGCTTGATCAGCACGACGCGGATGTCTTCCGCCATTGCCAGCAGCATTTTGCGCAGTGCTTCGATCTGCTGGTCGCCGTTCCGGCCTTCCTGCATGTGCAGGCTTTCCAGCTCGCTGAACTCCTGGATCTGTTCCATGTGCGAAATGCCATCGACCAGCCGTGTGACATTGGCACCGAAACGTTCTTCAATATTCGGTCTCCAGTCGTCGAGAAAATCCGGTACTGCGTGCAGTACCGTGGCGATGATGGTCTCGGCGTCCATGCTCAGGCCGATGAGAATTGTCGCGGCGCCCAGAGCATGCTGAATGAGCGGCGTGCCGGTCAGCTCGACCTGGCCGGCATAGAGCGGCGCCGCAAGATCGCAGGCCTGGCGAATCGCTTCGACGTCAGCCGGCGAAAAATGTCCGGCCAGGGAATCCAGCCAGGCTTGCTGATCGTGGCTGTCGTTGACGGGTAAGGGAATGCGGTGATGTACGGAAACCATGGTGCGTATTATGAGGAATTAGCGCGACAAGAGACAGTGCAATACCTCAGCCCTCGAGCTTTTTTGCCAGCTCCAGCAATTCGGCACCCCGCTCCAGTCCGTCGATGAAACGCCGGGGAATACCTTCCAGTCCCACTTGCGCACCGACGAGCGCCCCAGTCAGCATGGCACGGGCCATGTTCTGCCCGCCGCCATTGATTGCATGCAGGACGGCGGATTCGAAATCGTCATGGAAGCGGGCCGCAAGATAATAGGCCGCGGGGAGCTGGTGATAGATGGCGCAAGGCATGCCGTAGACGAGAGAGACTTTCCAGGCAGGTTCGATGCGGATATCCGGGTCAAGCGCCGCTCTGGCGATATAGGCCGGCGTCAGCAAGGCATCCGGTGATGAAAATTTTCCGGCGCGCGGTGGATCGGGATCGCCGGGGCGCGGCGGCGCCAGGTTTGCCCCGGTCACGGCATGAAACGGAATTTCACCGCTCTTGACCAGCTGCATCAGCGTATCGGAGATTTCCGGCGTCAGTGGCTCACCGAGTACCAGCCGGGAAAGCACGAGACAATAAGCCGTCGTCATGGCAACGATGGCTTCGTCCGCCTGTGTCAGCAGGCAATTCGAGGAAACGAATTCGGCGACCTTGTGCGGCTCCTTCGCATAGCGGACTGCAAGGGCCAGAGCGCGCTCGGCAGCTTCGGTGGTATCGGCATGGCCGCCGGTCTCGTGCCAGGACTTCTTCTGCTCCACCCTGCGGCGCCAAGCCTCGCGGATAGACTGGCTGGTGTAGCCGCCGGGGCCTTGCGCAGGCGTGCCATCGAGTTGCGGAAACAGTTCATCATCAAGGCGGCGTGTGAAGTCCGCTTCGCGGTATTCGCCGTTTTCCGCGAGCGACTGTAGCAGCATGACAAGGATCAGCCCGCTCTGCGATAACTGGCCGGCTTTCATGCCGCCGTGATAACGGTCCGCCCGCGGCGTGGTGTAGTCCGAAACCCAGGGCCCGTAATCACGACGCATCGCCTCAAGATCGTAATACCAATGGCATCCCAGGCCGAGCGCATCGCCGATGAGCGCGCCCATGACGGCACCAGAAACTCGATCCATTTCGTACCTCTTTTCCTAATGAAAACAGTAAGACCTCGTAGTGCATCGAAGTATCCATGAAATCAGCCAAGGGAACTTTACGGAATGCGAAACTCCTAACCTGATTCATGCAGAACGCGCGCATGCGCATTCTTTCTACCAGTGCTGACGGGAAGGCTTGCTTCCGCACTTCAAGCCGCATATGCGACAAGCCCGTAGCAATTCCCGGTTGACGACCACCATGTCACAGGAGAAGTAAATTGAGCACAATCACGACCAAGGACGGCACACAGATTTACTACAAGGATTGGGGAGACGGCCAGCCTGTCGTTTTCAGCCACGGCTGGCCGCTCAATGCGGATAGCTGGGAATCGCAGATGGAATACCTGGCGTCATGCGGTTATCGCTGCATCGCCCACGACCGGCGCGGGCATGGCCGCTCCAGCCAGCCATGGAACGGTAACGACATGGATACCTATGCCGACGATCTGGCGCTGCTGATCGAAACACTTGATCTCAATGACACCGTGCTCTTCGGGTTTTCCGCCGGCGGCGGTGAAATCACGCGCTACATCGGTCGCCATGGCACCGGCCGTGTTGCGAAGGCCGGGCTGATTGCCGCTGTCCCGCCGCTGATGCTGCAAACCGCGAGCAACCCGGACGGGTTGCCTGTTGAGACTTTCGACAAGTTGCGTGCAGCATCCCTGGCAAATCGCTCGCAACTTTATGAAGATATTGCCGCCGGGCCGTTCTATGGATTCAACCGGGAAGGCGCGCATGTCATCGAGGGGCTGGTCGAACGGTTCTGGTTATACGGCATGCAGGCCGGGCACAAGAACACGCTGGACTGCATCAAGGCATTCTCGGAAACGGATTTCACCGACGACCTGCTGAAATTCGACATCCCGACGCTGATCCTGCACGGCGATGATGACCAGATCGTGCCGTTCCGCACCTCCGCGCTTGCGGCGGCCGACCTCGTCAAACATGCCACGTTGAAGGTCTATCCCGGTGCACCCCACGGCCTGCTGGATACGCACAAGGAGCAGGTCAACAACGACCTGCTCGCGTTTCTCAGGACATAATCCTTGTCGAATACTGGATGAGAAATCAGGGGCTCTCGGAGGCGGTCCGTAACGTGGAATTGCCTTCCAGGCTGGCTTCTTCCCGGCGTGCCACACCCAGCGTATCGAGCAGCTTCCCCATGTCGGCCATCAAACGGTATTGCGCGAAGCGCTCCTCGTACTGTCCCGTGATGTAATCGGTACGGGCCGTGTACAGCTCGTTTTCCGAATCCAGCAGGTCCAGCAAGGTACGCTGGCCGATGCTGAACTGCTTGGCGTAGGCGTCGCGTGTCAGCGCGGTGGCATCGGCATGCGCCTTGAGGCGCGGCAGCCGGTCCTTGGCCGTTTCCAGTGAGTTCCACGACAAACGCGTACTTTCTTCGATCTGGCGCTTGGTGCGATCAACCACGGCCAGCGCTTCCTTGTTCAGGAAACGCGTTTCGCGAACGCGCGCCTGATCCGACCCGCCGCGGTAAAGGTTGTACTTCATGCGCAGCATCGCGTAGGCATCGTTGTTGCGGTAATCCACGCCGTCCAGGTTATCGTTGGCGCTGGCTCCCAGCTCGAGATCCAGGCGCGGTTTGAAAGGCGCATCCGCCGCCCGCTCGCTGGCCAGAGCTGCCTCGTAATTGGCAATGGCGGCCTGCATCGCCGGATGACCGGAAAATGCCGTCGCGATCGTGTCATCCACGCTTACCGGGAACAGATCGCAGGAAACCTCGCCAGCCGCTTCCAGATCCTGCGGCACACTGCCCGTAACGCGCTGAAAGCTGATTTTCGCTTCCCGCAGGTTGGCTTCAGCAGAGGCCAGATTCGCCTGGGCGAGTGACAGACGTGCCTGGGCCTGTTCCAGATCGGCCTGGCGTGCCACACCGCTATCGGTACGCATCTTGATCTGCTCGTACGTTTTTTCATGCGCAGCCAGATTATCCTGCGTCAGCGCCAGCAGTTCCTGGAAACGCAAGACGTCCAGGTAAACCTCGACAGCGCGCAGGCCGGTACGCTCCGACGTATCGCCGACCTGGCTTGCGGCCGCTGCGACCCGCGCCTCGTTGCGTTCTACTTCATTCTTGACGGCATACCCGTCATACAGCATTTGCGACAATGTCAGGCTGGATTCACGCCGCGTCAGGGTGTCGCTGCCCGGCCGGGTCGAGGTATTTTCGCTCCACTCCCGTCCGATACCCGCAGCCACATCCACTTTCGGGTAATACCCGCCGCGCGCCTGATCCACTGTCTTGTCTGCCGAAAGGCGGCGATTGACATTGATCATCACATCAGGACTGCTTTGTATGGTTTGATCGACCGTTTCCTTCAGCGACTGCGCAAAGACCGGCTGCTGGGAAACCAGCAGCCCCCCAATAACGACAAACCCCCATGAAATTTTTTTCATCATCGATTCTTTCAAAATTTTGCTATCGCACATTGATATCGACGCGCCGGTTTTTCGGCTCTTTGGTGTTATCCGGCGTTTTTACCAACAACTCACGCTCGCCTTTGCCGGAAATCTGAATGTTCGCAGCCGGAACGCCCAGCTTTATCAGGCTCTTCCGGACTTTTTCCGCGCGCTTGACCGACAATGTCTGGTTACGCTTTGCCGGGCCCACGGTATCGGTATGTCCGACAATCAAGATCTCGGGCGCCTGACGTTCGACAAAACTGCGATAGATATTCTCGGCTTCGGCCTTGGATTCGGCCGTCAATTCATCCTTGCCCAGCAGGAAATACAGCGTGGCAGCGATAGGCGGCTTGGGTAGCGCATCCACGGCAGAACCGAACAGTTCACGCATCTGCGCCTGGTTGCCCACGAATGCCTTCTGCTCTTCACCGGCGAGAGACATGGCGCTGTAATCGCCATGCAGCACGGCGTTCTTGCCGTCCTTGAAAATGACATCCACCGTACCGATCTTGCCGCCTTCTTCCGGCATCACCATATAAACCTCGGTGACTGCCGGAGGCAATGGCTTGGGCAGTTCCTCGCAAAAGGGAGATTTACCGTCCTTGGGCTGGTAAGCAGCGATTTGTACTTCGGATGGCTGCTTGGCAGGGGCGAAAGAATTCACGAACGAGCTATAACCGGCGCAGCCGGTAATACTCGTCGATACCAGCAACAGCACAAGCGCCTTGCTCATGCGATTCATGGCTTGGCCTCTTGTGCGGCTTCAGGCTCGTCCACCTTCACCGAAAACTCGGTACCGCGCACAGCCAGGATTGCCGCAGGCGTTTTGACTTTCAGCGCACCGGGCGTCTTTTGCGTCAGCTTCCCCGAGATGACGGACAAGGTTCCTTTTTTCATCGAAACATCGAAGTTGCCATCGTTGGTATCCGAGTCGAACGCAAATTTATCCAGGGCCAGCACTGAGTTTGGACCAGCAGAAATACGCGAATCGTCGGCGAAGAGCATACCGACCGATCCATCCTTGCCGGTAATGATCTTATCCGTCTGGTAAACAGAATCCCCAACCGCAGGAGTAATGATTTTTCCGCCGCGCTCGATGGCAACCTGGCCGGACATGGTCTTGATTTTGCCGATACCGTCGGCATAGGCAGAGAATGCCGCCATGGCCAGTACAAGCAGCATTGCACCCTTGATATAGTTCATCATGGTTAACCCCTTTAAATTATTTAAAGAAAAATCATTATTCTTAAACTGAATAATGAGAATGTATTAGCAATGCACTTCCCAGACCATCCCGCATATGGGGTATTTTTATAGTTAAACCAGCATCGCCTTCAGGTAACTGGAGCCGATGTTCATGCAATCGAAGGCGTGTAAGCCAAGTTCATTCGCCAGATCGACACAAACATCGATACCGCGGCAGCTATTTCCTCGCTTATCCAGCCTGGGCGAATAACTGGCCAGCCCGATCTGTCGATTGACAACGGCCATCACGCCGCCGCTGACGCCGCTTTTTGCAGGCACGCCCACACGGTATGCCCACTGGCCGGAGTAGTCGTACATGCCGCAGGTAAACATGATGGAAAGCATGTTCTTGACGGCCTCGATGTCATAAACCTCCTCGCCGGTGAGCGGGTTTTTACCCAGGTTGGCCAGGGTCGCCCCCATCACCGCAAGGTCGCGGCAATTCACCAGGATGGAACACTGCTTGAAATAGAGATCGAGTGCCGGCTCCACCTCCTCATGAACCATGCCGAAATTCAGCAACAGATGGGCAATGGCACGATTGCGGTGCCCGGTTCTGGATTCCGATTGATATACAGCCTCGTCCACCTTGAGCGATCGGCCCGCAGCGGCACTAAAGCGTGCCAGCAAACGCTCCAGCGCCTCATCGCCATAGCGCTGGTACAGCAGTGCCGAGACAGTGATGGCTCCGGCGTTGATCATGGGATTGAACGGGCGGTTGGTACCGCCTTCCAGCTGGATGGAGTTGAAAGCGTCACCGCTGGGTTCAACGCCTACATGCTCGGCTACCTTGTCATGCCCGTATATTTCCAGTGCCATCCCGAATGTGAACGGCTTTGAAATCGACTGGATCGTGAACGGTTGCCTGGAATCCCCTACTTCGTAGACCTTCCCGTCTGCCGTGACCACACAAATGCCAAAATCGTCCGGGTTCGCCTTTCCTAATTCCGGAATGTAAGTTGCGACCTCACCATCATTATTTTTTGCATGCTTGTTATGCAGTTCTTCTATCAGCTCTTGCAGCCTATGCTTTTCCATATTTCCATCCCTTGAACAACAACTGACCGGATGCAATCCACATTTCATCCTTTCCCAGGCTTTTCTTGTTTATTGCCAAGGCATGAATCTTGCAAGCAATACTTGTGCCACGAAAATGGTATTGTCGATGAGGCAGAAAACTGGGATAACGTCAAATATCTGGCAACATATTGACGAAAAAGATGAATTTCAATGCACCAAAAAAGTGCGAGGCACCAATTTAAGGCTTTTTAAAAGCCGAAAACATGCATCACAATTCGAGGCAGACTTCAGGGTTTAACTATTAGGCTGGCATATATTTTGAAATAGACGGCGCGATAACAAACACCTACATGAAATCAATAAAAACCCGGTTACTGGACATTGCGCCCTACTTCAGCGGCTGGCCGGCGCCTGTGGGTTTATTCTTGTTGATCGGCCTGCATTTCTTCGGCGCCCTTCCTTACCAGGACACGCTTCGCACCTTTTCTTTCGACCTGTACCAGATCGCCCAGCCGCGGGAGCGCATTTCTGCGCCGGTGCTGATCGTCGATATCGATGAAGAAAGCCTGCGCAAATACGGGCAGTGGCCATGGCCGCGCAGCCTCCTTGCGCAAATGCTGGATCGTCTCTGGCAAATGGAGCCGGCAGCCGTGGCATTCGACATCATCATGCCTGAGCCGGATCGTGCCTCCCCCTGCCTGGTAACGCAATACATTCCTCAAATCGACCCGGGGCTGGTGCGGCAAATATGCAAGCTTCCCAGCAACGATAGCCTGCTGGCGACGTCGTTGCGACAGGGCAATTCCGTACTGGGAGTGGCCGGCATCGACAGCGATACACCTGCTATCGTCCGCGCTCCGCCGATGCGTATGCTGGGCGAGAATCCCAAAGGCATGCTGCGCCATTTCACGACAGCGTTAACCAATGTGCCGGAACTGGAAGAAGCGGTTTTCGGTCACGCCATCCTGAGCACCGACATCGAACGGGGTATCGTCAGACGTGTTCCTCTGGTGGCTTCGGTCGCCGACACGGTCATGCCTTCCCTGTCGCTTGAGGTCCTCCGCGTGGCAAGCGGCAGCCCTAGCTTCACCGTAAAAAGTGCGCCGGGCCGCGTGGAGGCCGTCGGCATCCAGGACCTGATGGTACCCACCCAGAAGGATGGCTCCATCTGGGTGCATTACAGCCCGCACGATCCCTCCAGGTTTGTTTCGGCCGCAAAAATCCTCGACGGCAGCCTGGAACCCGGCTTTCTTAAACAGAAACTGATACTCGTCGGCTTTTCGGGGTTGGGACTGGTGGATTTCCCCAGCACGGCCCTGGGCGATCGCGTGCCCGGCGTGGAGATCCATGCCCAGATACTGGAATCCATTTTCGACGGCACCACCCTGCTGCGCCCTTCCTGGGCGCTGTGGGCTGAAGGCAGCGTCATGCTGGTATTCGGCCTGGTCGTGATCGTGGGTTTCCCGCGCATGAAAGCGCGCTTTCACGTGCTGATCATGGCGGGGGCGATTGCCTTGCTGGTGGCGGTCGGCATGTTCGCGTTCTTACGCTATCACCTGCTGATCGATGTTGCATCACCGATTTTTCTGCTCTTGTTCATGTTCGGCGCGATGCTGGCCGACTCGCTGATCCGCGAGGAAGTCCAGCTCAAGGCACTGGAGGAGGATCTCCGCAGCCAGCGCGAACAGGCCGCGAAAAACCGCGGTGAGATGGAGGCCGCAATGCGTTTCCAGATGGGCATCCTGCCGGATGCTGCTGCCACGTTCCTGCAGGAACCGCGACTGGATATCGCAGCCAAGATGCAGCCAGCCAAGATGGTTGGCGGCGACCTCTACGACTGTTTCATGCTGGACGAGCATCGCATGTTTTTTTCGGTGGGGGATGTCTGCGGCAAGGGCGTCCCCGCCAGCCTGTTCATGGTCATCAGTAAAACGTTGTGGAAAAGCGTGGCGCTGCGGGATGACATGCATTACATGAATCTCGGCAAGCTGATGCGTCAGGCCAATCTGGAGATCGCCCGCGACAATCCGGAAATGCTGTTCGTAACGGCCTTCGTCGGCCTGCTGGACCTGCGCGACGGCGAGCTGATCTATTGCAATGCCGGTCATGAGAAACCGCTGATTCTGGCACCGGGGTGTCACCCCAAGGAGCTGGATGGTGCGGGCGGGCCGCCGGTCAGCATCATGGAGGACTATGAATACAAAACACAGCGCTACCGCTTCTCGCCGGAAGAATTCCTGTGCGTCTTCAGCGATGGCGCGACCGAGGCCTTTAGTCCGGCGCAGGAGGAGTACGGCAAACCGCGCCTGAGCGAGGCACTGTCGACGATCTCGAGCACGACGACAGCGCTGGATATTGTCGGCATGGCGGTATCCAGCATCGAGCATTTCGTCGATGGTGCGGAAGCGTCCGACGACCTGACCATCATGGTACTGCGCTGGCGAGGAAATCAATCCAATGCATCAACTGACTAGAATCAGTTATTGTTGTTTCAATTTGTTAAATATCGGGGGAATACATCATGAATATCACTGAAGAGCTCATCGACGACCATATTGTCAAAATCAACCTGTCCGGCCGCATGGATATCGAAGGTGTCGGGCAGATCGAAACAAAATTTGCCGGCATGGCCGCCTCCCCGCGCGCAGGCGTCATCGTGGACATGTCGGATGTGCCGTACATGTCATCCATCGGCATTCGGGCGTTATTGATGAATGCAAAATCGGTCGCCAAGCGCGGAGGGAAATTCGTCCTGCTGAATCCGCAGGCGAACGTCAAGAATGTGCTCGTGACCTCAGGCATTGATCAGATCATCACGATTCATTCCGATCTGGATGCAGCCACGGCCAGCGTTACTCCCTGATACCTTAAAGTTAACGTTGGAGAGATCGAATTGACTGCTGAAAACTATCACCAGCTGGTTATCCCCAATGAACTTTCGGCAGTGCGGAAAATGAGCGACTGGTTGGATGCGATCATTCTTGAAATGGACATGTCCGAGGAGATCGTTTTCAAATTCGATCTTTGCGCCAACGAGGCGGTCACCAACATCATCAGCTACGCCTACCCTGAAAACGGCAAGCATGAAATCGAGCTGAGCCTCTGGCTGGAAAGCGGCGTGCTAAGCCTCGAAATCGAGGACGACGGCATTCCCTTCAATCCGCTCGATCGCTGGCCGCACGTCCAGCCCGAGAGCCTGGAAAAAGCGGAAATCGGCGGGCTGGGCATCGACCTCATCCGCAAGTTCATGGACGAATGCCATTATGTTCGGCACGAAGGCAAAAACATCCTGAAAATCATGGCGCATATTGCACCTTAGCTTAGAGCCTATTTACCGAGTGTGGCCGGGCCTTCTTTCCGGCCGGCCTCGGCAACGTGCACAACCTGCCCGTCGGCAATCCCGTCCGGCGGATTTTCGATCACGCGGTCGGATACCGTGATGCCTGAACTCAACTCCACCGTTTTTCCCAGGTCGCGCGCAATGGTGACCAGCTTGAGTTTTGCCTTGCCGTCGGCCTCTACCGTCGCCACCCGTAATCCGGCCTGGCCGAAAATCAGCGCGCTGGACGGGATGCCGAACGAAGCCACGGTTTTCGGCAGGTTCAGGCTCACGTTGGCGAAACCGCCGGGCATCAATGCCGCGCCCTTGTTGTCGACGATCAGCTGGACCAGCATCGCGCCCGATGCCGCGTCGACCGATCGCGAGGACGACTCCACCGTCGCAGCGTAACTCTTGCCGGGATTCTCGGGTGCGGTAATGCTGGCGGTAGTACCGGGCTTGATGCTGCTCGCATAGTTCTGCGGCACGTTGACGTACAACCTGAGCCTGCGCGTGTCGGAAATCTCGAACAGCGCCGGCCCGTTGTTACTGCCTTCGGTGATCAATGCGCCGGTATCGGTATTTCGGGCGGTCACGGCACCCTCGAACGGCGCCACGATACGCGCAAAGCCGCGGGTTGCCAGCAAGCGATCCACGTTTGCCTGGGCAGCCTTGGTCATGGCCCGCTTGGCCTCCAGATCGCCATTCTTTTCGTCGACTTCCTGCGGCGACACCGCCCCCGATTCGAGCAGCCCTTGCCAGCGCACCGCCGTGGTCGCGGCTAGTGCTTCGTTGGCCTTGGCCGTCGTGAGGTCGGCGCGGGCCTGCAACAGCTTCTGGTCGAGGTCCGGCGTTTCGATCTCGGCCAATACCTGGCCCGCCTTTACGCGCGTGCCGATATCGGCATTCCAGCTCTTGAGATAACCATTGACGCGCGCATATATCGGCGCGCGCGAATAGGCTTCGAACCTGGCCGGCAGGTTGATGCTTGAAACCTCGCCGCTGGTGCTGGGCACAATCACATTGACGCTGGGCGCGGCCTGCTCCTTGGTCCATTGATCGATTTGCTGGTTGCTGCTGGCGCGTGTCGCGATGCCGGTCACCACGACCGCACCGGCGATCACGAGCGCCACGATGCCGCCGATACGCAAGGTATGGCGGGAAGGGGCGGATTGCGGGCTATCAGATGGCATGAGGGGCTCCAAGTTGAGAGGGTGCTGCGTAAGGTTGACGGTACCGTCTGTGCACGATACTGAACACGACGGGAACGAATATCAGGGTGGCGATGGTGGCAAAGACCAGCCCGCCGATCACGGCGCGGCCCAGCGGCGCGTTCTGCTCCCCACCCTCGCCCATGCCCAGCGCCATCGGCGTCATGCCGATGATCATCGCCAGTGCAGTCATCAGTACCGGGCGGAAGCGCACATAACCGGCTTCCAGGGCAGCCTTGGTCGCATCGCCCAGGACATCAAGTCGCTCGCGCGCAAAGCTGATGACCAGCACGCTGTTGGCGGTCGCCACGCCCATGCACATGATGGCGCCTGTGAGCGCCGGCACGGACAGCGGCGTATAGGTCGCAAACAGCATCCACACGATGCCCGCCAGCGCCGCCGGCAGGGCCATGATGATCACGAACGGATCGCTCCATGACTGGAAGTTGACCACGATCAGCAGGTAAATCAGCACAATGGCCCCCAACAGGCCGAACAGCAGGCCCGAGAAGGAATCGTTCATGGTTTTCACCTGCCCCAGCAGCTCGACCTTGGCACCCTTGGGCACTTCCGCGGCGGTTTCATCGAGGATATTGCGGATATCCGCCGCCACCGCGCCAAGATCGCGATCCTGCGCACTGGCGTTGATCTGCACCATGGACTGGATATCGTACTGGCTAACCACGGCGTTCGCGGTACCGCGCTGGAAAGTCGCCAACGCGCCCAGCGTTTGCGGCGACGTGTTGTTGGCACTGCCGATGGGCAGCCCGGCCAGCGCGGTCAGGGAATCCAGACGGTATTGCGGCGTCTGCATCACGATGGGGTAAGACACGCCGTTCTCGGGGTTCAGCCAGAACGTCGGTGCCACCTGCGAACTGCCGGCCAGGTTGACCACCAGGCTGTTGGTCACGTCGCGCGCCGTCAGGCCCAGTTCCTGCGCACGGGTACGGTCGATGTTGATGTCGAAGCGCGGATTCTTGCGCGACTGCTGAATGCGCACGTCGGCAATGCCGGTTACGTTACGTATCTTCGCGACCAGTTTGTTGGCGTAATCGAAATTGGCATCCAGGTTGCCGCCGCGTATCTGGATATCGATAGGTGCCGGCGACCCGAAATTGAGTATCTGGCTCACGATATCCGCCGGCGGGAAGGAAAAAGTCGTTCCCGGGAATTCGCGCGGCAGGCGTTCGCGCAATTCGCGCACGTAATCGGCGGTCGGGCGATGCCCTTCCTTGAGCGCGATCTGGATGTCGCCGTCCTGCGAGCCAATCAGGCCGGTGTTGTTGTAAGTCATGTTGATGCTGCTGATGGGGATACCGATGTTATCGACCAGCGTTTCGATTTCGCCCGGCGGGATGACACGCTTGATGGCATCCTCGATCACCGCAAAACGCGCTGCCGTTTCCTCCACCCGTGTGCCGACCGGCACCCGCACGTGCATCAGGATCTGCCCGCTATCCACCGCCGGGAAGAAATTGCGCCCGAGGAATGGGATCAGCGCCATCGACAGCAGCACAAACGCCATGAAGCCGATCACGAAATTGCGACGGTGGCTCATGGCCGTTTCCAGCGTACCGCGATACCCGAGGCGGAAGCGTTCGAAGCGCGCTTCAAACCCACGCTGGAAGTTGACCAGCGGATTGCGGGAAACCGGCTTCTCTTCTGCGTGCTCGCCCACCGCATGCGGCTTCAGCAGGTACTTGGCCATGGTCGGCACCAGCGTGCGCGACAGGATGAAGGAGCTGATCATCGCGAACATCACCGCCTCGGCCATGGGCACGAACAGGAAGCGCGAAATGCCTTCGAGGAAGAACATCGGCACGAACACGATGCAGATGCACAGCAGCGACACGAAGGCCGGCGTCACGATCTGCGCCGCGCCGTCCATGATGGCGGTCTCGACGTCCTTGCCGTGTTCCAGGTGCCAGTTGATGTTCTCGATGGTCACCGTCGCATCGTCGACCAGAATACCCACGGCCAGTGCCAAGCCGCCGAGCGTCATGATATTGAGCGTTTCACCCAGCCCGGCCAGTGCGGCGATGGCACCGAGAATGGAAAGCGGAATGGACACGGCGATGATCACCGTCGAGCGCCAACTGCCGAGAAACAGCAGGATCATCAGACTGGTCAGCGCGGCGGCGATCACGCCCTCGTAAGCCACGCCCTTGATGGCGGCGCGCACGAACAGCGACTGATCGTTGATCGGCGAGACGGTCAGCGCTTCCGGCAGCGTAGGCTTGATTTCGGCCAGCTTGTCCTTGATGCCGGAAACGATATCCAGCGTGGAAGTCGCGCCGTTCTTCAGCACCGACATCAGCACCGAGCGATTGCCGTCCACGTGTACCACATTGGTCTGCGGCGGGTTGCCGTCGCGCACGTGCGCCACGTCGCGGATATACACGGTCGCGCCATTAACGGCCTTGACCGGCAGGTTATTCAACTCCTCGATCGCCGACGGCGCGTTATTAAGGCGCAGCGTGTATTCATGGCTGCCGATTTTCTGCGTGCCCACCGGCAAAATCAGGTTCTGCGCGGCCAGGGCATTGACCACATCCTGTGCCGAAAGCCCGCGTGCCTGCAAGGCGGAAGGGTCGAGGTCGATCTGCACCTGGCGCGTCTTGCCGCCGAAGGGGTACGGAATCGCCGCGCCCTGCACCGTCACCAATCGTGTTCGGATCACATTAAGGCCCAAGTCGCCCAAGGCTTGCTCGGTCATACCCTTGCCCGACAACGCCACCTGCAGGATAGGCACGGTTGAAGCGCTGTAATTGATGATCAGCGGCGGCGTCGTTCCAGCCGGCATCTGCCGCGTCACGGTCTGCGAAACCGCCGTGACCTGTGCGTTAGCCGTTGCGATATCAACGCCCGGATGAAAGAAAATCTTGACGATGCCAAAGCCGGTATAGGAATTGGCTTCGATATGCTCGATGTCGTTAACGGTCGTCGTCAGCACGCGCTCATAGAGCGTGGTGATGCGCCCCGCCATGTCATCGGGCGGCAGGCCGTTGTATTGCCAGGCCACGGCAATCACGGGAATTCGGATCTCGGGAAAGATGTCTACCGGCGTACGCAGCGCCGCCAGCGTACCCATGATGAGCAGCAGCACAGCCATGACGACAAAGGTGTAAGGCTTGTGCAAAGCTATTTTGACTAGGTTTATCATGGGTATTCCCGAGCAGTTGTTATACTGTGAACTACTTTTGATGGATGCGATCTACAAAGGTTGCAGCAGCAGTAGTTGCATATGCAACATTATAAACTTATGACCAAACAAAACACAACAGGAACCGATTCCGCCATGCAGGAAATTTTTTACAGTGGCGAAACCTATGTCTGCGGCGAATCGGTCGGATCACTGATCAAACAGGCCATGCACGCCTTCCATCGCACCATCGATGAAAAGGTCGCGGACCTCGGCCTGACCTCGATGCAATGGGCGCCCCTCCTGCTCCTGGCAAGCGGCAAGGCTACGACCGCCGCCGAACTGTCGCGCTGCAATGGGGTGGACACCAGCACCATGACCCGCATGCTGGACCGTCTGGAAAGCAAGGGCCTGGTCACCCGCGAGCGCAACAGCAGCGACCGTCGAGTTTTCAACATCCGACTGACCGAAGAAGGTCGCCGATTTGCAGAAAAAATTCCGAATTTGATTACCGAAGGATTGAATCAGCACTTGAAAGGCTTCAGCCGCGAGGAGTTCGAAACCCTGGAAGCCTTGCTCCGCCGCTTCGTCGGCAACGAAAAGAAAAACGAAAACTGAGCTGATCTGCCATTTATGCAGACAATAAAAAAGCCGCAATCGCGGCTTTTTTTCATGGCGGTTACGTAATCATCCGACAGGAAACGTGACAAACCTGCCATCCAGGCTAAACAAACCGACGACGCCCTCCCCCTTGTCATGCCGCACAAACTGGTTGGCATCGAGGTAACGCCCGAAACGCATGGCCTCTTCCGGCGCTTTAACAAAAGCACGCTTCACGACCAGCGCTGTATCCTCGATGGTCTGGATGAACTCGCCGTTCCCGGCGTGATGGATCAGGTAGCCGCAGAATTCCGCGCCTTCGGGAATCCCTAGTTCCTTTTTGACTTCGTCCAGCTTGTGCTTACGCTGCTCGGTCGCTGCTGCGACGCGTTCTTCCCTTGATCCCCGGCGTTTCGATTCACCCATTCCTGATATTTTCCTGCCTGATTGATTGCAAAATCGCGAAACGTGATGATACCGGTTAAATCTTTAATCGATCTTCCCGGTTTGACTCTTGTCCATCAACGAATCGGCAATGACTGCCTGCGCCAGCGTGGTCTGCGACTCGGTTGCAGCGTAGACAATCAGTGCGGCGTGCCCGCTTTTTACGGCGTCCTGCACGATGTCGGAGAAACGCTTGGTGTCCTCGGTTCCCGCGCCAACGGCAGCGCCGACCAAACCACCTACCGCGGCGCCCCAGCCTATCATCGTCAGCGTACCCAGCACCGGGCTGGCGATGAACAGACTGACGTTGGCGGCAGCAAGCGCCACCTCGCCCAAGGCACCGACGCCGGCGCCGGCAGCCGTGCCGATGGCACCGTCGATGACGACTTCGTTGCGGACTTCGTCGGAATCGGGAGGAATTTCCTTGTCCGAATCGGCCTTGTCTACAAGCTTCAGCTGTTCCGGCTTGAATCCTTGCTGCAATAATTGCGAGTACACCTGCTCGGCTTCCAGGTGCGATGGGTATAGCCCGTAAATGCGATGTATATAGTCAACCATTTGGAACCTCGCTTGTGAGTTATTCCAAATATGACCTGCATCGGCTTTTTTGGTTTGTTATCCCTGCACATTTGTTGCTGCAAAAAGGCGCCTGGCTCCGGAAAGCTAGCTCTGCTTATGGGCCGGGCGGATGTAGATGACGTAATAGACCAGCGCCACCAGCACGCTGCCGCCGGCAAGATTGCCGAGGATGACCGCGATGAAGTTGCGCGCGATATCGGCCCATTCCAGCGGCGCGCCGAGCAATAGTGCAAGCGGGAAGAAATACATGTTGGCGACGGAGTGCTCGAAACCGGCAGCGACGAAAGCAGAGATGGGGAAAACAATCGCGACGGCCTTGTCCACAACGCTGCGGCCGGCCATGGCCATCCATACCGCCATGCACACGAGGACGTTGCAGAGCACGCCCCTGAAAAACGCTTCGGTGAATGAAAGCTCTGCCTTGGCCTGGGCGATCCTGATGGCGGTTTCCGCAATCGCACCGCCATTCATCGCGGGATGTCCCGACAAATAAACTAATACCGCCAGCCCCAGCGCCCCGACAAGATTCCCGACACTCACGACCAGCCAGTTGCGCAGCATGGCGCGCGTAGTCAGGCAGCCATCCGCCCATGCCATGGCCAGCAGGTTATTACCGGTAAAAAGCTCGGCGCCCGCCACGACAACCAGCAGCAAGCCGAGCGAAAACACCAGCCCGCCCAGCACGCGCGATATCGCAAAACCGAGGGAAGCGTCACTCGCGACCAGCGTGTAATACATCGCGCCCAGCCCGATGAAGGCACCCGCCAGCATGGCGAGCATCCACATCGTCAGCAGCGGCAAATGCGCCTTGATGACGCACACCTCGTTTACGCGCTCGGCGATTTGCCTCGGCGCGTAGGCATCGGAACCGAATATTTCAGACATTGAGGCCTCCCCGACTCGCAATGCTCTTTTCAACAACCCTTGAACTTGTTTTCCAGGCAGCGGCGCGCGCGGGCACGCGCTTCGTCGACCTGCTCCGGCGTCATGCCCGCTGCGGTGAAGTTGAGTATCTTGCCGGTACGCACCTGATGCCTTGGTTCGGCATTCTCGGCTGCCAGCAGCAGCCACATGTAACCGGTGACCACGTCCTTGGCGACGCCCTCGCCGCTGGCATGGATCACACCCAATTGATGCTGCGCCTCGCCATTACCCTGCTCGGCCGCTTTTCTGTACCAGTCCAGCGCGGCATCCACATCCTGTGGGACGACCTCGCCCTTGAAATAGAGATCGCCCAGATTGAGCTGGGAACGTGCATGCCCTTGCTCTGCCGCCTTGCGATACCAGTCGACGGCCTCCTCGTGACTCTGCAGCGCAGCTATCCTGCGGAAATGCAGCGCGCCAAGCGTGTATTGCGCCTCACTATAGCCATGTTCGGCTGAACGCCGATACCAGTTAACAGCTTCGGAAACATCCTGCGGTAAACCATCGCCGTTGATATACATCTGCCCCAGGTTGTACTCGGCCTTGGAGTTGCCTTCGCGAGCCAGCATCGTGTAGATGCCCAGCGCCCTCGGATAATCCCCCGCCTGTATGGCGGTCAGGGCATCCTGCAGGGATTCGGCGTGGAGAGGCAGGGACAAAGTCATCATCAGGCCAAGGCAGGCCATGAGAAAAGGCTTTTTCATAATGCTGGGTGATACTCCGATTGGCTTGAAGTCACTTTAATCCAGTTCCAGCCGCAACGCACCCATCTCCACATTTTCTGTGGATAACCTTGTGGGGCATCTGGGGATTGAATAGGTAACTGGATGACTGGGCTAGGCAATTCCAGCCTGCGCAACAAATGAGCCGCGCACTACAAGGATCGGGAATGACGAAAAGATGAATTACAGCCACCGCGCCCACAACCGCGCGATCTTTTCCTTGATGCGGGTGGCAATCGAGCGTTTTCGCCAGGTTTCCAGCGTTATCAAGGTGGACGATTCGAGATCTTTTTCGAACATGGATTGCATCTGCGCGCCGAACTCCTGCCCGAGCATGACGGCATTGATTTCCTGGTTGCTGACGAAACTGCGCCAATCAAGATTGGTGGAACCAACGGTGGACCAGACGCCATCGATAAGGGCGGTCTTGGCATGCAGCATGGCATCCTTCCGCTCATAGATTTTGACGCCGGCGCTCAGCATTTCATCGTAATAGGAACGCGAAGCATGGAACACCAATGCCGAATCCGTGCTGCCCGGCAGCAGAAGCCGCACATCCACCCCGCGCTGAACCGCTTCTTTCAGCGCAGTGAGCAGTTGCGGATCAGGCACGAAATAGGCATTGGTGAGGAAAATCTGGGTTTCGGCACTGTTGATCGCGGAAAGCAAGGTGACGTAGATCTGGCTGTAAGCTTCTGCAGGCGTACTGCCGATGGCGCGTACCACTTCATTGCCCTTGCTGCCGGGTTCGGGGAAATAGTCCCTGGATGCCAGAGGCTCGCCTTGCTGCTCGTTCCAGGTGGCCATGAACAGCTTCTGGAATTCGGCGACGACCGGGCCTGCCATGCGCAAATGGGTATCGCGCCAGGGCTGGGTTTTTTTGCTGGGCTTGGACCTGCCGGACGATCCGCTGGAGTAGACGCTGCTGATGTTGATGCCACCGACGAAAGCCACCTGACCGTCCACGATCAGGAGTTTGCGGTGGTCGCGCAGGTTGAATTGCCATCCCTTGCGCGCCATGAGCGGGTTGATCGGGTTGAATTGCAACACGTTTATCCCGCTTTCTTTCATCGGAATGAAAAATGTCGCGGGCGTGGCAAGCGATCCTACGCTGTCGTAGATGAGGTTGACCTGTACCCCTTCCCGTTGCTTGGCTGTCAGCACTTCGGCAAAACGCTGGCCGATCTCGTCGTCCTCGATGATGTAGGTTTCCATATTGATATGGTCCTTCGCGTTGCCGATGGCGGCGAACATCGCGTCGTACGTGGTGGGGCCATCGACCAGCAGTTCCACTTTATTGCCTGTTACCAGCGGACTGCCGACGATCTGTGCTTCCAATGCCAGGTGCTTGTCGAAGATATTGGTGTCATCGCCATGCTTTTCCAGCTTGGCGAGTATTGCCTTGCTCTGCTGGGCCGTCAGGGGGCCTTGCGCACCTTCGAGTTGTACCGGGCGCGACGGTTGCAGTGCCATATCCGGCACCAGGGTGGGAATGGAGCTACAGCCTGCGAGCAGTGCCAGGCAGAGTGCCATTGTCAGCGTTGCGGTGCCTGTGCACCTTACTCTCTTGATCATTCCGGCACCTCCTGCAAACCGCCATGTCTCATTCACATGACCGCAGACCAGGTTATCCCGGCCACCCTGCGGTGTCTGTACGTTAGCGTACATATCATACTACTGAAGGGGGCTTGCACTGCCTATGTGCGCTACCGCACGGTGAAGCAGCAAAAGCCTGTATAGCCTGATGCATGTTAGAGGTGGTGTCCGCATTCCGCAGCAACCACGACTCCGACCTCAGAGCCAACTCGATGTCCCGCATAAGGCTCATGCAGGAAGAGCACCCAATCGGCTCTTACTTACCGCACTGGAGGTCACAAAATGCTAAAAATTCGTCCCTTACTCATAGTGCTGGGGATGCTCTTGTCCCCCGCAGCTTCGGCCGATGTTCAGGTGAGCATCGGCATAGGGCTTCCGCATGTCAGCATCGGCATCAATGTGCCGGCCTATCCGCGGCTGGTCGTCGTGCCTGGTTACCCGGTCTATTATGCGCCGAGCATGCAAGCCAACTTCTTCTTTTATGACGGCATGTACTGGGTTTACCAGGATAACTACTGGTATTCCAGCTCCTGGTACAACGGACCCTGGTGGGTCGTGGGCCCGGAATACGTACCGGTGTTCATTCTGCGCGTGCCGGTACGCTACTACAGCCGCCCGCCTTCTTACTTCCGCGGATGGCGCCCGGATGCACCGCCACGTTGGGGTGACCATTGGGGCCACGATTGGGAACAACGCAGGAGCGGCTGGGATCGCTGGGATCGCCGCGAGGCCCCACAACCTGCACCGAGGCCCGATTATCAACGGGAATATTCGGGAGATCGCTATCCAAAGCAGGTCGAGCAGCAGCTTGAACTGCATGAGCAGAAATACCGTTACGAACCGCGTGAACCGGTCGTGAGGGAAATCACCAAGCAACAACGCTCGTCCGCTCGCCAGGACGAGGGTGCAGGCCCTCGTTCGCAACCTCCACAAAAGGATGGCAGGGACGAGCAGAAGTCATCGCCTAATGCACCTCAAGGCCGTCAAGAGCCACCGGATCGCAAACAGCCACCACAGCGTGAGCAGGAGCGGCGTGATCAGGATATGCGAGACGGCAGGAATGAGCAGTCATCGCCGAGTGCTCCGCAAGGGCGCCAGGAAGCCCCTGATCGCAAGCAAGCGCCCCAACAGCGTGAACCGGAGCAGCGGAACCAGGACATGCAAAAGGAAACCGGCCGCCAGGGCAACCAGCCGCAGGAAAGGCAGCAAATGCCTGAACAGCGCGACGCCGGTCAGCAGGACAAGCAGCGCCAGCAAGAAATGCAAAAGTCAGCCCCTCCTCCTCCGCAGCAGGGACGACCTGACCGTCAGCAGCGTGAGCAGCAACCGCAGGCCCAGGATCCGCGCGGGCAGTCTGAGCAAGGTCCGCAGGGTCGTGAAGAAAGGCAATCCGGACCCGTCAGCCCAGGCAAGCAAAAGCCCAGGCAGGATCAGGAGCGCGGCGGCTGGGAACGCGACAGGTAATCAGGCAGTGAGCCACGGCGCAGTCGCAATAGCGTTTGCGCCGTTGGTCGTCATGTATTTTCCGCAAGTCTATGTCGCACCTTCAGCAGGAGCATCATCATGAAACGCATGCTTATCGCAGCAACCTTGGCTATTGCCACCCTTCAAGCGCCAGCCTTCGCTGCTGACGTGGGAGTGTCAATCAGCATCGGCGAACCGGGCTTCTATGGCCGGCTCGATATCGGCGGTTATCCGCCGCCGCCCGTCATCTATGCGCAACCGGTCGTCGTTGAAAGAGTCGTCGTCAGCCCCGAACCCATTTACCTGCGCGTTCCGCCCGGTCATGCCAAGCACTGGGACAAACACTGCGGTGAGTATGGCGCATGCGGCCAGCGTGTCTACTTTGTGCAGGACGACTGGTATAGCCGGGAATACGCGCCGCGTTACCAGGAACGTCATGGCAAGGGCAACAGGGGCCACGGCAAGCACGGTAAGGACTGATGATTCCACCGGAAATAATTGCCTATATGTTCGCTACCACACAGAGACTTTTGGAAATGAAGCGGATGATGAACCTTGACCTGCCCCATGCCCTATCGGCAGCAGCCTTATATCCTTGAATTCCGTTTTGAATTAACTGGAGAACAACAAAATGAAACTACTCAAATACAGCTCGGCAATTTTTATTGCGTTCATGCTGGCATCCACCGTCGGCTGCGCAGCGACTTCCAGTAAGGAAAGTACCGGCGAATACATGGACGACAGCGTCATCACGGCCAAGGTCAAGAAAGCAATCTTCAAGGAAGAATCACTGAAGTCTTCCGAGATCAACGTCGAAACCTTCAAGGGTGTGGTGCAGTTGAGCGGCTTCGTCAGCTCGCAGGCCGATATCAATAAGGCAGTCGAAGTGGCTCGCGGCGTCGAAGGTGTGGCCTCGGTCAAGAACGACATGCGGGTCAAGTAAGGTTCCCGTCATTCCGTCCGTGCTAACAAGGAGTGTAAAAAATGCTTCAAACCATCGTAGTCATACTGCTCATTCTTTGGGTGCTCGGCTTGGTTTCCTCCTACACCATGGGCGGATTGATCCATCTTCTCCTGGTCATCGCCATCGTAGTGATATTGCTACGCGTGATTCAAGGTCGACGAGTTTAGCTTCACTTGCAAGGCTTCAGCCGGCCCTGCCCACCCGGGCATGGCCGGTTATGCAACACCCACTGGAGACAATGCGATGAATCCCCTCAAGATGCTGGCAATTGCACTGATCGTACTCGGCAGCCTGGGCCTGATCTACGGCGGCTTCACCTACACCAAGGAAACCCATCAGGCCAAGATTGGTCCAATTGAACTCTCGGTACAAGAGAAGGAGACCGTCAACATTCCCCTCTGGGCCGGCGTAGGCATGATATTGGCCGGTGCCGTGCTGCTTGTTGCACGTAAATAATTCCTGCGTTCCCCGGCGTTGGCACAGGAAAACGAGAGATACCCCGTCATGAACGCAAATGAAATAGCAATGGAGAACACCATGGAAAACGAATCAAATGACTTCAACAAACAACAACTATTCGACGACGTGAAAGTCGTGGTCGCAGATGCGGAAGAACTGCTGAGAGCCACGGCAGGCCAAGGCGGTGACAAGCTGGCTCAAGTGCGGGCAAAGACGGAAGAGTCGATCAAGATCGTAAAAGCCAGAATAGCCTCGGCACAAGCGGAGCTGATCGCAAAAACCCGCGAAGCCGCCAAGGCAACCGATGTCTATGTCCACGAAAACCCCTGGGAAGCCGTCGGTATTGCCGCAGCGGCTGGACTGGTCGTTGGCTTGTTAATTGGCCGCAGCCGCCATTAAACGTAGCTGACGATGGATAATCAGCCCGCCCCAGGCTCAGGACTGCTCAACTCCGTCACGGTTCTGGCGACCACGCTGGTTGCCATTGCCCATACCCGGCTCGACCTGTTGTCGAACGACCTCGAGGAAGAGCGCGAGCATCTGATGTCGCTGGTAATATTGGCATTGACTGCTCTCTTCTGTCTCGTCGTCGGCGTTGTGCTTGCCACGATCCTGCTGGTGGCCGCATTCTGGGAGACCCATCGCCTGCTGGTGATCGGGCTGCTCGCCGGAGGTTTTCTTGTAGGCGGTGGCGGCCTGGTCGCTTTCGCGGCACACAAAGCGAAGGCCAAACCCAGACTGTTTGCGGCGAGCCTGAAGGAACTGCTCAAGGATCGGCAGCAGCTCGAAAACCGGCTATGAACGACAAACTGATCCACCTGGCCGAACGACGCGAACATCTGATTGCCCAGGCTGAGGCACAGCGGACTGCGCTGGCACAGAATGTGGAATCATGGCGCCGACCTTTGATGCTGGCCGACCAGGGGTTGGCGGCAATACGGTTCGTCAAACGTCATCCATTCTGGATGGGAGGCATCGTCATCTTACTGACCGCCTTGCGGCCAGGCCGCATCGGAGAAAAGCTCAGGCGCGGTTGGATCGCATGGCAGGTCATACGCAAACTGTTGGGCAGAACGCTGTGATACCCGCCCTATTCTGAAAAATCCCACACACTTAGCATGCAAGAATACGCTCATACCTGTCCTTGTCGGCCCGGTAACAGTCGCACGATGCGGCTTCCAGACCGGCGAGATCGTGGATCAGGACCTTCCCCCGAACATAGCTGATCAGCCCTTTCTTCTGCAAAGCACCCGCAGCCTTGGTCACACCCACGCGACGCACTCCCAGCATTTTTGCCATCAGTTCGTGAGTAATGTGGAAACCTTCCGAATGCGCACGATCCCGCGTCATCAGCAGGAGGCAGGCAAGACGCTTTTCCACGACATGGAAGCGGTTGCAGGCGGCGGTTTGCGCGAACAGGCTCATCGATACATAAAGGTAGCGTTTCAATCGTTGATGCAGCGCAGGGCTCGCTTTCAATTCACGCAGAAATGCCGGTGTCGCCATGCGCAATGCCGGGCCGGCCACCTGGACCAGCGCATGAAACGGCGCAACGTCGACCCCCAGCATCAAGGGAATGCCCAGCATGCCCTCATAACCGATGAGCCCCACCTCCAGCCCGGAGTCGCCATCGACCGGCATGACCAGGGAAATGACGGAATCGGTAGGGAAGTAGACATAGTCGATCGCATCGCCGGGGTTGCTGAGCACCTGGGTAAAAACAAGCTCAACCGGTTCGCAATCCGCCATGACGCGTTCAAGATCTTCGCCAGGGAGAGCGGCCAGCAGCCGATTGGTGTAAGAGATGGATTGAGTGGATGGCACGCGTGCGCTCCTGTGAATTCGGGTAAGCCTAACGGGCGGCACGAAGCATCAGCTAATGCTGATCCTGCTGTCGAAGATTGCGGGCGGTTTCAATGACATTGAAACCAACTTACTGCAAGAGCCGGCCACCGTCTGTACGCTACCCCACTTAACTGGGCAGCCGGATATATGTGTCACCGTACAGACACAGCCCGGTTTAGGGCGCATTCTAGTGAGCTGTCGACTGAATAATGCCGGCATCCGGATTCCTGATGGCCTTGCACCACTGACCAGTCGAGGGCGGATCGTGGACGTTGAAATTCCGCGAATATTCTGCCCCGGGATTGGTCTCATTCATTTAAATGGGCTGATGCACCTCAGCCAGGATCAAACGTAGTTGAAGCGGTGGGAGCCGGTACGGCGCTGACTAACAATAAGCTCGAGCAAGGAAACGTCATGCCCATCATAGAGTTTAGATTCCCGACGCGCAGCCGCAATGTGCTGCGTAGTCGCCAGGACACCGAGCTGCTGCGCTCGGAGCTGTTAAGCATCGAACAACTGAAACGCCACGCGGTTACCCTGGCCGGCCAGCATCATATCGATCCGCGACCGGGTCCCGATCGCCTGCTCCCCCGACTGACGGACAATGCACGCGTTCTGCTGGCGGCCTATGACGTGGTCACCGCCGCAGCCATACCGGGGCAACGCATCGTGCCGGCGGAAGCCTGGTTGCTCGACAACTTCTATCTCATCGAGCAGCAGGTCAGCCTGGCACGCCGCCACTTGCCGCGCGGCTACAGCCGCCAACTGCCGCGACTGTCTAATGGACCATCGGCCGGATACCCCCGCATTTACGACTTGGCACTGGAACTGATTTCGCACATGGACGGCCGCGTCGATAGCGACAACGCCACCCAATTCGTCGCCGCCTACCAGACCGCCGAACCGCTCAAGCTGGGCGAATTGTGGGCTTTTCCCATCATGCTGCAGCTGGCGCTGCTGGAAAATCTCCGGCGCGTTGCCTTGCGCATCGCGCATCGACGGCAGGAGCTCGATACCGCCGTTACCTGGGCGGACCGCATGCTGGCGGCTGCGGAGAAGGAACCCAAGCAACTTATCCAGTTGCTGGCCGAATTTGCCAATGCCGATGTGCCGTTGACCGCACCGTTTGTCGAGGAATTCTACGAACGGCTCCAGGCGCAGGGCCCCGCGATGGCCTTCGTGCAGACCTGGGTCGAACATAAACTGCTTGATCAGGGCGTCACCGCCACCCAATTGTCGGAAGCGGCGGGACGCACCGCCGCCGCCAACCAGATTTCCATCGCCAACAGCATCGGCAGCCTGCGCTTCATCGGCACCATGGACTGGCGCAACTACGTCGAGTCACTCAGCGTGGTGGAACAGACCTTGAAAGAAGACCCGGGCGGCATGTATGCCGCCCAGGACTTCGCCACGCGCGACCGTTACCGGCATGCCATCGAAGACATGGCGCGGGACGGCGCCTGCGCGGAACTGCTTGTCGCCCGGGAAGCCGTTGCCCTGGCGCGGGCGTCGGCAGAGCGATCCGGCGCCAATGATCGCGCCGCGCATGTCGGCTATTACCTGATCGACCGCGGACGGCAAAGCCTCGAACAAACGGTCGGCTGCCGCCTGTCGTGGAGGGCGCGCATCTGCCAGGCGAGCCAGGCTTACCTGCTGCCGCTCTACCTCGGCCCCATCCTGTTGCTCACCCTGCTCTCGACCTGGGTCGCGCTGGCCCCGTTCGGCGGATTCGTGGCGGATGACTGGCGCTACTGGTTGCTGGCGCTTGCCCTCTTCATCGGCACCTCGGCGCTGGCCGTCGCGCTGGCAAACCTGATAGTCACGCTTACCCTGAAGCCGCGCGCGCTACCGCGCCTGGATTTTTCCAAGGGAATCCCGGACAGCCATCGCACCATGGTGGTGGTTCCCACCTTGCTGGGAAGTACGCAAGACGTGGATGACCTGCTCGAAGCCCTGGAAATCCGCTATCTTGGCAACCGCGACCCCAACCTGTTCTTTTCCCTGCTCACGGATTTTCCGGATGCGCCGGAACGCACGCAACCGGGTGACGATGCCCTGCTCGCCTACGCGCATGCCGCCGTGCAGGAACTTAATGCAACCTATCAGGACGACCGTCCCGGTATTTTCTATCTGTTCCACCGGCCGCGGGTGTGGAACCCGGTCGAGCGGGTATGGATGGGTTACGAGCGCAAGCGCGGCAAGCTGGAACAGTTCAACGCATTGCTGCGTGGCGGCGACCGGTCCGCATTCGCCGAAATCGTCGGCGACCTCTCATTCCTGGGTGCGATCAAGTACGTCATCACCCTGGATACCGATACGCAATTGCCGCGCGATGCGGCCAGCAAGCTGATCGGCAATCTCGCCCACCCTCTCAACCGGCCACGCTACGATGCCGCGCTCGGACGCATTGCCGAAGGCTACGCCATCCTGCAGCCGCGCGCTTCGATCAGTCTCACCAGCGCCGGCAAGTCGCGCTTTACCCAGCTGTTCGCCGGCGAATCGGGCATCGACCCCTATACACGCGAAGTCTCGGATGTCTATCAGGATGTATTCCGCGAAGGCTCGTTCATCGGCAAGGGCATCTACGACGTGGATGCCTTTCGCCAGGCCGTCGATGGCCGCTTTCCGGAAAACCTCATCCTCAGCCACGATTTGCTGGAAGGCGGCTACGCGCGCTCGGCCCTGGTCACCGATGTCGACCTGATCGAAGAACACCCCGCCAGCTATGTTCTCGAAGCCAGCCGCCGGCATCGCTGGATACGCGGCGACTGGCAGATTTCCGGCTGGCTGCGCGCACGCGTGCCAGGCAACACAGGCCCCGACGGGGAAAGGACAGAAAGGCAGCCGAACCCGCTTTCCGCGCTATCGCGCTGGAAAATATTCGACAACCTGAGGCGCAGCCTCGTACCGCCGGCCTTGCTGTTCGTGCTGGCTGGCGGCTGGCTGTTCGGTCCCGGCCCAGCCTGGTTCTGGGCACTGGTGGTAGCTGGCGTGGTTCTGCTGCCGGTGGCGCTGTCTAATTTGATAGAGCTCATTCGCAAGCCCGAACAGCGCAACTGGACGGCCCATCTGGCGCTGACTGCCAAGTCAGCCGTGCGGCCATTGCTGCTGGCGCTGCTCACCCTGATCATGTTGCCTTACGAAACTCTGATCAGCCTGGATGCGATCCTGCGTTCCGGAGTACGCATGCTGTTTACCAGGCGCGGGTTGCTGCTCTGGCAATTGCAGTGCTACGGCATACGCAACGCACGCCGGACGCTCGGCGGATTTTTCGTGGAAATGTGGATCGGGCCGATGGTCGCGGTGGCGCTGGCCATCGCCTTGTGGCTCTACCGGCCGGGAATGCTGCCGTCCAGCACGCCGTTGTTACTGCTATGGCTGGCTTCGCCCGTCGTTGGCTGGTGGATCAGCAAGCTGCTGATTGTGCCGGCGCCGGACCTGACCGCCGATCAGCGGACCTTCCTGCGCGCGGCGGCCCGCCGCACCTGGCGGTTTTTTGCGGAATTCGTCAGTCCCGAAGATAACTGGCTGCCGCCGGATAACTTCCAGGAATACCCGGCGCCGGCAATTGCCTCACGCACCTCGCCTACCAATATAGGCATGGGGCTGCTGGCGAATCTCGCCGCCTACGATTTCGGCTTTATTCCCGCAGGCGAACTGCTGCGGCTGACCAAGAATACGCTGGAGACGATGGAGAAACTGGAACGCTACCGCGGCCATTTCTATAACTGGTATGACACCCGCACGCTGCAACCGCTGCATCCGCAATATGTCTCGTCGGTAGACAGCGGCAACCTGGTCGGCAGCCTGCTCACGCTGCAGGCGGGGCTGGAGGAATTGAAGGACAAGCCGATATTCACACCCACCGCATTCCAGGGATTGCTGGACACCTTGCAGGTACTGTCCGAGCATGTCTCACCCGCCGCCACACCCGAGCTGGCGAAGCATATCGCCATTCTTCAGGGCAGGCTGCGCCCACTTGTCGCCGCTCCCCAACTGCAGGCGCTGGCCGCCATCGATAAAACGCTGGAGGACCTGCTCCCATTGGCGAACAGGCTGCTCGCCTTGCTGCCGGAAAACAGCGACCAGAAGCGCGATATGGATTATTGGGCACAGGCCTTCGCGCAACAGCTCCGCGCGTGGCGCGACGACCTCGTGTTTCTGGTCCCCGACCCGCAGCGCTATGCGCATATCCCAACCTATGCGGAACTGGGGGCTAATCCCCCGCATCCCGGAGCGGCGAAACGGCTTGCCGTCATCGACGAGTCGGTGGAGCGTTGCCGACGGCTGGGGGCGATGGATTATGAATTCCTTTACGACAGCGCATGCGACCTGCTCACCATCGGTTACGACGTCAGCGAGCGCCGCCGCGATCCTGCCTGCTACGACCTGCTGGCATCGGAGGCACGCCTGGCCAGCTTCCTGCTCATCTCGCAGGGGCAAGTGCCGCAGAAACACTGGTTCTCGCTCGGCCGCCTGCTCACCAGCCATGGCGGCGACATCAGCCTGATCTCATGGAGCGGCTCGATGTTCGAGTACCTCATGCCGCAGCTGTTGATGCCAAGCTACGCCAACACCCTGCTCGAGCAGACCTGCAAGGCCGTGGTGTCGCGCCAGATCGAATATGGCCGCCAGCGGGCCGTGCCCTGGGGCATCTCCGAATCCTGCTACAGCGCCACCGATGCCAGCCAGGTCTATCAATATCGCGCATTCGGCGTGCCGGGACTGGGCTTCAAGCGCGGCCTGGGCGATGACCTGGTGATCGCACCTTACGCCACTGCCCTGGCGCTGACGGTAATCCCGCGGGAAGCCTGCCGCAACCTGCAAGTGCTTTCGGAAAACGGCTTCCTCGGCGGCTACGGCTTCTTTGAAGCCATCGACTACACGCCTTCGCGCGTGCCGCGCGGCAAGAACCACACCATCGTCCGCTCGTTCATGGCGCATCACCAGGGCATGAGCCTGCTGGCCTTTGGGCATGTGCTGCTCGACCGGCCGATGCAGCGTCGCTTCATGTCGTTCCCCGCCATCAAGGCCACCGAGCTGCTGCTACAGGAACGCGTGCCCAAGAAAGGCGCCACACTGCATCCGCATGCCGCCGAAGTCACGGCCGCCGCGCGCCCGCCGAGTTTGGAGTCCGGCGCGATCATGCGTGTATTTACCGACCCGCACACGCCGATGCCGGAAATCCACCTGCTATCCAACGGGCGTTATCACGTCATGGCAACGCATGCCGGGGGCGGATACAGCCGCTGGTGCGATCTGGCCGTCACGCGCTGGCGCGAGGATGCCACATCCGACAACTGGGGCACCTTCATCTACCTGCGCGACCGCGATACCGGACGATACTGGTCGACCGCGTATCACCCGACCCTGCGCCGCGCCGATCGTTACGAAGCGATCTTCGTGCAGGCACGTGCCGAATACCGGCGACGCGACCAGGCAATCGAGGCGCATACCGAAATCAGCGTTTCGCCGGAAGACGACGTCGAAATCCGCCGCGTCACTCTCACCAACCTCTCGTCCCGCACCCGGAACATCGAGGTGACCAGTTACGCCGAGGTCGTGCTGGCCCCGTTGAATTCCGACCTGGCGCATCGCGCGTTCAGCAATCTGTTCGTGCAAACCGAGATTCTGCCGGGCAGACAGGCCATCCTCTGCTCACGTCGTCCGCGTACGCCGGAAGAACAGGTGCCGTGGATGTTCCATCTGCTGGCGGCCCCTGGCGTCGATACCGATGAGCCGTCCTACGAAACCGACCGCGCCCGCTTCATCGGCCGCGGCCGGACAGCGGCCAATCCGGCAGTGCTGGACGACACCGGAAGTTCGGCACACTTGTCCAATACGGACGGCTCCGTGCTCGACCCCATCGTGGCGATCCGCCGCACCATCACATTGCCGCCCGACGGCTCGGCGAGCGTACAGATCATCTCCGGCGTCGCCGGCACGCGCCAGGGAGCGCTGGCGTTGCTGGACAAGTATTGCGACAAACACTTTGTCGAACGCGCCTTCGAAATGGCCTGGTTCCAGAGTCAGGAAGTGCTGCGCCACATCAATGCCACCGAAGCCGATGCCCAACTATTCGGGCGCCTCGCCACGTCCGTCATCTACGCCAATTCCTGGCGCCGCGCATCGCCCAGCGTCATCGCGCGCAACCAGTTGGGGCAACCCGGACTGTGGCGTTTTGCCGTGTCGGGCGACCTGCCCATCGTGCTGCTGCGCATAGGCGACCTGAGCCGCATCGACCTGGTGAAACAGGCGCTGCAAGCCCACGCCTATTGGCGCATGAAGGGCCTGGCGGCGGACCTGGTCATTGTGAACGAGGATTTCTCCGGTTACCGCGCGATCCTGCACGACCAGATCATGGGGCTGATCAATGCCGGCCCCGATGCGCAAATCATCGATAAGCCGGGCGGAATTTTCGTGCGCCGCGCCGAAGAACTGACCGAGGACGAACGCGTGCTGTTCCAGACGGTAGCCCGTATCGTGTTTTCCGACACCTCCGAAACGCTGGTGGAACAAGTGGACCGCCGCGTCTCGCCCGAACGGATATCGGACCGTTTCGAGCCCCTGCTCCAGCCGATACCGGAACCCGTGCTACCGCTGCTACCGCATGAACGCATCTTCAACAACGGCCTGGGCGGCTTCACACCCGACGGGCACGAATATGTGGTCACGCTGGAACCGGGGCAGACCACGCCGGCGCCGTGGGTCAACGTCATCGCCAGCCCGCATATCGGCACGGTGGTCAGCGAAAGCGGCAGCGCCTATACCTGGGTGGAAAACGCGCACGAGTTCCGGCTGACGCCCTGGCACAACGATCCGCTCAGCGACAGCAGTGGCGAAGCGACTTATATCCGCGACGAAGACACAGGCGCCTTCTGGTCGCCGACGCCGTTGCCCGCGAGCGGCCGCTCCGGTTATGTGTGCCGGCACGGCTTCGGCTACAGCGTGTTCGAGCATTACGAAGCTGGCATCTCCTCCGAGCTGTACACCTACGTCGCCATGGACGCGCCAGTGAAGTTCGTGGTGGTCAAGCTGCGCAATCTGTCGCGGCGCCCTCGTCGACTCTCGCTGACCGGTTACTGGGAATTGGTGATGGGCGAATGGCGGCACGCCAACCTGATGCATATCGTGACCGAGACGGACCCACACAGCGGAGCGCTGTTCGCCCGCAACGCCTACGGTAGGGAATGCGCCAATCGCCTGGTGTTCGCGCAGGTCAGCGAAACCGAGCGCAGCATGACCGGAAGCCGTACCGAGTTCATCGGCCGCAACGGCTCGCTGACCAGCCCGTCGGCGATGCGCCGCAGGCGGTTATCGGGCAAGACTGGCGCCAGCCTCGATCCATGCGTCGCACTGCAAACGCGGATCGATCTGACCGAAGGGCAGGAGCGCGAGATCGTGTTCATCTTCGGCGCGGCACACAATGCCGGCGAAGCACAGCATTACATCCAGCGATTCGCCGGGCCGACGGGGGCAAGGCAGGCGCTGGAAGCCGTGTGGGAACACTGGAACCGCACCCTGGGCGCCGTTTATGTAGAAACGCCGGACAAAGCCCTTAATGTATTAGCCAACGGCTGGCTGGTTTACCAGACGATTTCCTGTCGGCTATGGGGACGCAGCGGTTATTACCAGTCCGGCGGCGCTTACGGTTTCCGCGACCAGTTGCAGGACACCATGGCGCTGATTCATACGACGCCGTGGCTGGCGCGCGAGCAATTGCTGCGCTGTGCCGAACACCAGTTCATCAAGGGCGACGTGCAGCACTGGTGGCATCCGCCCAATGGCCAGGGCGTGCGTACCCATTTTTCCGACGACTACCTGTGGCTGCCGTATGCCACCTGCCGTTACGTGCTGGCTACCGGCGACACGGGCGTGCTGGAAGAGGAGGTGCATTTCCTCGAAGGACGCGAGTTGTACCCCGAGGAAGAAGCCTACTACGACCTGCCGCAACGCTCGGTCGAAACGGCCAGCCTGTATGAGCATTGCATGCGCGCCCTCAAGCACGGCTTGCGTTTCGGCGCGCACCAGTTGCCATTGATGGGCTGCGGCGACTGGAACGACGGCATGAACCTGGTGGGACGCGATGGCAAGGGCGAAAGCGTCTGGCTGGCGTGGTTCCTGTACGAGAATCTGCAACTATTCTCAGGCCTGGCGCGCAGTCACAACGATGTCGGCTTTGCCGAGCTTTGCACTAGCCAGGCGGCACAGCTGCGCAACAATATCGAAGCCCAGGCGTGGGATGGCGCCTGGTACCGCCGCGCCTATTTCGACGACGGCACCCCACTGGGCTCTTCCAGCAATGACGAATGCCAGATCGACTCGATCAGCCAGAGCTGGGCGGTGATTTCCGGCGGCGGCGATCCAGGTCACGCGCGCCAGGCCATGACGCAGGTGGACCAGCGCCTGGTGCGTCGGGATGCGCAACTGATCCAGCTGCTGGACCCGCCTTTCGACAAATCGAACCTGGAACCAGGTTACATCAAGGGCTATGTGCCCGGCGTGCGCGAAAACGGCGGGCAGTACACCCATGCCGCGATCTGGGCCACCACCGCGTTCGCCATGCTGGGCGACAAGGAGCGCGCATGGGAGCTGTTCGCCATGCTCAATCCCGTCAACCACGGCAGCCACCCGGAGCAGATCGAGCTATACAAGGTCGAACCTTACGTCATGTGCGCCGACATCTACGGCGCGTCGCCGCACACCAGCCGCGGCGGCTGGACCTGGTATACCGGCGCATCGGGATGGATGTACCGGCTGATCGTGGAAACACTGCTCGGCCTGCATCTCGAGGTGAACCGCCTGCGCATCGCCCCGTGCGTACCGGCCGACTGGCCGTCGTACAACGTCCACTATCGCTTCCGCGAAACCCTCTACCGCATCACCATCCGCCGCAACAGCACACTGACGGAGCATGAGATTCGCGTCACGCTGGACAGCAAACGGATCGATGCCACTGGAGTTGACGAATCCGGGCGACCGCAAGCCCTCATTCCCTTGCTGGACGATCGTAAGGAGCATCGCGTGGAGGTCGAACTGGCTTAGACGTTTCGAAAGCTATGTGCGTTACCAGACAGACACGCGATGCGCGCGCCCTTAATCTGGGTTATCGCGAGCCGCTCTTTGTCCCAGGACAGGCTGCTCGCATCACCAACGATAGAGAGGCACGCAAATGGACTGGAAACGCATCGAACGGGATTGGAAGCAATTCAAGGGCACGATCCAGGAACAATGGGGGAAACTCACCGACGACCAATTGAATGTCATCGCCGGCAAGCGCGAACAGCTTTCCGCGAAGATTCAGGAAATCTACGGAATCACGCGGGATGAAGCACAGAAACAGCTCTTTCACTGGCAGAAATCGCTGCAGAGCCTGACCGAAAAGGATGCGGCCGTCGTGCCGGCTGTGGCGGTGAAGTCGGGCAAGAAGGCAAAACCATGAAACGCCCCGCCGTCGGAGCCCTGGCGCTTGCTGTCGGCCTTGCCTTCAGCGCAGGCGCAATGGCCGACGGCATGACCAAGAGGCAATACCAGTTTCTGGGAAAGAACATCGAGACCGAATATCTTGCAGCCAGAAAAGCGTGTAACTCGCTTGCCGACAATGCTTTGGATATCTGCATTGTCCAGGCAAACGGAAGGATGAATGTGGCCAGGGCCGAGTTGGAATCAAGCTACGACCCGAGCATCAAGAATCGATACAAAGCGCGTGAGGCTTCGATCTCCGCCAATTACGCTGTTGCCATCGAAAAATGCGACGACGCGTCCGACAACTCGCGCGAGACTTGCGTAAAGTACGCAAAAAGCGCGAAAACGTACGAAATGGCCATCGCACTCCTTGATCACCGAGACTCAAAAGACGACGCTGATGTACAGGAAAAAACGGCCGGGATAAATGCGGTTTCGTCAGGGAAGTAATCCCGCCATCAGGCAAACCGAATTGCCATGCCGCGATTCTTGGTCAGACAGGAAGAGGTCACACATGAAAAACGCAATGAATGAGGTCCACCCGAACAACGAAGCCGTGCTGTCCGACATCGCCACACTACGTAAGCGCGCCCGCCAGCATATCGAGGAAGGCGCTGTCACGCGGGGGTATGCCGCCGATCGCAAGGCGGTCATCCGGCTGCTGAACGAGGCGCTGGCCACCGAACTGGTCTGCGTTCTGCGTTACAACCGGCATTACTTCATGGCGAAGGGTATCCATTCCGATTCGGTCAAGACGGAGTTCCTGGCGCATGCCGGAGAAGAAATGGGCCATGCCAACCGCCTGGCCAAACGTATCGTCGAACTCGGCGGCGAACCGGACTTTTCGCCAGATGGCCTGAGCGCACGCAGCCATGCCGAATATGTGGAGGGCGACACGCTTAATTCCATGATCAAGGAAAACCTGGTTGCCGAGCGGATCGCCATCGAAAGTTACCGCGAAATAATCGCTTACCTGGCCGAGAACGACCCCACGACGCAACGCATGCTCAAGGAGATATTGGCCGTCGAGGAAGAGCATGCGGATGAACTTGCCTCGCTGCTAGAAGGCATGAAGACCTGAAGCGGTAAGACTGAAGCAAATAGCCAGGCGAAGCTGTCCTGGCTATTTGTTTGTGCGGAAATCCACCACCCCGTGAGCAGACTGGCCGAGCCGCTATTTATTTGGTGACCGGACTTTGAAGGTCTCCCAGCAATTCCGCGATGGGATGCAACTCTTCGACACGCTCCGAAATCACCTTGGTGATGACGATAATGGGAATGCTCAGCAGCATGCCCCATACGCCCCATAGCCATGTCCAGAAAAGAAGCGAGACGAATACTGCCGGTGCATTCATGTGCGCAATCCTGCCGGTCAGCCAGGTGGTAATAAAAATACCGACGAAAGTGGAAATCGCCAGCGTTACACCGCCCACCGCCGCGGCCATCAACAGCGAATCGAACTGCAGGAAAGCTGCCATCCCCGTAGCAATGGTCGTCACCACGGTACCGAAATAAGGGATGAGATGCAGCAAGGCGGCCGCGACCGCCCATGCGCCCGCATTTTCCACACCCATCCAGCTCAACGCAGCCCAGGTGAGCAGGCCTACCAGGGCATTGGTCACCAGCAACATGAACATATACATCTGGATGGAATGATTGATGTCATCGAGTATGTTCACGGTGACTTTCCGGCTGGAGAGCGATGGCCCGGCAAGCCGCACCAGCTTGCGCTTGAATGTGTCCCCCGACAGCAACAGGAAATAGGCCAGGAAAATCACCATCATCGCCTGTCCGATGAACACCAGGACCCCCATGGAGCCAGTCCACAGGAATGTCCCGACCTGGAAAGGTGCGGAATCGACAACCACATGCGGCGCTTGTCGGGCTGGTTGGCCACCCGTCACCTTGCTCGTGGCCTTCTCCACGGTGGTGGCCGCCTTCTGCATTTTCTGGATATTGCCCAGCGTGTCCTTGTGCATGCGCATCATGCCAGCGGAAAGCTTGCTGGCAGCTTCAGGCAACTGACCGATAATGGACTGTATCTGACCGCTCAAGGAATAGGCACCGAACAGGATGCCCCAGACTACCAGGATCATCACGGCCGTGGCGCCAATGGCGCGCGGGACTCTAATCTTCTCCAGCCAAGCTACCAAAGGGTCGAGGGTGTAGGCCAAAAGCATGCCCAGCAGCAGGGAGATTACCAGCACCTGGGCCCAATCCAGTGCATAAATCAAAGCAACAGTGGCGATAATGCGTAGCGCAAGATTCCTCGAAGGCAGCGAAACGACGCCCGCTGTATCGACAGAATCCACTCCTTCTGACTCCATAGGCTTCTGCTCCATAATATTGAAGAAACTTGTTGGGGAATGCGGCTACGTTTACCGGCGAATCAGGCTAACGCTCATACAGTTCGCAGCCACTATTGGCTTATGCCGCGCATTGATGGCAGGAGGCGGTCGAACTCCGTCTTGACCACCTGATAGCATTCGCACACACGCTTTTCCAGTCCCGGGCGATTGAGTACCTTGATGTGGCCCCGGCTGTATTCGATCAGCCCCGCACGCTGCAACTTTCCCGCGGCCTCCGTGACACCTTCGCGGCGCACTCCCAGCATGTCGGCAATCAATTCCTGGGTCATGGTCAACTCGTTGCCGGATAGCCGGTCGAGGCTCAGCAGCAGCCAGCGGCACAGTTGCTGCTCGACGGAATGGTGCCGATTGCATACGGCGGTCTGCGCCATCTGCGTAATCAGCGCCTGCGTATAGCGCAACAAAAGCCGCATCAACGGGCCTGCACGATTGAACTCCTGTTTAAGCAGCGTCGCGCTCAGGCGATAGCCTTCGCCTGCACTTTGTACCACGGCCCGGCTCGGCGTGGTTTCACCGCCCATGAAGAGCGAAATGCCGAGGACTCCTTCATTGCCGACGACAGCAATTTCAGCCGATGCGCCGTCCTCCATCACATACAGCAAGGAAATTATGGAAGTGGTCGGGAAATACACATACTGCAATCGGCCGCCGGACTCGCAAAGTGCCTCGCCGAGCGGCAATTTGATCAATTCAAGATGAGGTGCCAGGCGCTGGTAATCGGTCGCTGGCAAGGCCTCCAGCAGATGATTCTGTCGTGGGGTAACGTCTGTCACTTAGTATCTCCCCGATGGTATAGCGATAAATTACAGGCAGACTATATTTTGCCCCTCTGAAGCCGAAGCCAGTATAAACCTTACGCATTATCTCGCCATTGCTCTTCCATTCCTATGCCCGATACTCATCGCTGCCAGATCTATCCTGTAACGGCCGATAGAATAAAACCTTCACTACGTCATTTATTTCTGTTTCGGCCAACCCTGCGTGCGGTACCGCACGGTTGCACCATGCCACAAGGAATAACCTTCACGTATGGTTTGAGCCGGGGCCGTATTCCGCGGGCACTCTGCTCCAACATCGAAAGGTCATAAAATGACGCAATTACCTCATATACTCTTGCTGCTGGGTTTGTTGGCACCTCCAGCAGCGGCTCCCGACAGATCGCCTGAACATGGGAATGGCACAGGCGCTTCGCCCCCGTACCAGCAAAGAGAAGGCAAACTCATTCTGCAAGACAAAGTCGAACGGATCGATCAGAAATCATCCCTGGCCTACTCCGATGAACATGTGAAAAATCAGCGCGCGCAAGAGCAGGTAATCGCCGAGTCTGGCGTGAATGGTTTTCGATCATCACAGCGCTTGCATACACCTCCAAAGGTTCAGATCAAGCCCTATCTGTTAAAAGTCACTGTCATCCAGAGCTATCCCATACTCACGAAAGAGCAGCGCTCGGATTATTGGCAGAACAAGGCCGAAACCTTGCAAAAACAACTGGATGAACTGCAAAAGATCGAAACATCCATGATGGGCCGCAAGTAGCGGCTGTAGCGCGTCGCATCAAGGCATAATCAACTTGTCATTAACCCGTAACAGCGCGAACGGGTTCAGTGAGATGCCGGGCCGGCAGTATCGGCAAGAGGCGGCTCAGGGTGACGCAAATAACTGGCAATGTAATGCGTGATGATGCCGTCGACGTCTTTCACGGCGTTGATGGTGAGGTAGGCAGATTGTATGTCGCCGTTCTTTCGCCTGTTCCAGACCTCGCCTTCCCAACTATCTGAATTCGTGATGCTCGCCCACATTGCCGTATAAAACTTGGCATCGTGGCGACCTGAATGAAGCATGCGAGGATTCTGCCCGATCAACTCTTCGGCAGAGTAGCCGGTGGTCCTGCAGAAAGCCGCGTTCACGCGCAGGATGGTGCCGCTGGCATCGGTAATCATCATGCTGTATTGCGACTTGAAGGCAATGGCGGCAATTCGCAGTTCGGTTTCGGCCTGCCTGGATGTGCTGATATCGACCAGCGCAAGACGTACCACGGGCGCCGCACCTGGCGGCTGGATACGCAAGGCGTTGATCTGGGCCGGAAAAACGGATTTGTCGGCGCGCATCATGTCGAGTTCGAAGACGCTACTGCCCTCTTCCGGCTGCTCCATCGTGCTCATGAAGAGTCGATGCCAGCGGTCCCGGTGCTGCGGCGCCACCAGGCTGGAGAAACGGGCATTGATGAGTTTGATGCGATTGATACCCAGCACATCGGCTCCAGTCATATTGATTTCACTCACCATCCCTTCGCGGTTAACGGTGATGTAGCCCACCGGCGCAAACTCATAGAGATCCACATAGCGATCCCGCGCCTCTTCCAGGGCATCATGAGCGCGGCGTAACTCCTCGTTCTGCATTTCCAGCTCGACTTTGTGCACCAGAAGCTCGTGTATCAGTACTTCGGCCGGATGGATTTCCGGCTCTGGCTGCATCACGTTGACAAGAACCGCTTCCGCAGCTTCTCTGAGCAATTGGCGGCGCTCTATTCCGTTCCAGTCTGGCTTCATGTCATGACTCCGTCGTTGGCAACACTACCGACATTCTCGATCGCGAGCAGTATCAATGGGTTTTCTTCCGCCTTGCCCAGCAGGCGGCGTGCATTCAGGCTCATCTTGCGGTAGCCGATATTTGAAAATTCATGCTCGACCACGTAGCCGTCGAAAAACTGGTCCCGCGGCAGGATGGTTTCAAGCAGTTCGCGCAACGCAGGGATATTCCACTGGCGGTTTCCAAGATCGTAAATCTTGAGTCCTATGGTTTCCGCGGGCGTTACCTTGAAAAACTGATAAAAGGCACGGTTGGCGGACACGATATTCAGGTCGCCATCCAGGACCAGCAGAGGCTCGCGTATGGTTTCGACGACGTTCTCGGCCATTTCGCGGGCCTGCTGCACTGCCGCCTCGACCTTGATACGCTGGGTAATATCGGTAAAAGTCAGCACGACGCCTTCGATCACGTTGTCCAAGGTGCGGTAGGGTTGGATCCGCACCAGATACCAGGTACCGAGCGTAGTACGCAGCTCTTGCTCGAAAGGCAGCAGTGTTTCGAGCACAGACTGCGCTTCGGCCAGCAGGTTTTCCGCTTCCAGATTGGAATTGATATCCGCCAGCGCACGGCCGACATCCGATGCGACCAGCCGGTAGACCCTGGTTGCCTCGCGGGTGAAGCGCCTGATGAGCATGCGCTCATCGAGAAAAATGGTTCCGATGCTGATGTTGTCGAGCAGGTTTTTCATGTCGTTCTGCATGCCGCTCAGCTGCTCGATCTTTGCCTGTAATTCGGCATTGACGGTAATCAGCTCTTCATTGACGGACTGTAACTCCTCCTTGGAGGTTTCCAGCTCCTCATTGGCGGACTGGAGTTCCTCGTTGGTGGATTGCAATTCCTCGTTGGTGGACTTGAGCTCTTCGTTGGAAGCCTGGTACTCCTCGATGGTGGCGTGCAGGTTTTCCTTGTTGTAGGCGAGTTCGCGTTCCAATTCATCGATACGGCCTTGCCCAGGGGCTTTTGCCGTGCTTTTTCGCCTGGATTTGGGTGGAGGTGCAATATCCTCGAAACTCACCAGCAGCACCATCTCCTCGCCTTGGGGATTGGGCAACGGCCTCACGCTCAAGGCGACCAGCGTAGACTCGCTGTCGCTCATAAAGCGGACCTCCTCCTTCAGCGTAGGTGCCCCTTGGGCCGCGGCAAGAATTGCCGTGCGCAGCCGCAACTCCAGCCCCTCGCGCGCCATTTCAATCACATTCAGGCTGGGTTGCCCCGGCGCGGGCCGCAGGTATTTTCCCGTTTCGCCATGAACGTAAAGCACGTTGCCCTTGAGGTCGGTCACCACCGAGGCCGGCGCGAAACATTGCACCAGCATTCGGCGCGTAAGCTCGGCAAAGTTGGGATCTTTGGTTTTCTGCATGATTTCCTCTGGCGCTTTGGTGCTACTGCTTTTGGCCCAGGTCAATGAGCCCGTCATCACGGGTTGGGTGGACGCGGTTGAGTTGATCGCCGTATAAAACTTCCACTTACGGTTGAGGGGCGTGAACAAGGATGTGTTATTGCCAACGCTTTCAGAGGGCGACAAAAACAACACACCGCCAGGCTTGAGTGCGTAGTGAAATGCCGGGATCAGCCTGCTCTGCAATTCCGGCTGCAGATAAATCATCAGGTTGCGACAGGCCAGCAAATCGAGTTTGGTAAAGGGCGGATCCTTGATGACGTTCTGCACGGCAAACACCACCATCTCGCGGATTTCCTTCTTGATCTGGTACCCGGCGTCACTCTTGACAAAGAAACGATGCAAGCGCTCTGGCGCCACATCCTGAGCAATATTCGGCGTATAAACTCCGGCACGGGCAATGGCGATGGCATCGTCGTCGAGGTCGGTGCTGTATATCTGCACTTTCAGTTCGCGCCGGTTTTCCTCCATCCACTCGCGCAGCAGGATCGCGATGGAGTATGCCTCCTCACCCGTCGCGCACCCTGCCACCCAGACCCGGAACACGTAGCTTTCAGGCTTATCCTTGAAAATGCGTGGCAGGATATCCTGCTGCAGAAAAGCAAAGGCTTCCGGGTCGCGAAAGAAGCTGGTGACATTGATCAGCAGCTCCCGGAAAAGCAGATGCACCTCAGCCGGACTCTCCTTGAGATACCGGACATAGACTTCGGCATCTTCGATACCGTGTTGTGCCATGCGGCGTTCGATGCGGCGGGTGATCGTGCTTTTTTTATACTGTGAAAAATCATGCCCGGTCGCCGTACGCAATTGCATCAATATCTGCGCGATGCCGCCCACGATGGATGGCTGTGGCGAGACCAACCGATACCGTTGATGCATGCGTGCACCAGAAACGATCGCCTCCGCCATTTTTTCCACCGGCAGGACGTGATTGGCGTACCCGGCGCGAATGGCGCTGGAGGGCATGCCATCGTATCTGGCCTGGGCAGGCTCCTGCACCAGCGCAATGCCGCCCGCGCCTATGATAGCCCGCAGGCCCAATGTGCCATCGGTGCCGGTACCGGACAGTATGACCCCGATGGCTTTTTCACCCTGATCTTCGGCCAGGGAACGCATGAATTCGTCGATGGGCATGCGCTGCGCGTGTGGCTCTTCCATCACGCGCAGTTGCAGCCTTCCATGGAAAATCGTCATATCCCGGTTGGGAGGGATGATGTAGACGGTATTGGGGGAAACCTGCATCTGATCTTCGGCCTGAATCACCGGCATCGAGGTCGTGCGCTGCAGGATTTCATCGAGCAGGCTTTCATGATCCGGCGAAAGATGTGAAACCAGCACGAAGGCCATGTCGCTATCCGCGGGCACATGCCGGAAGAATTGCTCAAAGGCCTCAAGCCCGCCGGCGGAAGCGCCTATTCCGACAATAGAAATTGCCTTCCTGCTTGCCTCGTTATCCTGGGCGCTACTGTCGGACAGGGATGCGAGGCTGCTCGTGTCATGATCGATGTTCACCCACCCTCCTTGAATGGCGGTTTCCGGCCTTTCAGCATACTCCTGATGCTCTTGCCCGCTGGCGCTATTTCAGTCTTTAGGCGAAGAACTGTCCAAGCAAACTCAAAGTTCATCACTCGGTAATTAATGGCTTCGGTCATGCCATCGCCCTGGCACCAAGAAGAGTGGCAAATTGTGCGGCGCCCAATGGCGGGCTGAGGACATTCCCCTGGCCCTCCTCGCAACGTAGCATCTTTAGAAAATCGAGCTGCTCCTGGTTTTCCACTCCTTCCGCCACCACCTTCAGCTTAAGACTGTTACCCATGCTGATGACGGCACTTACGATGATGCCATCCCCTTCAACAGACCCGATGTCATGTACGAACGAGCGGTCGATCTTGAGTATGTCGATGGGAAACTTCTGCAAATAGCCCAGGCTGGAATAGCCAGTGCCGAAGTCGTCCACGGCAATCAGCACGCCCATGGACTTGAGTTCCTGGAGTATCGCCACACTGGCATTAATCTCGTGCATCAGGACAGTTTCGGTGACTTCCAGTTGCAATAACTCCGCCGGCAGGCCGCTCTCCTCGAGGATGGCGCGTATACCTTCAACAAAATTGCTTTTGCGGAATTCCAGCGTCGAGATATTGACGGCGATGGTACCTGGCATCAGTCCCTCATCTATCCAGCGTGAAGTCTGCATGCATGCCTCGCGTAGCACCCAGTTGCCTATCGGCACGATCAGACCGCTGTCTTCGGCCACCGGCACGAAGCGATCAGGCATCATCAGGTTCACAGGCCCCTGCTTCAAGCGCAATAATGCTTCCACGCCCGTAATAACTCCGGTTTCCAGGTTAACCTTGGGCTGGTAATGCAGGATAAACTCCCGCTTTTCCAGTGCAACGCGAAGCAAGGCTTCGATGACCTGACGCTCAACCGCACGGGCATTCATCTCACTGCTGAAAAACTGGTAGCCGTTGCGACCCTTGCCCTTGGCATGATACATCGCGGTATCGGCATTCTTGATCAAGGTTTCCGCATCATCCCCGTCTTCGGGATAGACGCTGATGCCGATGCTGGTAGTGACGTGCAATTCGTTATTGCCGATGCAATACGGCAAGGCCATGTCGGCCAGTATCTTGTCCGCGATAAGCGCCACATCTTCGCCATTGTGTCCACCCGTTAGCAGGATCACGAACTCATCGCCGCCCTGACGGCTGACAGTATCGGATACCCGGACACAGGCATTGAGTCGTTGCGTCACCAATTGCAATAGACGATCGCCGGTCGCATGTCCCAGCGAATCGTTGATGTTCTTGAAATGGTCGAGATCCAGGAACAGAAGCGCGAGTTGTGTACCGCTTCGTTGGGCCGAGGTAATGGCCTGGGAGATGCGGTCATTGAGCAACAGTCTGTTCGGCAGACTGGTCAGAAAGTCATGATGCGCCAGATGTGCCATTTTCTGCGTCATTTCCCTGGCCTGACTGACGTCATGGAATACGATCACTGCGCCGGTCAGTTTTCCGTCCCAGTCGTGGATTGGAGATACAGAATCCTCGATAGCCACTTCGCTGTCATCGCGTCGGATCAATACCGTATCCGCATTCAAACCCACGGCCTTATCCTGCTGCAGCACCCGCTCAACCGGATGCTGATCTTTCTGCCGCGTAACGCCATTGATGATACGGAACACCTCACTGACCGGGAGCCCCTCGGCTTCCTTGCGTAGCCAGCCGGTCATGGCTTCTGCAGCGACGTTGAGGTAATCGATATTGCCCGAGATATCGGTGCAGATTACAGCATCGCCGATGGAATTGAGCGCAATCTCGGCATGCGCCTTCTCTTTGTAAAGCGACTCTTCCACCGATTTGCGCTGGATGATATTACGCATCACCTGAGGCACAAGATTGCTGATGAAATAACCTTTCGTCAGATAACCCTGCGCTCCTCGCTGCACCGCTTCCACCGACAGAGCATTGTCCTTGTCTCCATCGCTCAAGGTGAGAATCGGCACATGGGGCGCCTCGGCAAATAATTGATCGAAAGTTGCAATCCCCTGACTGTCAGGCAGAGACATATCCACGATGATGGCATCCACACAGCCAGTGCGCAGTTTTTTGAGGCCGGTTGAAAGACGCCTCCTCCAATGGACAGCGAACGAACTGCCCTTAGCCGCGCCGAGTATCCCTTTCAGGGTGTGGGCATCAGTGGAATCGGCCGTGATCACGAGAATTTGGTTCAGCATCGCGCTTATTCTCCCGATGCGTACAGTTCAGTCTGTGTCCCAGCGCACATATGACAAAAAAACATATCGAGTTTGTGATGTGATGTAAATAGCATTAACATGTGATTAACATTAAATGGAAATTGTCCGATGGAAAACCGCACCGCCCGACTCACTCTGTTGATCGACCCCACCAAGAAACAGATATTCGAAGAAGTTTGCGCCCGTCACGACCTGACCCCTTCGCAGGTGGTGCGCCAGATGATTCGGGATTACATCCACCAACATGGCACTCCGGAGCAGATTGCTCGCATGCCGCTTAATGCCAAGACGGGTGGCCGATGAGGCGACCGATATATCTTCATCCCTTGAATGAAAGCGATTATCCCAAGCTGATCAAGCTTTGGACGGCTGCTGGCTGGATTGACGTTCGGCAAACGGACACCCCGGAGGCATTGGCAAGATTTTTATACAGAAATCCGACCTGCAACTTTGCCGCTTATGCTGGCACGCGCCTCGTGGGTGCCGTGCTCGCAGGCCATGATGGGTGGCGAGGTTATCTCTACCATATGGCGGTTAAGCCGGATTATCGTGAGCGGGGTATCGGCACCCAATTGGTGAATGCTGCCGTGAGTGCGATCAAGCGGGAAGGTATTTCAAAGGTTCACTGCCTGGTGAAACGCGATAATTTAATCGCCCAGCAATTCTGGGAGGCTTGCAGTTTTGAATTGCGTGATGAGTTGTATGATTACTCATTGCGATAATTTTACTAGAACGGAGTCAGGCCTGACCCGATCGGGCTGCTACCCAACGAATTCTCATGCCTGACTTTCTGAACTCATTTTTGCCAATTGATATCGCCGGAGCAGCGACACTGGCATGGCTCGCGATCGGCGTGCTTGGGCTGTGTGCACCGCCACGCATGGTAACTGGTGCACTGCTTCCGGCGGGCGCGTTGGTCGCATTGCTAATTGCTCTTTGCGGCTTATGGGGGTTGAGTTCGGAACCGCAGGTTGCAGTGTTGCCCCTGGGACTTCCTGACTTGCCTTTTCACTTGCGGCTGGATGTGCTCTCTTCCTTCTTCATGTTTCTGTTGGGAGCAGCGGCAACCGGCATCTCGCTTTATTCGACCGGATATTTTCGCAGCATGGCCAACGAGCAGTCCGGCAATACGCTAAAACTGCTGTGTCTGCAGTACCACGTGTTTCTTGCCAGCATGGCGTGGGTGCTGCTGGCGGACGACGCCTATTTTTTCATGGTGGCATGGGAGACCATGGCGCTGTCCTCTTACTTTCTCGTCACCACCGACCATGAAATTCCCGAGATCCGGCGCGCCGGCTTTCTCTATCTGCTGATCGCCCACATCGGAGCGATTGCGATTCTGCTGGCATTCGGCGTGATGCAGGGCGGGCATGGCGACTACACCTTCGCCACCATGCGCAGCGGACATCATGATGCGTTTTGGGCCAGTATGGCGTTTCTGCTGGCGCTATTCGGTTTCGGTGCCAAGGCCGGCATACTGCCGTTGCATGCCTGGTTGCCGGAAGCGCATCCCGCCGCGCCCTCCCCGGTATCCGCGCTGATGAGCGGCGTCATGCTGAAAACGGCCATCTACGGCATATTGCGTGTGACGTTCGATCTGCTGGACGACCGGTTATGGTGGTGGGGTGCATTAATGCTGGTGCTGGGATTGCTTACGGCGCTGTTCGGCGTTCTGTTCGCTGCCGTGCAGTCGGATATCAAGCGGTTACTGGCCTACTCTTCCATCGAAAACATCGGAATCATTATCAGCGGCATCGGACTCAGCGTACTGTTCCACGCTTTCGGTGAAGATGCGGTTGCTGCGCTGGCGCTGACCGCCACGCTCTACCATGCCCTTAACCACGCTTTTTTCAAGGGACTACTGTTCCTCGGGGCGGGCTCGGTGCTGCATGCGACTGCAGAACGCAACATGGCCAAACTGGGCGGCCTGATCCACCATATGCCCTGGGTCGCGGCGACAGCCCTGGTGGGAACACTGGCCATTGCCGGGTTGCCGCCGTTCAACGGCTTCGTTTCCGAATGGTTGATGCTGCAAGCCTACCTTCTGACGCCGACGCTGCCCGAGCCCTATCTCAATATGATGCTGCCTCTGGGAGCGGCAGCGCTGGCCTTGGCGGCAGCCCTGTCAGCCTACGCCATGGTCAAGTTTTACGGCATTGTGTTTCTCGGCCGCCCGCGCGGAGAAGATATGGGCAAGGTTGAAGTGCATGACGCCGGCATCTGGGAGCGGCTGGGGCTGGGGTGGATGGCGGCAGCCTGCATCCTGCTCGGACTGTTCCCGGTCGCTGTTATTCTCCAGTTGGATCAGGTGACACAAATGTTGGTGGGCCACGATTTGGGGAGCAGCGCCGCCCGCACCGGATGGTTGTGGCTGACCCCGGTGGCGCCGGAGCGAGCCAGCTACAGTCCGCTGATCCTGTTCCTGGCGATATTGGCCGGTTTCTCGCTTACTTTCCTGGCCGTCAGGAAGTTCTACCATGGACGGCTGCGCCGAGGAGCGGCCTGGGATTGCGGCTACCCATTGCAGACAGCGCGCATGCAGGATAGCGCGGATGGTTTCGGGCAGCCGATCAAGCAGATATTCGAACACTTCTTTGGCCTGAGTCGGGAGGTTCCCAGTCCGTTCGATACCTATCCACATTATCAAAGCGAGGTCAGGGATCGCTTGTGGGAAATCTTATATCGGCCGATTGCGCGTAGTGTGGAAGGTGTCTCCAGGCTCGTGAGTGTATTGCAGCAGGGTCGCATCTCCATGTACCTGCTCTACAGCTTCGTGACACTGATCGCCTTGCTGGCACTGGTCAGTTGAGGGTGACGAGATGAAGCTTTCCACGCTGCTTTTCCAATTCTTCCAGAACGGCCTGGTGTTGCTGATCGCACCATTGCTGATGGGCTGGGTCAACCAGTGCCGTGCCTGGCTGCAGAATCGCACCGGAGCCGGGCTACTGCAGCCCTATCGCATGCTGATCAAGCTGTTCCACAAGGATGCGGTGCTGGCCCACAACGCCTCCGTGCTGTTCCGAAGCACGCCGTACATCCTGTTCGGCTGCATGTGGCTGGCGGCATCGCTGGTACCGGTGGTGGCGACCGACCTGCCGCTGTCGGCGGCAGTGGACGTTATCGCCCTAGTCGGCATCCTGGCACTGGCGCGGGTATTCCTCGCCCTTGCCGCCATGGACGTGGGGACTGCGTTCGGCTCGCTAGGCGCGCGCCGCGAGATGCTGGTGTCCTTCCTGGCCGAGCCGGCGCTGTTGATGGTGTTTTTCACCGCGGCTTCCATCAGCGCCAGCACCTCATTGGTTACCATCGTCGAAACAATCGCTCATGAGGGGTTTTTCATCTACCCCAGCCTGGCCTTTGCCGGGGTCGCATTTCTCATGGTGCTGCTGGCGGAAAATGCCCGTATTCCGGTGGATAACCCGTCAACCCACCTGGAGCTGACCATGATCCATGAAGCCATGATCCTGGAGTATTCGGCACGTCACCTGGCATTGATCGAGTGGGCAGGCAGTCTCAAGCTGCTGGTCTACATGAGTATCGGGTTCGCCCTGTTCCTGCCATTCGGCATCACGGAAGCCGGCAACTGGGCGGCTTTGCCGCTGGCGCTGGCGGCACTGCTGGCCAAACTCGCCGTATCGGGCTTCGGGCTGGCCCTGCTGGAGTCGATATCAGCCAAGCAACGCATCTTCCGCGTGCCGGAATTTCTCGGCACCGCCTTCCTGCTGGCAGTGCTGGCGATCCTCATTCACTATCTGCTGGGGACCTGACGTCATGAACATCGTTCAACACATTCCCATTGGACAGCAGTTGATCAACCTGTTGGCTGCCTTGCTGCTTCTGATCGCCTTCGCCATGCTCTCGCAGCGCCGCATCCTGTCGCTCATCAACCTTTTTGCCATGCAAGGGTTCATCCTCGCCCTGTCCATTGCCGTCACCGCGTGGCTGACCCATCAGCATCACCTGTATTATTCTGCGGCGCTGACCCTGATCATCAAGGTACTGATCCTGCCATGGCTGTTGTACCGACTGATCCGCAAGCTGAACATCGAATGGGATGTGGAAACGCTCATCAACATCCCCACGACCATGCTGATCGGGATCGTGCTGGTGGTATTCGCCTTCAACCTGGCACTGCCCATTTCCGAGCTCTCCGGCACCATCCTGCGTCATATCCTGGGCATTGCCACTGCCAGCGTATTGCTGTCCTTCATGATGATGATCACCCGGCGCAAGGCCGTGCCGCAGGTCATCGGGTTCCTCGCGATGGAAAACGGCCTGTTCTTCGCCGCCACCAGCGCCACCTATGGCATGCCGATGGTCGTGGAACTGGGGGTGGCACTGGATGTGCTGGTCGGCATGTTCATCTTCGGCATTTTCTTCTTCCATATCCGTGAGACGTTTGACAGTCTGGAAATCCGGCACATGGAAAAACTCAAGGAAGACTGACATGGAGATTTTCTGGCTACTCGGGATGCCATTGCTGGGTGGAGCGTTGCTGGCGCTGACCGGCCACCGTCGCTTTGCCCCGGAATTGAATGGCGCCATGAGCCTGGCCACGTTGATCGCCTCCGCGGTGCTCACCGCCAGAGTTATCGAAGACGGTCCCATCACCGTGTTCAATGATCAATTCTTCATCGATCCGTTCAATGTGTTCCTGGTCACCCTGACGGCCTTCGTCGGCTTTACCACCGCGATGTTTTCCCGTCCGTATATGCGTAACGAGGCAGCGCATGGAAAGCTCTCCACTGCACGGTTGCGGCTGTACCACAGCATGTACCAGTTGTTTACGTTCACCATGCTGCTGGCACTGACCACCAACAACATGGGCATCCTGTGGGTGGCGATGGAAGCGGCAACCCTGACCACCGTGCTGCTGGTGTCGCTCTACCGCACGCCGGAAAGCCTGGAAGCGGCCTGGAAATACTTCATCCTGTGCGGGGTAGGTATTGCTCAGGCACTGTTCGGCACCATACTGCTGTATTTCGCCGCCGAGAGAGTGCTGGGCGAAGGAGGTAATGCCCTGCTGTGGACCCACCTCAATGAGGTCAAGGGTGCCCTGGAACCGACCGTGCTGTCATTGTCCTTCATCTTCATACTCGTGGGCTACGGCACCAAGGCGGGACTCGCCCCTTTGCACAACTGGCTGCCTGATGCGCACGCCGAAGGGCCGACGCCAATTTCGGCCGTACTCTCCGGACTGCTGCTGAATGTCGCGCTGTATGCCGTAGTGCGCACCAAAGTGCTGGTGGACGGCGCGCTGCAAAGTCCCTTTGCCGGCAACCTGATGATGGGATTCGGCTTGTTGAGCGTGGTATTGGCGGCTTTCTTCATCTCGCGGCAGAAGGACATCAAGCGCATGTTCGCTTATTCCTCCATCGAGCACATGGGGCTGATCACCTTCGCCTTCGGCATGGGCGGATCGGTAGCGACATTCGCCGCGCTATTGCATATGACCATGCATTCACTCACCAAATCGGCCATTTTCTTCGCGGTGGGCCATGCCGCTCAAAAATCGGGCACGCAGTTGATGGAAAATATCCGCGGCCTCATCAAGACCAATCCCACCATCGGCTGGGGGCTGGCGCTGGGTACGCTGGCCATCCTCGGTATGCCGCCTTTCGGCGTGTTCGCCAGCGAATTCATGATCCTGACCACGGCCATGCACGAACATGCCTGGGCCACCCCGCTCTTGCTGACCGCGCTTGGAGTCGCCTTCGCCGCCATCTTCGGCAAGGTGCAGCCGATGGTATTCGGCGAAACCGCCGGCAAGCGCCTGCCCCATCCTCCCGCGTTGGTGCCGGTGTTCGTCCACCTGGCGCTGGTATTGATGTTGGGATTGTATATTCCACCCTATCTGGTCACCTGGTATCACCAGGCGGCAGCCATGCTGGGATAAAAGGCTGACGATATGGACATAAAGGATTTCCCCATTGCCCTGACCGCAATTCCCGGCGCCGCAACTGCTTGGCACGGCACCGTCACCGCGTTGGAAATGCGATCGGTATGTGCCAGGATCAGGGAAGATGGCGGTCGCCTAATTGCCCTATGGGGCACGGATGAAAGGCAGCGATCCTCCGGGTTTGCCATGCACGTGGCACTGATGGACCACCCCGGGCTCATCTGCCTGTCGCTGCCGGTTACTGAAACCACACCTGAATATCCGGCGATCGACGATCTGTTTCCGGTCGCCAACCGCATGCAGCGGGCGCTGTATGACCTGCTCGGCATCCGCGCGCAAGGAGCAGCCGACCATCGACCGTGGCTGAGGCACGGCGCATGGCCGGAGCTTGTCTTCCCGCTACGCAAGGAAGTTGACGCCAAAACGGCCTATCCCGGAGGCCCTGATGACTACCCTTTTGTGCAGGTTTCCGGTGGCGGGGTACACGAAATCGCCGTTGGCCCGGTGCATGCCGGCACCATTGAACCGGGGCATTTCCGCTTCTCCGTGGTTGGCGAGCGCGTGCTGCGCCTGGAGGAGCGTCTGGGTTATACGCATAAAGGTATCGAAAAACTGGCGGAAGGCATGACCATCCCGGAAGCGGCAAGACTGGCCGGGCGTGTATCCGGCGACAGCACGGTGGCCTATGCCTGGGCCTTTGCCATGGCTGTGGAAAGCATCGCCGGGTTTACTCCCCCACCGCGCGCCCTTTGGCTGCGCGCCCTTTGGCTTGAGCGCGAACGCATCGCCAACCATCTGGGCGATCTTGGCTATCTGGGCAACGACGCGGCCCTGTCCTTCGGCTTTGCCCAGTTCTGGCGGCTGAAGGAAGAGTGGCTGCGTTCCCAGAAGGATTTGTTCGGTCACCGCTACCTGATGGATTGCATCATGCCGGGCGGAGTTCGCGGCGATCTTGATGCTGCCGGCCTGACCTGCTTGCTTGAGGAGGCCGATGCCCTGGAACAACAGGTCAGGCGGTTGCAGAACATCTACGACGAGCATGCCGGCGTGCAAGACCGTTTCCTGACCACCGGCCGGGTTGCCCCGTCTCTGGCGGCGCAACTGGGGCTCGCCGGCCTGGCGGGCCGCGCATCGGCGCAAGCCTGGGATCTGCGCGAGCAGTACCCCGTTACGCCCTATGACCAACTGGAAGTGCACATGGCCACCCGGCGCAATGGTGATGTAGCGGCACGTGTCGCAGTGCGCTTCGACGAGATTTACGAATCGCTGCGACTCATTCGTCTCATTCTGGCAGGATTGCCGGAGGGCACCACCCTGCAGGAAGTCCCACCGCTGCCGGACAACGGTTTCGGAATCGGCTGGATCGAAGGCTGGCGCGGCGAAGTGCTGATCGCCCTGCATACCGGGAAAGATGGCGTCATCCATCGCCTGCACCCCCACGATCCTTCCTGGCAGAACTGGCCCCTGCTGGAGCACGCCATTATCGGCAATATCGTCCCGGATTTCCCGCTCATCAATAAATCGTTCAACCTGAGCTACAGCGGGCAGGACCTGTAATGTACAAGATACTGTTCCAGATTTTGCGTACCGGCATCAAGACGGAAGCCCCGCCGTCCGCCAATCCGGATTACCGCATGCCGGAAGCGCAGCAATTGCACAAGGAAATCCTCAAAACCCTGGGACGAGCGCTGGTGATCCGCCATGTGGATGCCGGATCCTGCAATGGTTGCGAGTTGGAAATTCATGCGCTCAACACGCCGCAATACAATATCGAAGGATTAGGCATCAAGTTCGCCGCCAGCCCGCGCCACGCCGATATGCTGCTGGTCACCGGGCCGGTATCGCGCCATATGGAGGAAGCCCTCCGGCGCACCTACGACGCGATGCCGGAACCGAAGCTGGTAGTTGCGGTAGGCGACTGTGGCTGTACCGGCGGTATTTTTGGGGAGTCCTATGCCTCATGCGGCCGGGTAGCCAATGTCCTCCCTGTGGATGTCGCCATTCCCGGCTGCCCGCCGACACCCACCCAATTGCTGCAGGGCATCCTCCCCGCAGTGACTAAAGCCAATGCGGGTTGAGTTGAAACCATGCCTGACTGTGTTAAATCAGTACTTGGCGCGTCTCTGCAAGGAATTGGTGAATCTGTCCCTCTATTTGTGGATCGATCATCAGCGAAGGACGATAACCATTCGGGCAGAGAAGGCGCGGTGTCGTGCCAAAGAGGCGGCAGATCAAAGGGCGTTCGCCGTACACCTGGCATCCCTTGTCGCCAAGATATGGGCAACTGAGTTCGGCCAGTGCGGCTTGATGTTCCTCATCGCTTTTCTCAGGAAGCCTTGCGACCTCTTCTGTAGCGGCGGTGACCGGACCACAGCAATCATGGCACCCCGGTTTGCATGCGAATACTGGAATATGATCCCGAAAAAATCGGATTCTCTGGCTGTTTTTAGTCATCGCAAAGCCTTGCCCCGATCTGTACGGTTAACCAATGTGAAATTTTATCACGCTGAATTATGAAAAAAGACGTCAATCAACTGAAAGACTTACAACTGAAATATCGCGAAGCCTCTGCTGAAGGCCTGCCCGACATGCCATTCATTTACGAGGAAAACACAACCCTTGCCATGCACTTCGACATGATTTCCATGCAGAGCGTCATGCGCAAGGATGCTCCTGAGCGTCTGGTGCTGGGATATACGCGGACCATGATGGGCTTTTTATTTTTTCAGCCGGAGCCGGAACATATCGCAATGATCGGTTTGGGCGGCGGTTCGCTGGCGAAGTATTGTGTCAAATATCTCCCGGACACGCATTTCACAGCCATTGAAGTCAACGAGAAGGTCATCGTCCTGCGGGACAAATTCAGGATTCCGCCTGACAACGAGAAGTTTAGAGTGCTTCACGCCCACGGGGCCGATTATGTGACCAATCGATCAGAGCAAGTCGATGTGCTTCTGGTGGATGGATTTAATGAAAAAGGACACCCCGCATCACTGAACAGCGCCGGCTTTTACGACAATTGCTACGCCAAGCTGCGCGAGGGCGGCGTGATGGCCGTCAATCTGCTGGCAAAGGACGCCAAATATGGCACTTACACATCCCGGATACGCGATAGCTTTGATGACAAGGTAGTTGTGGTCGATGCGGAGGAACATGGGAACAAGATTGCATTCGCCTACAAAGGCGATCACTTTCCGCTCGCGCAGGAACTACTGCTGGATAGGGTACGTAATCTCGGGCCAAAACACCCAATCCCGCTGCATAACACGGCCCAAAAAATAATTCTTCGATCAAACAAACACACGACTCATTCTGAATGATGGTGATTCCGATTCCATGATCAAGAAAAACCTGATCGCCGAACGGACCGCCATCGAAAGTTATCGCGAGATGATCGCTTACCTAGCCGAAAACGACCCCACGTCGCGACGCATGCTCGAGGAGATATTGGCCGTCGAGGAAGGGCATGCGGATGAACTTGCCGCACCGAGAATCCCTTTCAGGGTGTGGGCATCAGTGGAGTCGTCCGTGATCACGAGAGTTGATTCAGCATCGCGCTTATTCTCCCGATGCGTACAGTCCGGTCTGTGTCCCAACGCACATAAGACGAAAAAACCCGCCTCGACAGATAATGGAAAATCGCGTCAGGAATCACGGATTCCAAGCACTTCAGTTATATTGTAGTAACTAAAATTTGAAAGTTTGGTTATGAGTTTATCCATCAGTTCCCCTGTTATTGATCTATTACGGCAAGAAAGCATTCCTTATGACGTGATAGAAATTCCATTAACAGAAGATAAAAAACCTGTCAGGAATCTGGAGGAATTGCTTTTAAAGCAAGGGATAGATCCACAATCAGTGGTAAGAAGCGTGTTGTTTAAAACAGCCTCGGGCAATTTCGTTTTATTAGCTGTTGCAGGCGGAGGCCGTGCTGACTGGGGAATACTGCGCAAACATTTAAACGAACGTAAGTGCCGTATGGCGGAATTTGATGAAGTATCGGAAGCCACGGGCTATGTTGTGGGGGCTGTCCCACCTATCGCGCTACCAGAGAACATTAAAATATTGGTCGATAGCAGTGTGAAAGACTTTGAAACGGTAGTGATCGGTAGCGGAGTTTTGGGATTCGCTTTATCGCTTAAAGGAGCCGATTTGCTTAGATTACTTGGTGATGCAGACCAAGGGGTATTTGCAAGTGGTGACCAATAATTCTAAATTTCTTATGTAAATACCTTATCCACTTCAATCAAGTTACTGCATCGCCATTCTGGACTTGGCAAGCGGTGGATTCGCGGCGAAATAGCGTTTGATACCGGAAAGCACAGCGTCGGCCATCTTGTTCTGATAAGCGTCGTCATTGAGCCGGCGCTCTTCTTCCGGATTGCTGATGAAGGCCGTTTCGACGAGGATGGAAGGAATATCGGGCGATTTGAGTACGGCGAAGCCAGCCTGCTCCACCGCCGATTTATGCAAGGTATTGATTTCGCCCAGGTGCCCGAGCACAGCTTTTCCAAGCTTTAAACTGTCGCTGATAGTCGCGGTTTGCGACAAATCCAGCAGGGTCTTGGCGAGGTAGGGGTCTTTCACGTCTAGGCGAACGCCGCCGATCAGGTCGGATTCGTTTTCCTTGGTCGCAAGATACCGCGCCATGGCACTGGTGGCCCCGCGTTCGGAGAGCGCGAATACCGAAGAACCGCGCGCCTCCGGCTTGACGAAAGCATCGGCGTGGATCGATACGAAAAGGTCGGCTTGCAGCTTTCGCGCCTTGACGACCCGGCCGTGCAAAGGAATAAAGTAATCAGCGTCGCGGGTCAGCACCCCACGCATATTGGGTTCGGCATCGATCATCGCCTTCAGCTTCTTGGCGATAGCGAGCGTGACGTCTTTTTCGTGCGTGCCGTTGGCACCGCGCGCGCCGGGGTCTTCACCGCCATGTCCGGCATCAATGGCCACGGTGATCAGGCGCATCATTTCGCCTTCGGCGGGCTTCTTATCGCCGATGGATTTTGGCAGCGCCTCTACCGGAGGCTGGCTGATCGTCGGAATTTCGGAAACCGCCAGCTCAACCGCCTTGTCCGGCGGAACGTAACCACCGGGCTCCGTCGGAGACTCAGCGGGCTTCTCCCGCTCCTGCAACATAGCCATCAAGGGATCCTGTGGCGGGTAAACATCCAGCACGAGGCGATGCTTGTATTCGCCAGCAGGCGGCAACGAAAACAAGGAAGGTTTGACCTCGGACTTGAGATCAACAACCAGGCGAACCACGCCCGGTTTGAAATTGGCGACGCGCACTTGCTTGATATACGGGTCGCTGGAGAGAATCTTGTCGGTAAGGGCTTTGAGGGTTGCGCCGAGCTCCACATTTTCCAGATCCAACACCAGACGATCCGGGTCTTTCAGCGTGAGCATCGTGTAGGTAATGGGTTTTGCGGATTCGAGGGTGATGCGAGTGTAGTCGGCGGCGGGCCAGACGCGGGCTGCGGAAACGACAATACTGGCAGCTTCGGCCGCCATATTGAGGCCTAGCATCAGAATCAGTAGCACCAGTTTCACAGGGCGTTCAAGCATTGTTTTCCCAGCTCCGTTCCGGCTGTCAGTGTAGCTACACGCCCCGCCCCGCTTGGTTCAAGCGAAATTTCGATATCAGCGGGAGGCAATAAATCGCCAGCCTTTTCCGGCCATTCGATCAAACATACAGACTCGGGATTGAAGTAATCGCGGAAACCTGCAGCCTCCCATTCTTCCGGATCCACAAATCTGTATAAATCAAAGTGATACAAGTATAATCCAGAAATTACATAAGGTTCAACCAGTGTATAGGTAGGGCTTTTCACCTTGCCCTCATACCCCAGACCGCGCAACAGCCCGCGTACCAGCGTCGTCTTTCCGGCGCCCAGGTTGCCCTGCAGCCAGATGGCGAGCCCGCCCTGCAAAACCCCGGCCAGCCGTGCGCCCAGTGCCATCGTGGCGGCTTCGTCGGGCAGGTTTAGTGTTATATGATCAGGATTATGCAGGGACATCATTCATACGATCCGCAACAGCTTGCCGCCGACATCAAGGCCTGGGGCAAAGCACTCGGTTTCCAACATATCGGCATTACCGACACCGACTTGAGTGCAGCCGAGCCGCACTACCGGGAATGGTTGGAACAGGGGTTTCATGGCGCCATGGATTATATGGCAAAACACGGCAGCAAACGTACGCGCCCGGCGGAACTGGTACCCGGAACAGTACGTGTGATATCCGTACGCATGGACTATCGCCTTCCGGAAACACGCGATAGCTGGGAGGTCATGGAGCGCGGCGATCAGGCTTTTATTTCGCGCTATGCCCTGGGACGGGATTATCACAAAGTGCTGCGCGCACGACTGCAAAGCCTGTGCGGCCGTATCGCCCAGGAAATCGGCGAGTTCGGCTACCGCGTGTTTACCGACAGCGCGCCGGTATTGGAAGTCCAGCTCGCCGAAAAATCCGGGCTGGGATGGCGCGGCAAGCATACCTTGCTGCTTTCGCGCGAGGCGGGCTCCTGGTTCTTTCTCGGCGAAATCTATACCGACCTGCCGCTACCGGTGGATCAGCCCGGCAAGAACCATTGCGGCACCTGCCAGGCGTGCATCGATATCTGCCCCACCCAGGCCATTGTCGCGCCCTACACTGTCGATGCGCGACGTTGTATTTCCTACCTGACCATAGAACTCAAGGACAGCATCCCGGAAGACCTGCGTCCGCTGATCGGCAACCGCGTCTACGGTTGCGATGACTGCCAGCTGGTATGCCCATGGAATCGCTTCGCGCAGCTGACGGGCGAAGCCGATTTCCATGTACGCCATGGACTGGACGACGTGACGCTGGTCGAACTATTCGGCTGGGACGAAGAGGATTTCCGCACGAAGATGGCCGGCAGCGCGATCTACCGTATCGGCCACGAGCAATGGCTGCGCAACATCGCTGTTGGTTTGGGCAATGCGCCGACCACGCCAGAAGTTATAGCCGCCTTGCAAAAACGCGCCGATCACCCTTCTCCGCTCGTGCGCGAGCACGTTACCTGGGCGCTGGCCCGTCACGGCGTCACGACCTGAAAACGGACGGAGTCATGAACCCTGTGCAGACACGCCAGCCGTGTCTGCACATCACCGGATGATCGCGACCCCGGATTTCTGCGCCACAGTCATGACCGGCTCACGCATCGCGCCGCGCTTGAAAGCACGCGCAGCGGTCTGGTAGAACGCGACGGCCTCCTCCGCGCGCGCGCCGTCAACCGGCGCTGGGGTGGAAGCATAGGTGTCCGGATCAATGCGGAATGACTCGATCCGTTGCTTGGGCTCCAGCACTGTCAGAATGCCTTCCTTGTAATAGCCGAGTTGCTGGTAATTGCTGATGAAAGCGCGCTCCGGCAGGTGATGCGCAGCCGCTTCGAACATCGACTGCCCGAAGAAATGGTCGTCACCCTTCATGCCGAGCAGGTCGAGCAATGTCGGCGCGACGTCGATCTGGCTCACCATCCGGTGATAAGCTCCCGGCCGCACCAAGTCGGGGCCATAGAAGATCAGCGGGATGCGGTAGCGATCCATCGGCAGCCGGGTTTTGCCCGCGACCGAAGCGCAATGGTCGGCGACAATCACGAACAGCGTATCCTTGAACCACGGCTTGGTCTTCGCCTCGTCGATGAAGCGGCCGATGGCGTAATCGGTGTATTTCACCGCGCCGCTGCGTCCACCTGGCGACGGAATATCGATGCGACCGTCGGGATAAGTGTAGGGCCGATGGTTGGAAGTGGTCATGACGTGCGCGAAGAACGGCTTGCCTTTGCCGGCTGCCTCGTCCAGGACAGGCAGCGTATCCTCGAACAGCACCTCATCCGCAACGCCCCACACGTTTTCAAACACCACGGACTTCTTGGGGAAATCGGTGCGGTCGACAACGCGATAGTCGTTGGCGCGGAAATAGGCATTCATGTTGTCGAAATAGCCGTAGCCGCCGTAGAAGAAAAAGGTCTGGAAACCCTGCGCCTCCAGCAGTTCACCAATAGTTGCGAGATGCTCGTTGTGCTGGCGACGCACGATGGCCTGCCCTGGAATGGGCGGCGCGCCCAGCGAAAGCGCATCCAGGCCGCGCACTGTGCGCGTGCCGGTGGCGAACATGCGCTCGAAGCGATAGCCTTCGGCGGCGATGCGGTCGAGATTGGGCGTCAGAGCCTTCCGACTGCCGTAAGCACCCAGGAATTTCGCCGACAGGCTTTCCACCGAGATCAGCACGACATTGCGCGGTTTGCGCAAAAAAGGACCCATCTCTTCCGGCTCGTGCTCCTCCATCCTGGCTGCCTCGATGCGCGACAGCGGCTCGCGTTCGACGCCGGCCGACTCGAGAATTTCATCGGCTTGTTCTTGAGGAATCGTTTTGTAAAAGCGGTCATAATCCAGTTCGTTACGGTGCATGGCCGCAGCCAGCGTGTACAACCCGTTGCCCGCCAGCTCGTCGGCATAGGCGTTGCCGGTCACATTCATCTGGTCGACGTCGCTGAGGGACCAGCTGGCGAGCGGCAACGCCAAGGCCAGCAGAAACAGCAGCCCTCGTTGGTGCAACGTCGGCGCGAACCTGCCCGGCTTCAGGCGGCGCGCGAGCAACAGGGTCGTCGCCAGCGTCACGGAGGCGATGGCCGCCAGAATCCAGAAGACCGGGTAAGACTCCATGATGTTGCCGATGACCTCGTTGGTGTAAATCAGGTAATCGACCGCGATGAAGTTGAAGCGCGTGGAAAACTCCCGCCAGAACACGAATTCCGACGCGGCGCCGAACAGCAATATCGTTATCGCCAGCCAGGCGAATACCCAGTAGAGCTTGCGGCCGAAGACCGAATTGCGCCAGCCGGTCGGCGCCAAGGCCAGCCAGAGAAGGAATGGCGGCAGCAGAAAGCACAGCGTCGCCACATCGAACCACACGCCCAGCCCGAACGCCTTGAGCGCAGGCAAAAAGCCCGTTTGAGAAGGGCCGGCAGTCAACCAGAGGACGCCTCGCAGCGTAAGCCACAGCGTCAGCGCCACGCCCGAAAAGAGCAGTGCGAAAGGAAGCGGCCGGGAGCGGGTGTGCGTATTGTTCATTGCATCATATCCATAAAGAAGGCCTTGTTGTCGACCAGGGGAAAGCGGTTGAGTTCGCGTTGTTTTGCAGCAGCCTGCAAGCTTCATCCGAAAAAATGCGTATCATGGAAAAAACCACACTTTACTCATCATGACTCCGAATAGCCCCCCGCAACCCGTCACGTTCGCCGCCGCCTTCCGCTACTGGCTGAAGCTCGGCTTTATCAGTTTTGGCGGCCCTGCCGGGCAGATCGCGATCATGCACCAGGAACTCGTTGAACAGAAGCGCTGGATTTCCGAACGACGCTTCCTGCATGCGCTCAACTACTGCATGCTGCTGCCTGGGCCGGAGGCGCAGCAACTCGCGATTTACATCGGCTGGTTGATGCACCGCACTTGGGGCGGCATCGTTGCCGGCACGCTGTTCGTCCTGCCCAGTCTTTTCATTCTTGCGCTGCTTTCCTGGCTTTACCTTGCCTACGGCCATGTGCCAGCGGTTGCCGGGGTACTTTACGGCATCAAGCCGGCAGTGACCGCATTGGTCCTGTTCGCCGCCTGGCGCATCGGGACGCGCGCAATCAAGAACAGCCTGCTTGGATCGATTTCTGTGGCGGCGTTTCTCGCCATTGCGGTACTCAAGCTGCCTTTTCCGTTGATCATCCTGGCGGCCGCCATCATCGGCATCGTCGGCGGCAAGCTTGCGCCGGCGAAATTTTCCGCCGGCGGCGGGCACGGCAAGATCGAAAAGCATTACGGCCCGGCCTTGATCGACGACGACACGCCGACACCGGCGCATGCTCGGTTTTCCCGCGTCCGCATGTTTAAGGTGCTCGCTGTCGGACTCGTGCTGTGGCTCGTTGCCATGGGGCTACTACTCGCCACCGGCGGCTGGCAATCCACGCTGACGCAGATGGGATGGTTCTTCACCAAGGCCGCGCTGCTGACGTTCGGCGGCGCTTATGCGGTATTGCCTTATGTTTACCAGGGCGCGGTCGAGCATTACCACTGGCTCACCGCACCGCAAATGATCGACGGGTTGGCGCTGGGCGAAACCACGCCGGGACCGCTGATCATGGTGGTGGCATTCGTCGGCTTCGTCGGCGGCTGGACGCAGGCGCTGTTCGGCACCGATTCGCTGCTGCTGGCTGGCCTAGTGGCAGCGAGCATCGCGACCTTCTTCACCTTTCTGCCTTCGTTCATATTCATCCTGCTGGGCGGACCTCTGGTGGAAACCACCCATGGCGACCTCAAGTTCACCGCGCCGCTCACGGCAATTACCGCAGCCGTGGTCGGCGTTATCCTCAACCTGGCCGTATTCTTCGGATATCACGTTCTGTGGCCGCAAGGGCTGGAAGGATCGTTCGAGTGGATGTCGGCGATCATCGGGCTGCTGGCGCTCACCGCACTGTTCCGTCACAAAACTGGCGTGATTCCTGTCATCTTCGCCTGCGGTTTAGCCGGCCTTGTCTACCAGTTGGTACTGTGAATCCTCATATCCGGCCGCTTTCGATGACCGGCGTCAACATGTAATACAGCCCGGTGCCTGCATAGTTTTCGCGCATGTGCTGCACCAGATAGGCGGCAGTCTCGGCATCGGTCTGCACCAGAAACTGGATGCGACGCTGCCGGCCAGTGACTTGCTCCAGCAGCGTCATGCCGGACTGACGCGCGCCTCGCCCGAAAATCTCCGCAGTACTGAATCCGTGGATGCGCGCTTCTTCCAGCAACCAATCCACGAGCGTTTCTTCCAGCGCCGGCGGACCGAAAATTGTCAGCAAACAGGCTCCCATGGCTTTACCTCTCCACGCCGAAGCGGCGATACAAAATAGGTAGCAAGATCAGCGTGAGCGAGGTGGAAGACACCAGGCCCCCGATGACCACAATAGCAAGCGGGCGCTGGATTTCCGAACCCGGACCGGTCGCGAACAACAAGGGCACGAGGCCGAATGCCGCGATGTTTGCGGTCATCAATACCGGGCGTAGCCGGCGTTTCGCGCCTTCCACCACCAGTTCGCCGATCGCCATCCCGTGTGCGGCGAGCTGGTTGAAATAAGACACCATGACCACGCCGTTCAACACCGCGATGCCGAGCAATGCAATGAAGCCGACGGAGGCTGGCACCGACAGGTATTCGCCAGACAGCCACAGCGCAAAGACGCCACCGATCATCGCAAAAGGGATATTGGACAGGATCAGTAACGACTGGCGGACGGAACGGAAGGTCGCAAACAACAGCAGGAAAATCAGGCTCAACGCAATCGGCACCACTACTGCCAGGCGTGCGGCGGAACGCTGCTGGTTCTCGAACTGCCCGCCCCACTGGATATGGTAGCCCTCGGGCAGCTTGACCTCCTTCAGCACCCGGCTGCGCGCCTCATCGACAAAGCCCACCAGATCCCGGCCCCGCACGTTGGATACGACCACGACCATGCGCGCGCCTTTTTCCCGGTCGACCTTGACCGGGCCATCGACACGTTCCAGGCGGGCAATGGTGGAGAGCGGCACGTTGGTGCCGTTGGGCAGCGTCAGCATCAGGTTGGCGAAATCGGCTGGCGAAGTTCGCAGCTGGTCCGAGCCGCGAATCAGCAAAGGCGTACGTCGCTGGTTTTCCTGCACGATGCCGACCTGCTTGCCTTCGAGATGCGTGCGCAGCGCGGATTCTATCTGCGTGATATCAAAGCCCATGCGCCCCGCTGCCAGGCGGTCGATTTCAACTCGCAGGTACTGTACGCCGCTGTTCTGCGGGGTATAGACATCTTCCGCGCCGGGAATGGATTCGAGGATTTTGACCGTCTGCTGCGCAATTTCATCGAGCTTGTGCAGATCGCTGCCGAAAACCTTGACGGCCAGATCACCGCGCACGCCCAGGATCATTTCATTGACGCGCATCTCGATAGGCTGGGTGAAGGCGTAGGCCATGCCGGGAATGTTATCCAGTGTCTTGCGCAATTCATCGATCAGCTGGGACTTGTCCGGAGAGCGCCATTCCGCACGCGGCTTCAGCACCAGAAAACTGTCCGTCTGGTTCAACCCCATCGGATCGAGCCCGAGTTCGTCCGAACCGGCGCGCGCAACGACCCCCTTGACCTCCGGCACGTTGGCTAGCACGGCGCGTTGTACCGCCAGGTCGAGCTCAGCGCTCTTTTCCAGGTTGATGGAAGGCAGCTTTTCAAGCTGCATGATGATGTCGCCTTCATCCATCACCGGCATGAAGGTCTTGCCGATCTGCAGATATACGAAACCCGTTGCCACCAGCGCCAGCACTGCAACGGCGGAAACAATGCCGGTGCGTTTGAGCGACCATTCCAGTACCGGCACATAAAGCTTGAGCGCGTGGCGGACCAGCCACGGTTCTTCGTGGCTCACCTTGCGGAGCAGGAAAGACGCCAGGACCGGAATGACCGTCAAGGACAGCAATAGCGAACCGGACAGCGCGAACACGATGGTCAGCGCCACCGGGCCGAACAGCTTGCCTTCCAATCCTTGCAGGGTGAGCAACGGCAGGAATACCGTGATGATGATCAGGATGCCGGAGGTCACCGGCACGCTCACTTCCTTGACCGCGCGGTAAATCAAATGAAGGCGTGGCAGCTTGGATTTTTCGCCGTGTGCCAAATGCGAGACGATGTTTTCGACCACGACCACCGCCGCATCGACTAGCATGCCAATTGCAATCGTCAGGCCGCCCAGGCTCATCAGGTTGGCGGAGATATTGAAATGGCCCATCAGGATGAACGTCACAAGGGCGGCCAGCGGCAGCGCCAGCGCCACTGTCAGCGCGGCGCGCAGGTTGCCGAGAAACAGCAGCAGCAGGATCACCACCAGCACGATGGCCTCGACCAATGCCTTGCTCACGGTACCGACCGCGCGCTCCACCAGGCTGCCGCGGTCGTAGAACACCTCGATGGTGACGCCTTTTGGCAAGGTCGGCTGGATTTCCGCGATGCGTGCCCGCACACCGTTGACCACCTGCTGTGCATTGGCTCCGCGCAAGCCCAGCACCAGCCCTTCCACGGCTTCGCCCTTGCCGTTGCGCGTGACCGCGCCGTAACGCGTCAGGGCACCGTAACGTACCTGGGCGACATCGCCGATGCGTACCGGCATGCCCATCTCGCTCTTGATCACGCTGCCGCGCACATCGTCCAGCGTCTGGAAGCGCCCTTCGGCACGCACCAGCAGCGACTCCTCGCCATCGCCAAGCCGGCCGGCGCCATCGTTGCGGTTGTTCAACACCAGCGCCTGCTCCAGCGCATCGAGCGTCACGCCACGGGCATACATGCGGGCATTGTCCGGCACCACTTCGAAGCTGCGCACCACGCCGCCGAGCGCATTGACATCGGCTACGCCGTTCACCGTGCGCAACTGCGGACGGATCACCCAATCCAGCAGGCTGCGGCGCTCCTCCAGGGACAGATGGTCGCCCTCGACCGTGAACATGAACATCTCGCCCAATGGCGTGGTCATCGGCGCGATGCCGCCGCTGACATCCGGCGGCAGGCTGCCCCAGATGCCCGTGAGCCTTTCCGCGACCTGCTGGCGCGCCCAGTAGATGTCGGTCCCGTCGGCAAAATCGACGGTGATGTCAGTCAGGCCGTACTTGGCGACCGAACGCAGCATGGTCTGGTGCGGAAGGCCCAGCATTTCCACTTCGACCGGCGCGGTAATTCTGGCTTCGACCTCCTCCGGCGTCATGCCGGGGGCCTTGATGATGATCTTGACCTGGGTGGAGGAGACATCGGGGAATGCGTCGATGGGCAGGTTTTTGAATGCGTAGCCGCCTACGCCCACCAACACCGCCGTCAGCACAAGCATCAGCAGGCGCTGTGTCAGCGCAAATTGGATCAGTCTGGCAAGCATGCTCAGTTCCCTGCGCCGATCCAGGCGGCTTTGAGCGCTACCGTGCCACTGATGGCCACTTTTTCCGTACCGCGCAGCGCCCCCGCAATGACCGTTTTATCGGCCTGTTCAGACAACACGGTAACTTTTATCGGCTGGAAACCGTCAGGGTTCTGGACGAAGACATAGCTGTTCTTCCCGTCACGTACCACGGCATTGCGCGGAACGCTGAATTGCTTGCCCGGCTCTGCTTTAACCAGGAGTTCGGCTTCGACGAATTGGCCGGGCGACAGCCGGTCGGCATTGCGCGTAATCTCCGCGCGTATATGCATCGTCTGGTCGTTCTTGTTGATATTGCGGATAACGGCAATGATCTTGCCTTCCGCTTCGTATTTTGGAATGCGTACCGGCATGCCATTGGTCACCGAGGCCAGGGTTTCGATGGGCGCATGAATTTCCAGCCACAGCGGATTCAGGTGGCCGATACGGAATAACGGCGTTGCAGGATCGATACGCTGGCCGGCTGTCACCAGCTTTTCCAGTACCTGGCCTTCGATCGGCGCGTTGATAGTCAATCCGCTGGTGAATTCCTGGCGACTTTCCAGGCGTGCGATGGCAGCATCGCCCATGCCGGCAAGCTTGAGTGCCTGACGGCTGTGGGAAAGCGTGGCCGCCAGCTCTTCATGATTGCTCCGGGTGGCGAGATAACGACGTTCGGCGATGATGCCGTCTTTGTGTAACTCCGCATCGCGATCCAGCATGTTTTTGGCGAGCCGGCTCTGCGTCGCCGCCTGCAGGTAATCCCGTTGCAGCGCGACAAGTTCCGGACTGCTGATATGTGCCAGCGCCTGGCCCTTTTTGACCGATTGCCCGGCTGCGACATACAGCGCATCGATCAAGCCCGGCTGAGGTGTGCTCACCACCCGCTCCTGCCCGACCGGCACGACGATTTCGCCCGGCAGCCGGTTACTCGCCAGCCCGGAAGAAACGCCCAACGGCGCCACCGCGATCCCCATCACGCGCTGCTGAGCCGCGGTGACGGGAATAAACTCGGCGGCAATGGCCGAGCTCATCGCATTGGCCGTGATGAGGCCCGCGAAAACAAATTGTTTGAGATGATTCAAGGCAAGACTCCTGCGGCCTGGTTATAGCGGGCGATATTCCATTTAAGTTGTATCTGGCTGTTGCGCAACGCGCGCTCGGCTTCATAGGCCATCGCCTGGACGCGCATCAGGTGTACCAGGTCGGTTTCTCCCAACTCGAAAGCCTTGCGTCCGAGACGCAGACTTTCCTGTGCCAGGCGATGCTGCTCTGTCATCACCGCAAGCTCCTCCCGGTTGACCTCCAGGTTGTGTTCGGCTTCATGCATGGCAGTAAGCAAAGTCAGCATGCGCTGCTCACGCTCGCTCTGTGCCTGGGCGAGACCCATTTCCGCCTTGGCCAGCAAGGGTGCCGAGCGCACTGCCGCATCAAGTGGAATGCGGATTGCAAGGCCCACGCTGCTGTTGTATTCGGCATCAAAGGCGCCGCGTTCCTGCCGCGCGTTCAGCATCAATTGCGGGTTTTCGCGCTTCTCGACACGCATCAGGTTGCGCTCTTCCTGCGCCAAGGCAATCCTGCGCGCGCTCGCCGCCAGGAGAGGATGGCCATCGTCCGGCTCGGCTTTGTCTGCAAGCGTCTCCTCGACCACTGCCGGAATATGCTTCAGCCCGGTCAGCATCCAGTAACGGTGTTCGGCATGCTTGAGCTCGGCCTGCGCACGCAACAGTGCCGTCTGAGCCTGCAAGGTTTCGTTTTGCGCCAGCATGACGTCCGTTTTCGCCATTTCGCCGGCCTGATGGCGGCGCTGCACATCCCGTTCCAGCAACTGCGCAGTGTTCAACCGCTCTGCGGCCAATTCGACCAGGTTGACATTCATGGCGACATCCCAGAACGCGTCGCGCAATTGTCCGGCCGTTTCCAGCAACAGGCTGGCGCGGCCCGCATCCAGGTTGCTGCGCGCTTCACGCGCAACCGCCTCCCGTGCGGCACGCTGCCCGGGCAGCCACACCGGAAACTCCAGGCCAGCCTCCCACTCGCGCAGGTTGCGGCCGCTCCCGATCACGTCATTCTGATGGCGCATGCTGACCGCGGGTGCACCCGGCAGGGCGGCCAGCGCGTGACGGTCACGCGCCTCGGCATCAATGGTCCCGGCCCGCAACAAGGGCTGCTGGGGGTTGCGCTCGTAGGCTTTCTGAAGCACACCGGCTAATGTAAGTGACGAATCGGTCTGAAGCTTTTCCAGTTCCTGCGTATTCCCGGTCAAAGGCGACAGCAAGGAGAAAGCTGCCGCCAGCAAAACGACAGCGCGGGGGAGGCTTGAAAGAAGAGAAGGTGAAGTCATGCCGGCATCCTATCTTGCGAAGCTTAAGAGTATCTTAAGCGCCTGGAAGTGGCTTGTAATCCAGCAGATTTATTCTGAAAGCTGGCTGACGGCAAGCATGGCGGCACCGATGATGCCCGCCTGGTCATCCGCATGGCTGGGCGTGATACGAATCCTGCCGCGCAAGACGGGTATCAGGTCAGCTTCCAGCCGACGCTCGAAGGCTGGGCTCATAAATGGCCAGGCGAGGCTCATGCCGCCGCCGATGATGACATTG